>OLNN01003016.1_pt1 | contig 11081 bp, 10 predicted proteins | sample 1672141 | NCBI WGS metagenome assembly OLNN01 (sample SAMEA3136652, study PRJEB25190) | human gut metagenome | biome: human gut; feature: human-associated habitat; material: faeces | place: Austria | collected 2013 | reverse complement strand
ATTGGAATTTATTGTTTCTCTTCAGGGCCAAAGAAATGCAGGACCCTCAGCGGAGCCTCCGCATCCAGTGTAAATCTTCCCGTTCCAGCGGGGACAAAGAGCTGGTCGGTCTTTTTCAGAGGCAGGCTGCGGCCGTTTGCGCTCAGGGTCCCTGCGCCTTCCAGCACATAGATGCCGCTGCCGCGCGGCGGGCAGTCCACCGTCAGGGTGTCGGAGACCTTTACTTCGTCCAGACGGAAGAGCGGCGTATTGCGATAGCCCACCAGTGTCGTGATGCTTCCGCCCGCCGTTTTCAGCACCGTTTCCGGTTCGATGAACCAGCGGTCGTGGATCTCCTCGCGGCTGTGCGGCTCATAGTGGAAGCATTCGAACATCTTTTCAAAGCCAAGCCCCTGATGGCACATACTGTCGGCCACGGCAAAGCCGCTGGGCGTCGTGCGCTCCACCCGGATCGTATAATCCGTCGGCTCCTGGATCTCCACGAGGAAGCAGCCCGCGCCGATGGCGTGGGGCATACCGCCCTCGATCAGGATGGTGTCGCCCGGATGCACCGGGTATTTCTGCATCCCGGCCAGCATCCCGGGAATATCCTGTGCGTGGAACAGCGCTTCCCACCGCGCGCGGGTCATGTCCGGCTGGAAGCCGTAGTAGATGCAGGGCTCTTCGCCGTTCACGGGGTGGCCGCTGAGGATGTGCCAGCACTCGGTCTTGCCGTACTGACTCTGGAACAGCCGCAGGGCCGTCGGCTTGTCGGGATGCACCTGCAGAGTCAGGCGCTCGGCGCTGTCGATGAGCTTGGTCAGCACGCCGAGGGTGGGCTGCGCCGCGCCTTTGCCGAGATAGCCCTCCGTATCGCTTTCCAGCACCGATTTCAGGGTGACGTCGGTGCCGCGCAGGTGGCTCATACCCTCTTCGGGGAATTGCTCCCGTCCGGCGTTGCGGGCGGCGACGGTGGAAAGTATCCACTCTTCGGGGAAATGCCCGTCCTCGCCGTTGGAGTCACCGTGCAGGGCGTCCAGCATCCGGCCTCCCAGATAGGTGCGCCACGCCCGGGGGTTGTCCAGCAGGAACGGGAAATCTGTTGTCGGTTTCATAAAACCCTCCATAAAAGGCACAGAGCCTGCCTTTCCAAGGCAGGAAAGACAGGCTCTGCTTTATTATTAGATAGAAGAATCAGAGAGATGTGGAACGCTTGATTTAAGCGCCGTACACGAGGTTCGGCAGGAAGAGCACCGCCTGCGGGAAGAATATCATGAACAGGATGACACACACGATCGCGAGGTAGAAGGGCCAGCCTTTCTTGAAGGTCTCCTCAATGGGACACTCCATGATGTCAGACACGGCATACAGCGCGGTGCCGACAGGGGGAGTCATGACGCCGAAGGTGACGGTGGTCATCATGATCATGCCGAACACGACTTCGTTGACGCCGATGCTGCGCATGACGGGCAGCAGGATGGGGGTCAGGATCAGGGCGATCACGGTGGTCTCCATGAACATACCGCAGATCAGCAGGAAGACGACGACCAGCAGCAGCAGGATCGCGCTGTTGCTGGTGATGCCCAGCAGAGCGTTTGCAATGGTGACAGTGATGTTATCGAACACGATGCCGTAGCCGAACACGCCGGAGAACGCCAGAATGATGGTGATGACGGTGATGTCCTTCACGCTGTCGCGCAGGGTCTGCAGCAGGCTCTCCCAGGTCAGCTCGTGGTAGAACACGGTGCCGACCAGCAGGGCGTATGCGCAGGCAAAGGAACCGGACTCGGTGGGGCTCATGATGCCGAAGCGGATCAGGACGATCAGCAGGACAGGGAACAGAATGGCCCAGATACTATCCAGCAGAGCCTTCAGGATCTCAGACAGCGGAGCCGGATGGTCATGCTCGGGCTTGTAGCCGAAGCGGCGGGCGCTCCAGGTGACGGCCAGCATCAGCAGCACGCACATCAGGACGCCGGGGACCCAGCCAGCCATGAACAGACGGCCAATGGACACCTCGCCGACGGTGCCGTAGATGATCAGGCCCATGCTCGGCGGAATGGTGGCGACGATCAGGCCGGACAGGCCGTTGATGGCGGCAGACCAGCCGCGGTCGTAGCCCAGACGGGTCATCTCAGGTCCGAGGATGCGGCACTCCATCGAAGCATCTGCAACCGCAGAACCGGAGACGCCGCCCATCAGGGTGGACATCAGGCAGGAGACCTGACCGATGTTGCCGTACATATGGCCGGTGCAGGCGTTGGCAAAGCGCATCAGGCGCTTGGTGATGCCGCAGCTGTTCATCAGGTTGCCGGCCAGAATGAACAGGGGGATGGCCAGCATGGTAAAGCTCTGAGAAGTGGAAATGGATTTCTGCACCAGAACGGTCATGGGCAGGTCGCGGATCATAAAGAACGAGAAGCCCGACAGACCGATGGAAAATGCCACGGGCATACCCAGCAGCAGAAACACAAAGAAGATACCGATTGCAATAAACATTAGCCGACGTCCCTCCCTGCTTCGTGTTTGACTTCCTGACCAGCAGGCGTCTTGACGCGCTCAATGATGTTCCGGATGGTGGAGATGAGCATAAAGAAGGAGCCGACAGGCACAGCCATCGTGACCCAGCTGTAGCTGATGTGCAGAGAAGTGATCTGACGCGCCCAGCCGGAAGTGGTCATGCCGTAGCCGTAGTAGATCAGCACGCAGAGGAACGCTGCGATGATGACCTTGAACAGGATGTCCAGCACCTTCTGCACACCGGCGGGGAACTTCTTGACGAACAGATCAACGCCGATCAGGCCGGAGCCGCGCATGGCGACGTCGCTGCCGAGGAAGATCAGCCATGCGAAGGCGATCAGTGCAACGTCCTGTGCCCAGTTCAGCGGATGGCCAATGGTACGCATCAGCGCCGAAACAAAGACGAGGACCGCAATGCCTGCAACCAGGATCAGAGCGATCAGCTCTTCCAGCTTACAGACTTTTTCATAAAATTTCTTCATAGAAAGTCGTCCTTATTCACAATACCTCCTGCACAGCGAGCTGCCATGCAGGAGGACATTTACGTTATGGTCGATTCAGCTTTTTAAGGGATCAGGCCTCGACGCCGGCTTCCTTGTACAGCTGCTCGCGCAGCTCGGTCCAGCCCAGCTTCTCGTATGCGGGCTTGACAGCCTCACGGAAGATGTCCTTATCGACCTCGACGATGGTCATGCCGTTGTCGGTCAGGGTCTTCTCCATGTCATCCTGAGCAGCGATGATGTCCTGAGCATTGTTGTATGCGCAGTCGTTGAAGTCCTTCTTCATGACTTCCTGATACTCGGCGGGCAGCTTGTCGAACCATGCCTGACCGCAGATGACCATGTTGAACAGGTTGATGTGCTCGGTCTTGCTGACGTACTCGCAGACCTCGTAGATCTTGCTGGAAACAGCGGAGGTGTACTGGACTTCGCAGCCGTCGATGGACTTGGTCTGGATGCCGTTGTAGACCTCAGACCATGCGATGTTGTACGGGGTAGCGCCCATAGCGGAGATGGACTCAACGTACGGGTCAGCACCGGGGGTGCGGATGACAGCGCCCTTCAGATCGGCGGGGGTGTTGTAAGCCTTGTGGCCCATGAAGGAACGAGCACCGTCGTAGTAGTTGTAGCACAGGCCGCAGATGCCGTTGTTGGCCAGGTCAGCGTCCCAGCCCTTGAAGGTGTCGGTAGCCATCAGCTTCATGCCGTCCTCGTAGTTGTCCACGATGTAGGCCATGTTCATGATGCCGATGTCGTTGACGTAGCTGGACAGACGGCCTGCGTCGGTCAGGACGGCGATGCCCATGCCCTGCAGAGCCTGGTCGATCATGTCTTCCTCACCGCCCAGCTGGCTGGAAGGATAGATGGTGACCTTCACATGGCCGTCGGTGTCCTCAGCGACCTTGTCGGCAGCAGCCTGCAGGCCCTGATAGATCATGGAAGTATCGGTCTGGGTGGTGGAGAGCTTCAGCTCAAAGACCTCACCGGATGCAGCAGAACCGGCAGTGGAGCCGGAAGCAGCGGTGCCGGCGGTAGAAGCGGAAGAACCGCCGCAGGCGGTCAGGGCAGCAGTTGCAGCCATAGCGCCGCAGACAGCGAGAAACGAACGACGAGAGATCTTCTTCATGTGATTTTTCCTCCTGATTTTTCCAAACAGATCTTGCTCTTCTCGGATGAGCCTCGCGCAGGCCCATCTGATTTTCATAGCTTTATCATACCATGTTCATGTCCTGTTCACAGCTGTAGAATGTCACAAGCAGAATATGACATTCCGCCAAACAAAATATGACAAATGTCACTTCTTTCGTCAAATAGTCGAATAAAAGCCCGCTTTTATGCAGCAGTTTGCACAAAAGCGGGCTTTCTGCGTGGATTTTTTGTCAGCTTGTCAATGTGACGTCGAGCTGCTGCTGAATTTGCAGCAGCTGCAATTCAAAGTTCTTGTCTGCCGACATGGCCTCGGTGATCAGGCGGTCGGCGCTCTCCATCGCCTGATGATACCGCGCAAAGCGGGGCGTGGCAAGCGTATCCTCCATGATGGCAGGCAGAGTAGACATTCCGCGGGAGGCGGTGTCCTGCGAGTCCAGCTGAAGCAGCCGGGCGACCTCATCCGATTCCGTCACACTGTGCAGGGCGGACACGCCGCTCAACTCGGTGTAGACCATCGTCTGCATCTCCTCCGTGCAGGCAATGGTCTTCAGCAGCTCCCACGACAGCCGGGAATGCTTTGTGCGCTGGCTGATGCCCAGCATGAGGGTGCTCAGCCGGGAATAGTTGCCGCCGCCGACGCTTGTGCCGCTGGGCATGGCGATGCAGTCCCACTCAAAGTTCGACGAGCGCTTGATGCGCCACGGATACGGCTCATAGCTGCGGTACTCGGAAAACAGCATCGGGCGGAACGCCACTCTGCCCTCGTCGAAGGTCTTTTCGCTCAGATCCGTTCCGGCGTTGAGCTGGTAGATCTTCCGCGCAAACTGCATGGCGGACTCCTGTGCGCTCTGGTTCAGCAGGCAGTGCTGGCCGTCCTCGCTGAACAGAGAACAGCCGTTGGCCACCAGCGCCTCTTCCCAGCCGTAATCGTAGACGCCGAACTGGTCAACGATGCCGTCCCCGTCCGTGTCTCTCGTCAGCTGCTCACACAGGCTGTAAAACTCATCCCACGTCCAATCGTTATCCGGGATGCGGATGTGCTCTTTTTGGAGCAGTGTCTTATTGATGAACATCATCTGCGGCACGCATTCCAGCGGCAGCGCATACTGTTTCCCCTTGTCGGCTCCGGCCTGCAATGCCGCCGGGTAAAAGCCGCTCGGATCCGCTTCCGGGTCTTGCTTCATGAACGGATCCAGCTCCCGCAGGGAAGCTGTATCGCTGAAAATTACAAGGTCCTCGGGAAGGATCACCATCACATCCGGCTCCTGCCCCAGCAGGTACTGGCCGCTGAGCCATTCGGTGTAGTCTTCGACCCGGATGCCGCTGGTGTACTCGACTTTCACGTTGGGGTGCTCTGCCTCAAACTTTTCAATGGCGGCGTCAATAAAGGTATAGTCTCGCCCGGGACATTCCAATAGCTGTCACACGGGAAGCCGATGTGCAGCACCACCGGACGGCTGGCAGCCGCCAGAATGATGACCGCTGCCAGCAGAAAGGGCAGCGCGGCTTTCCAGTACCGGCTCATACGTCTGCCTCCGGCTGGCTGTTCTGGTTCTGCACCGCCCAGATGGCCAGCTGGGTGCGGTCACGGAGTTCCAGCTTGCGCAGGATGCTGCTGATGTAGTTGCGCACCGTGCCTTCGGAGAGATAAAGTCTGCCCGCGATCTCCTTGTTGGAGAGGCCGCAGCCCACCTCGCGGATGACCTGCCACTCCATCTTGGTCAGCTCCAGCGCATTCTTTTTGTTCACGCGCACCTGCACGTCGCCCTGTGCCATGCGGGAGAACATCTGCAAAACCTTGGACGCCACATCCGGGGCGATGATGGAGCCGCCGCGCGCGGCCTCCCGCACGGCGTTGGTCAGGCCGTCCACCGAGACGCCCTTGAGCAGGTAGCCGGAAGCGCCGTACCGCAGAGCGTCAAACACATAATCGTCATCGTCAAAGGTGGTCAGGATGATGACCTTGATGCCCGGAAACTCCTGCTTGATGCGGCGGGTACACTCCACGCCGTCCATCTCGGGCATCCGAATGTCCAGCAGCACCACGTCGGACTGCTTTTCCTCCACGAGTTCCAGCGCTTCACAGCCATTGGCGGCTGTACCCACCATCTCAATGTCTTCCTGCTTGCTCATCACAAAGCTGAGGCTCTGACGGATCAGTTCCTGGTCGTCGGCCAGAAGCACCTTTATCATACCGTTTCCTCCTGTTTCCTCTTTTCACTGCCCGGGGTCTTGCGCAGCGGGATCTCTGCCCGGATGCAGAACCCGTCGCTGTTCTCATACCAGAACGTGCCGCCCAGCATGAGCATCCGCTCCTGCATATGCTGCAAGCCAAAGCCCGGCGTCACGCTCTTGCAGCCTATGCCGTTGTCCCTCACCGACACTTCCAGCACGCCGTCCTCGATATGGCACCGCACCTGGACCCGGGTGGCGTGGCCGTGGCGGATGGCGTTGGTGATGCCCTCCTGCACGGTGCGGTAGACGCAGTCTTCCTCATCCTGCGAGAGCGTCAGCCCGGCCAGCGACTCTTCCAGCTGGATCTGCGCGCCGCTGCTCTGCGCCATGCTGGTACACATCTTGTTGAGCGCACCCGAGAGGTTTTCTTTTTCCAGCGAGTCCGGCCGCAGTGCCTTGACCGAGCGCCGGACATCGTTCATTCCGTTGCGGGCGGTGTCGGCTATCAGCTCCATCTGATGCCGTGCCATCTCGGGCGAGTCGTCCATCATCTGGATGCAGGCGTCTGCGCCCGCTGTGATGCCCGTGAGCACATGGCCTAACGTGTCGTGGATCTCGCGCGCAAGGCGGTTGCGCTCCTGCACCTGTGCGGTGTGGGCGCTCTCCTCGGCGTAGATGCGCAGCTGCTCGTTGGCCTGCTGCAGCTGCTGGTTCAGGTTCAGGATCTCCTGTTTCTCGCTGGTCTGCTGGCTGATGAACAGCACCATGTACAGGATGAAGAGTATCATTTCCAGCGCCGACAGGCTCTCGATCACCAGCTGCAGGACGCTGCGGGTGTGCAGGCTGTAAAAAGCCAGGTATTGTTTCAGCGTCACGGCATGGAGGGCGCTGGTGGCGGCGTCCATGTTGCAGAAAAGGTACACCACGATCATGGCGCTCAGAAAGCGCTTCTGCCGGAGAGAGCGCGGGTCGTCCACCATATCCACGATCGCAAACAGAGCGATCTTGTCGCAGTTCTGCTGGAAGATCAGCGCCGAGGCACTGTACAGCACGCCCTCCAATAAATATAGCTGCCAGCTGCTGCGGGAGAGAAAGCCGCTGTCCACCTCATGGGAGCACTTGCTCAGGATGGTGCCCACCGCTGCCAGCATCACGCCCAGGGCAAGCACACCGGGGCGGTACGGCAGCCATTGCAGCTGCTGCAAAAACGAGTCTGCACGGCCAACTCTCACCGCGTAGAGCGGCGTGATGATCTGCACCGCAAAGATGAGCAGGATCAGAAACACCGTCAGCCACTCAATGGCATGGTAGAGCACCCGGAGGCCGATGGACAAATTTTCAGTTTTCATTGCCAGCCCTCCGTGCCGTAGCGCAGAATATCCTCCTGCGTGATTTGATTTACCGGCACCACGATGTTGGTCAGGTACGGCTTGCCCTCCAGGATCTCGTACACCACCTCTGCCGCCATCCGGCCGATGCGGAGGGGCGACTGTGCCGAGGTGGCCGTCATCAGCCCTTCGGAGATCAGGGCTTTCGCCTCCGGTGAACCGTCTACGCTGTAGACCAAAGTGGACGAGAGCACGCCCTTTTCTTCCAGCGCCGCCATTGCGCCCAGGGCCGCCTGCTCGTTGACGGCCATCACGACGTCAATGCGCGGGAACGTCTCCAACAGCTGCACCATCGCGCGCATGGCACGGTTCAGCTCGCCGCCGCAGTCCCGCAGCTCCAGGATCCGGTAGTCGTTGCCGCTTTTGGTCAGTGTCTGGCAGAAACCTGAAAGTCTGTCCCAGCTGGAGAACGAATCCGAGTTGGACAGCAGCACGATGCGGGCGTTCTTGGTCTGGCTGATGAGGTGGCGGGCGTCCAGCAGACCGGCACCGTAGTTGTTGGAGGTGATGGTGCAGGTGACAAGCTCCGGGTCGTCCACCTTGGAGTCGATGAGGATGACCGGCACCCCCTTTTCCCTCGCCTTTTCCAGCGCAGGCGTCACGCCCACATAATCCACCGGGTTCACGATGAGCAGCTCAATGCCCTTATTGAGCATATCCTCGATCTCCTGATTCTGCCGCTCTTGGTCTTGCCCCGGGTCGCGCACCAAGAGCAGATCGCCGTTGCTCTTGATCTGCATTTGGATCTCATCGTTGATGGTCTCATAAAACGGGTCACTCAGGGTCGTATACGTCGCCCCGATCACCCGCGTATGAGTCGGCAGACGCACCGCGTCGATAAACTTTCCCTGCACGCAGATGCCCACCGACACCGCCACTACCAGCATCAGCAGCCCCGCCAGTGTACGCCGAAACAGCTCCATCTGCATCCCCTCCTTCCGACTAAAATCCTTTGCCTGAGTGGCTTTATTATAGCCCAGTTTCCCGCTGGCGACAAGGGCAAGTTTTTCGGTACACCGTCTCCCCTTCATCTTGACAACCACACGGCGGCAGGGTATGCTTTAACCATCCAACCACATCTGATTTTACAAGAGGGTCTATGAATATTTACGATATTGCACGGGAAGCCGGAGTCTCGATCGCCACCGTCTCCCGCGTACTCAACCACAAAGATACTGTCCGCGCCGACACCCGCGCCAAGGTGGAAAAGGTACTCAAGCGCTGCAACTATGCCCCCAGTGCCATTGCACAGGGCATGGTCAGCAAGAGCCTGCACACGGTGGCCGTGCTCACAGTGGACATCCGGGATTCCCATTATGCCCGCACAGCCTATACCATCGAGCGCGAGTTTGGCCGCAGAGGGTACGAGGTCATCCTCTGCAACACCGGCGGCGACAGGGCGGAGACGCTGCGCACGTTACAAGCCGTGGCGCAAAAGCAGGTGGACGGCCTCATCCTGGTCGGCTCGATTTTCAACACCATCTGTCAGGGGGCCGAGATGGAAAATCTTCTGCGCAAAATGCCCGTCGTCCTTGCCAACGGCACGCTGGCTCTGCCGGACGCCTATTCGGTCATGGTCGATGACTGCCGGGGCGTCGAGATGGCCGTGGAGCATCTGGTGAAGACCGGACGCCGGAACCTCTACTACATTAAAGATAAGGCCACCGACAGCGCCGCCGCCAAGGCGAAGGGCTTCCTCTCCGGGATGGCCGCTGCCGGTCTGGACGCAGAGGGGCATATTCTGGAAACAGGCGAGACGCTGGAGGACGGCATCCGCGTGGTGCAGCAGCTTTTGGCCGAGGGCATCCGCCCGGACGGCATTCTCTGCGGTGAGGATCTGACCGCTGCCGGTGTGCTGAAAGCCCTGCTCCGGGCGGGCATCCGCGTCCCCGAGGAGACCGCCGTGGTGGGCTATGATAATTCCACCTATGCCCGCCTGTGCGAGCCGGAATTGACCTCTGTTGACAACAAACCGGAGCAGGTGGCCCTGCTCTGCGTCCAGCTGCTGCAGAGCCGCATCGAGCACGGCGAGGACTATTCTTCTGTCACCTTGCAGCCGGAACTCGTTCAGAGACAGAGCAGTTAAAGTGTAAAGTCTTAGGAGAGTGTGTGTTCTCCAAAATGTAAGCGGTTACATTTTCTCTTCAAAAGTACTTGATTTTTATTTGTGGTGTGCTATAATTAAGTTAAGAAAGCGCTTACATCATTCTTTTCAACCACTGCTCAGGAGGAGATTTTCATGAAACGTGTCGCCTACGAAGAAATGGTCGCTCAGTTCACCCGCGTGCTGGAAAAGCACGGCTTCACCCCGTCGGACGCCAAAGACGCCGCTGTGATTTTCGCCCAGAACAGCCTTTCCGGCGTGTACAGCCACGGTCTGAATCGCTTTCCGCGGGTGGTGAGCTACCTCGAAAAGGGCGAGATCGACCCGCTTGCCCGCGCCGAGTGCATCTCCCGCATGGGCAGTATGGAGCGCTGGGACGGCCACCGCGGCTTCGGCCCGCTGAACGCACAGCGCGCAATGGAGCGTGCCTGCGCCCTCGCCAAGGAGAACGGCGTCGGCATCGTGGCATTGGGCAACAACAACCACTGGATGCGCGGCGGCACCTACGGCTGGCTGGCCGCCGAAAAAGGCTACATCGGCATCTGCTGGTCGAACACCGCCCCCAATATGCCTGCTTGGGGCGCCAAAGACTGCCGCATCGGCAATAACCCGCTCATCCTCGCTGTCCCCCGCTCCGACGGTCAGCACGTCATGGTGGACTGCGCCTTGAGCCAGTTCAGCTACGGCAAGCTGGAGAGCACCCGTCTGGCTGGCAGGCAGCTGCCCGTACCCGGCGGCTGCGACGAGGACGGCCAGCTCACGACAGACCCCGCCGCCATCGAAAAGAGCGGCCGCGCACTGCCCATCGGCTACTGGAAGGGCAGCGGCCTCTCCATCCTGCTGGATTTGATCGCCACCCTCCTTTCCGGCGGCAATGCCGTCCACACCATCGGGACCTTCGGCGACGAGATCGGTCTGACCCAAATCATGATCGCGATCGACCCCACTAAATTTGGCACCGTCGATGAAAACGACGCCGTCATCAGCGCCATCCTTGCAGACATCAAGGCCAGCACCCCGGCCAGACCGGATGGCGAAGTCCGCTGGCCCGGCGAGGGAATGCTGCGCACCATCAAAGAAAACCGCGAGCTTGGTGTTCCGGTGGTCGAGGAGATCTGGGAGTCGGTTTTGAAGATGTAAGAAAACCTCCATGTTTTTCACATTTGCTTTTCCTGCGGTGGAAAGTTCTGTCTGTCCGTTTACAGATCCATAAAAGAAAAAGCCTGAAACTTCTCGGTACATCAAGAAGTTTCAGGCTTTGTTTCG
>OLNN01003011.1_pt1 | contig 11089 bp, 6 predicted proteins | sample 1672141 | NCBI WGS metagenome assembly OLNN01 (sample SAMEA3136652, study PRJEB25190) | human gut metagenome | biome: human gut; feature: human-associated habitat; material: faeces | place: Austria | collected 2013 | reverse complement strand
AATTCCTGAGTAATCGTTTCTTCAGTTGATACCGTCTCAAAAGTTTCTGTAGAAGGTCTTTCTGCTTCATAACCATAACGTAGACCATGATAAATCCACAAATAAAATATTCCGCTAATAAAAATACCACACACAAGAATGGATGTGAAAAGCACCTTATTAAATCTTATATTCGAAATTTTTCTTTGTCGTGTATCAACTTTCTGTTCTTTCATCTTTCCCCCCACTGTTTATCTGTTCTCCTCAAACAAAATCGCCATCAGCAGCATATCCCGATAAACGCCGTTCTGCAAAAATTCATCCTTCAGGCATGCCTCCTGCACAAATCCGGCGTTTTGATAGCTTTTGACTGCCCCGACATTATCCGCGAACACGCGCAGCATCAGCTTGTGGAGCTTTAGCACATCCCGCGCGTAATCTGCTGCAAGGCGGGCTGTTTCCGATCCGATTCCTCTGCCCGCAGCGTCCGCTTCTCCGATAAAAATTCCATATTCCGCTTTTTTATTGTCGTGGTCGATGTCCCGGAAATATACGCTGCCTACCGGTCGATCGTTATTTTTTTCACAGATAATAAACTGTACGACATGGCCGGTTTCCACCTGGGTGTGCATCCAATTTTCATGGCTTTCTTTTGTAAAAAGCTTCTGATAGATAAAATTATGCCGGACGCGATCCTGATTCCGCCACGAAACAATCCGGTCCGTATCCTCCATCGTGATCGGCCGCAGATAAATCTGCTTTCCCTCAATCTTCTGCATCAATCTCTTCTCCCCGAAACATTTCGTTTATACGCTCTTCTGAAAGGAACTGATAAACCTCAACCCCTTCTCCTGCAGAGCCGATCCGCAGCAGCATTCCGGGTTCTCCCCGTTCCTCCAGATATTCTGTCAGCCAGGACATATCCGTGCCCTCGTCCGCCAGCAGACAGACCTTCTCACTGCTTCTGGCCGCTTCTCCCATGGAAGCATATCCAAACGCTGACAGCTTCTGCTTCGTCAGCGGGCTTTTTACCAGCCAGCCGCCCAACAGATCATAATTGAACGGTTTATCGCGGTCCAGCATAATCTTCTCCGAATACGCCACCGTCGAATACACATCCTCTAAAAACAGCGTCGAAGCATGTTTTTCGCAATACGCAAACACGTCCTCGTTTGTCTGGTTTACCGTTTCCCTGTGTGTCTGCTCCTGCACCACACCCTGCCACATGCCCGGAACCCGGAGAATACAAAGCAACAGGATAACACCGCAGACTGCAGCGGTCATGACAGTGTGAATACGTCCGGTGCTGCGCGTGTTGACGCCGGGCGCGGCTGTGCTCGTTGCCGTTCCCCACAGCCCAACCGCCAGCAAAATCTGTGCCAGATACAGCGGATGGGTCACGCGATCCACCATCCGTCCCTGCATCAGCAGATAGCCCCACAGCATTCCGCCGACACAAACCACAAAAACCGGCTGCCGGAAATATCTTCGGTTTCCTTTCTGTAAACAGCAGGAACACCATGCAAAAACAACTGCCAGCCAGACAAAGTTCCAGGGCAGGTCGCTTTTCGACAACCAGTTTTCATGTGCCAGCCGCCAAATTGCTTTTTTTACCTGCGATAGCACCGATTCTTTTGCGTCTGTTTTCTTCGCCTGCACCGCCAGGGAAGAAAGCATCTGCGTGTCGATCTCATCCGCCGCCCCAAAGTTATAGTTTTTGAGCATCTCCTGCAGCGTCCTGGAAACACCCGTCTCTTCATAGGCTTCCCGGTTTTCGTCGTATTGCTCAACGAAATCCAGATGGTAATCATATAATGTCGTGCGCTCATCAAAAAACTGACGGAAATCTTTCCAGTCCGGATCGGAATAGGCAAGCACGTCAAGCCCGTAAAAAACACCCATCCCAATTACCAGCGCTGCAAACAGTCCAAGATAATGCCGCAGGCTTTCTTTGGAAAAAATCTGTTTTTCCCTGCCCCAGATGCAAAGGCCGCCAGCTCCTGCAAGCGGCAGGCACAAAAGCGCCATCTCCGGACGCAGGCAGAAAGAAAGCCAATAAAGCAAAAGCGCCCAGAAGCGTTCTTTGCCCTTCGCCGTAACAACCCAAAAAATCGCCGCGCCCGCCAGCATCCCTGCCGTGACCGTGTACTGCAGATACACGAGGTGACTGCCCATCGCTGCGAACCAGAACAGAGCCTCCGCAAGGAGAAGCACCCCTTTTACGCCCAGCCGCTCGGCAGTAATATTCCATGCGCTGCATACCGCAGGCTCTGCCAGACGCGCGGCGGACGCTGCACTGCACATCCCTGGTGCAAAAGACGCGCCATCACGTGCTGCCCGCTCCTCGTCCACCAGCACGGTGCTCCTGTATCCGACCGCCCAGATACTCCCAAACTGGCAGAAAAGCAAAAACGCGCCGAATACCGGGATCGAAAGCCCCCGGTACAACAGCGCAAGCAATGCTCCCAGCGGATACAACAGCTGCATGGTATGTCCGTCCGGCGTACCGGTATATACGCCGGACAGAATATCTTTTATCAGCACATCGTCATTCAAATCATAATAAAAGTCAAAGCGCGCCGCTAAAATCCCCGCCAGGATCAGAGCCATCGCAAGCGACAGTATGCAATTTTCGTGTTTTTTCAAAAACTGCTTACCTGCCATAAAACTCCTTCACCTGATCCGCCACAAATGCTGTCTCTTCCGCCGTCAGACCATAGTACATCGGCAGGCGCAGCAGGCGCTCACTTTCCTTTGTCGTGTAGACATCCTCTCCGTTGAAGCGTCCATATTTGATTCCTGCAGGCGCGGAATGCAGCGGCACATAATGATAAACCGCCAGAATATCCCGTTCCTTCAAATAATTGATCAGCTCCTGGCGTTCGTGTTCGTCCGCCGTCTTGATATAGAACATGTGGGCATTATGGACGCAGCCCTCCGGAACCACCGGCAGCTCAATCTTGCCTGCCTGCGAAAGTGGCGTCAGCAGCTTATAGTACTCATTCCAGCGCGCCAACCGTGCCTCATTGATCTGATCTGCCATTTCCAGCTGTGCATACAGATACGCCACATTTAACTCGCTCGGTAAATAGCTGGAGCCGAACTCCTGCCAGCGATATTTATCCACCTGACCGCGAAAATATTTGCTTCGGTCAGTACCTTTTTCCCGGATGATCTCTGCACGCTCCACATGCTCCCGATCGCGGATCAGCAGTGCACCGCCCTCCCCCATGCTGTAATTTTTTGTTTCATGGAAGCTGTAGCAGCCATAATCACCGATGCTCCCGAGGGCTTTCCCTTTATAAGAAGCCATCACGCCCTGCGCCGCATCCTCAATCACAAGAAGGTTGTGACGCTTTGCGATATCCATGATCGTATCCATTTCGCAGGCTACTCCGGCGTAGTGCACCGGCACGATGGCCTTCGTCTTTTCGGTGATCGCTGCTTCGATCTGTTTTTCGTCAATATTCATGGTATCCGGACGAATATCCACAAAAACAGGCACGCCGCCCCGCAGCACAAACGCATTTGCCGTGGAAACAAATGTGTAAGACGGCATAATAATTTCATCCCCCGGTTTGATATCCGCCAGAATCGCGGCAAGCTCCGTCGCATGGGTACAGGAAGTCGTCATCAGGCACTTCGCCGTTCCGGTTTTTTCTTCAAACCAGTGACTCACCTTTTTGGTAAATTCCCCGTCTCCGCAGATCTTCTGATTTTCCACTGCCTGGCGCACATACTCGTATTCCCGTCCCGTAAACGGAGGTACATTGAACCGGATTTTTTCCCGTCCGGTAAAGGGAAGCTTCTTTTCTTCCATGGTTGATTCCTTCTTTCCCAAAAGCGGTTTTGCAGTCCGTTTTTTCGACCGCACTGCGCTGCTTTCATCTTTATTCATAAATCTGATAGGTTCCGTTATCCAGCTTCATTTCATAGGCATTCTGCGCCAGAAACTCCTGCAGCTCCCATTTCTGCGTTTCCTGTGCATCCTCTGTGTCCACCTTTCCGGGACAGAGGATCACCAGCGGCTTTTCTCCCGCCTGGGACAGCGCTTCCAAATCTGTCCGCATCATCTCTGCCGGGTAAGTATTCATATCCGGCCAGTCGTGGGACAGCGCCGAGGGCAGATCGAACAGCCAGCAAAAGCCCGGCACATCGCCAAAGGTCAAAAGCCTGCTGTTTTCCTCCAATTCATCCGCATGCTCTGCGTAATAATCCACAACATCCTGCAGCTGCTCTGCATTTGCCCGATTCGTTTTTGCACCGGAAAGCTTTGTGCAGTTTACAACCCGGGTATCCCGCTTTTGTCCCTCGATGCTGTCCCGAAAAACCGCACGCACGCCAAAGCCCGTGCTCTGTATCAGAAAAACAACCGCCACGCACACCAGCATCGCCCGGCACGCAAAGCTATACGGCAGGCGGCGCAGCTTTAACAAAAGCCGGTAGCCCATCCAGAAGGTCACCGGAGCAACCAAAAACAGGTTATTCATATTCGGATATGTTTCGTTGTTGCTTCCGATCGGTGTGATCAAAATGACCAAAAGCACCATCAACGACAACAGCTTATCCCTTCGAAATACCATCGGATCGGCAAGGGTCCAGATACACAGCCCGATTGCCACATATAAAAGCACCATACACCACTCAAATACGCTCCAGTAAAAGGCGTACTGCAGGTTGAACATGCCGCGTCCCCATAAAAACCGCAGCAGCACCGGAAGCATGCATAGATACAGCACCATCTTGCCTTTTTCGAATTTTCCGGGGAGAAGGAAAAATAAAACCGTACCTAAAAGCGCTGCGATTCCCAAAATCAGCACCCATTTAAACGCTTCTACATAAGCAGATACAACAGAAGTAATCATAGAAAGGGATGAATACGTCTCATCCGTTCCGGAATATCCGGCAAGCCCGACAAGCATCTTCGGATATGCATCAAACCTAAACTGCAGGCTGATCGCAAGAAAACCGACAAGAAATGCCGCCACAAAGCCGATCACACAGGCAGCGACATCTTTCCAGATCTCCGCCGCTTTTTTCTTTTTCAAAATGCCATAATAAAATACCGCGATAATCAGCGCACATTCTACGATGTTAGGCAGGCGCGTCAGCACAGAAGCGCCCAGACACACGCCAGCAAACGCCATCCATTTGCGATTCTGCCAGATCAGTCCGCGGTATAAAAGCACCGTTCCGCACAAAAACAGGAAAAACGTCAGGTAATTATACAGGCTCGTCGTCGGAATCCAGCACAGGCTGATTGCCGCGAATTCGCCCAGGAACACGATCCAGGACGGCATTTTGCCTTTCAGGAAAAAATACGCCAAAAGCGCCATGGCGCTGACGAAAAGTCCCGTATAAAAACGCATTCCCACCAGGCTGTCCCCAAAGGGCAGGCGCATCAAAAGCGCCCCGAGCACATTTGCAAGATAGGTTGCAACCGTCCACTCCTGCCCCGCATGCGGGAAAAAGCGGTAATTTACCAAACCATAGCAGGTGTCCGTCAGTTCGATTCCCTGTGTAATTTTTAACAGCGGATACAAAAACAGTATCACCGGAAACAAAATTGTTCCCAATCGTTTTGCTTTTTCTTTCACGCTCTCTTTTTTCCTCCAAAAAAACCTTTCCCTACTTTGCAGCAAACCTGCCGCAGCTTTTTCCAATTCTATCGAACACGCACAGCCGCAGCCGCTCGATTCCGATACAGACCACAAAAACGATGATGGACTGCGCCAAAAGCACAAGAAGCATCCGCCCTGCAGTTACGCCCGTCTCACCCGGAACGATGTTCCAGAAATCCCCAAGTCGTCCGGTCAGGGCGTTGACCCACGCAAACCAGCGCGGTGCAATATCCGTCTGTTGATGAATCAGATAAACCCCGAATACCGCAGGGCTCCAGAACCGCACCCTATCTGCAAAACGCCCTTCTTTTACCTTCAGGACAGCAAACGCGCCAAACAGCCCCACCGCCGCAAGATAGACAAACAGTGCATTATAGTGAAATGGAACGGACGCATAATAGGTCAGTCCCGTCAGTCGTCCCGCCAAAGGAAGCAGCAAAAGCTCCAGCATAAATGTCCCCAGCGTGCAGCCTGCATACAGCGCAATATTTTTGGGGAAGCTGTTCAAACGCGGTATCCCGTATTTTTTCAAATAGCCGCCGGTCAGGTACAGCACTGCAAACCATCCGAGGTCATATCCGAAACGATCCAGCGCAAACTGCAGCGGGCTGAAGGATTTTCCAATGCAGAAAAAGAGCAAAAGCGCCGCCAGCAGCTGCTGCATCCGCTTTTGGGAAAGGGTTTCCAGCCCTGCGTTGAAAAATGGGGACAACAGGCACAGCACCACATAAGCGCTCACGAACCAGTAATGTCCGGACTGCACCGGAAAAATACTGTTCCAGATGTGGTAGGGATTGAGAACCTCCGACCACGAAAGGACACCGACAAGTGCCAGAACCGGAGGAATCAGCACCGTATAAAACAACGTCTGAACCAGCACCTGTGCCACACGCCGGAAGGAAAAGGTACAGGAGGAAAGAAAATATCCGCTGATCAGCACATAAACGTTGACTGCGACAATGCAGACTGATTCTGTCACAAGGGACCAGACCCCGGCGCCCGTCACAGGGCTTCCGACATCCAAAAGCAATCCGCTGTTCGTGTTCCAGTGCAGGATCACAACCATGAACATGGCGATGATCCGAAGCAGCTCAAAATTTGCCTGACGTCCGGGCTTTCCCATGTCTCCTCCTTTCCGGGCGCGCGGTGTGTTCCAAAAGTGCGCAGCGCGCATCAGCGTTCCCGTTCGATCTCCCCGTGCTCTACACGGTAAACAATATCGCATTTTTCGATCGTCTGCAAACGATGTGCAATAATAATCAATGTCTTATGACCATGCAGGCTGTTGATGGATTCCATGATCGCAGCCTCTGTATCGTTATCCAGTGCGCTGGTCGCTTCATCCAAAACGAGAACCTCCGGATCTTCAAACAGCGCTCTCGCAATTCCGATTCTCTGACGCTGACCGCCGGAAATCCGGATGCCACGCTCGCCAATGCCGGTATCCAGCCCTTCGGGAAGGCTGCGGACAAACTCATCCAGACGGGCTTTTTTGAGTGCCTCCCAGACCTTTGCATCGTCGATGTCTTCATCCGCGTAACCGAATGCCACATTTTTGCGGATGGTGGAATCGATCATGAAAATCGTCTGGGGAATGTAGCCGATATTTTTCAGCCAGGATTCGTAATGATCCCGAACCTCCACGCCGTCCGCCAGGATATGTCCCTCCTGAATCGACAGCAGCCCCAGCATAATATCCACAATCGTTGTCTTGCCTGCGCCGGATGTCCCCACAATGCCGACGGATTTTCCGGCAGGAATCTCCATATGCGCATGGTCGAAGATCAGCACCTCGGAATTCGGATATTTGTATACAATATCATCCAGTACAATTTTATCCTGTAGAGGCAGCTTATCCACCGGCTTGTTTCTCCGATAGGCAGCTTCATCGTAAACCACGTTTTTGTCGTTGATTTCCTCCTGCAGATTGTCGGACACGCCCATAAAGAAGGGCTCGAAATAGGAAATCTGCGTCAGATAGTTGTTGATCCGGTTTGCAGAGGGCAGAAGCCGCATGGCAGCCACGCCGAATGCGCCCAGCTGGCTCACCATGCTGGTGACATCCTCGCCGGACAGGATCATGAAAATCAGGTACAGGATCAGTCCCGCCATGCAGACCGTCTCGATCAGCAGGCGGGGCGTCGCGTTAAAAATATTGTATTTCTGCACTGCGCTCACATAGCCGTGACCGCATTTACCGTATTCCCGGATGAAATAATTTTCTTTATTGGCAATTTTGATTTCCTTGATGCCCATAACGGATTCTTCAATCCATTTGTACAGACCGCTGTAATAATCCTGGTTCTCGATGCCCGCCTGACGCATGATCGGCTTTAAAAACTGCTTGATCACAAGCAGCGTCACGATCAGAAGTGCCGCTATCGTCAGGATCATCTGCGGAGCCATCGCAGTCAGCGTAACCGCCAGCAGGACAAAAATAATCACTTCACTCATCAGCTGCAGCAGCGCCAGGATCAGACCGTACATGTTATTGACATCCGACGTGATCATACGCTGGATGACAGAGGTATCCGCATTCAGATAATATTCATAGGGGCGCTTCATGAAATTGATCATCATACGCTGAGAGGTTTCAAACTGGTTCGTGTATACAAAACGCAGCTGCACCACATTCTGAAAATACAGAAAGACGTTTTTTAACACAAAGCCCAGAATAATCAGCACCAAAATCAGCGCCGTGAAATATCCCGGTTTCTGAAAGCCTGTCCATCGGTAAATCTGCGCCAGGAGGCTGTCGCCCTCCACGCAGCTCGGGTCCATAATCATCTGAATCGCCGGTACCACAAGACCGATGCTGACGGTTTCCAGAATCGCGCCGATCACCATCATAAACAGAATCTGAATCATTTTCAGCTTCTGCTTCCGGTTCATCAGAACCATCATTTTACGGTAAATTTTTTTCATGAAAGCGTTCCTTTCGTTCCTGCAGCCCTATTCCAAAACTGCTTCTTAAAAAATCTGCTCATTAAAGCGGTGTTTTTGAGGATCTTCGTACAGATCCATAAAGTCATCCCCCAGAAAAACCTTTTCCTTTGCAAAATGAATCGAATCCGGCACGGTATACACGGAAACTACCTGGTCGAATTCCAGTCCCTCGATGAAATTCAGGATTTCCATCGGGAACTTTCCATCCAGCACAATATCGTCCGGGAACAGCTTATGATAGTCTAAAACATCTCTGGGATGCGGTTTTAAAATCACCTGCGCATCCTTTCCGTATTTTGCTACGATATCCCGGAAAATCTGCTCGCGCACCGGCAGCTCGCATAATGGCTCCGTCAGCACCAGCACCTTGTGCTCATGATGGGCGCCGGTTGTAAGCTGCGTCATCAGCGTATCCAGATCCTCCATAAAAATCCGCAGAATCGTATTTTTGTCGTCCTGCGTCAGCCTGCGCACCATCGCTTCCCGAGGCTGTTCGATATATTTGGAGCAGGGATATTTCAGGATTGACGTATTGTTGACCTCCATATCCACGCAATATTTACTGTATCCGTTCTGGATAAAAATCAGGTTATGCGCCGCAAGAAAGGCTTTCAGTCCGAAATGCCCTCGGTTGTCATAGCGCGCGGTATCGTAATAGCAGATACAATCCAGACCATCCTCCACCGCATGATAGTGGATTTTCTTATAATTCAGATAATATCCGATCGGATCGGAATCGCAAAACACATAGATGTCCTGATATTTTTTAAAATCCACCGGCACATAGGGCTGCTGCAGCTTTCCGTATAATTTCGTGAAAATCATTCTGGAAAACAGGTTAAACACCAGATTTCCATGATCTTCATGATAGCGTGCCAGCTGCGGGAACGCATGCTCTTCCTTTTCCTCGAACATAAAAACAGCTTCAAACAGACCGCTTTTTTCTGCACGCTCCTTCAGGCTGCCAAAGTCGTTCGACATCGTGCTCAGCACCAGATCCGCCTTTCCGCGCATTGCCCTTGGAAGCGTCAGTTCCTTTAAACAGGCAACATATACATGATAATAAGTATGGCAGACATAAATCCGCTCTTTTGGCTTTCTCTTTTTCATTTTCGTTTCTTTCTCCGGCAATTTCCGGGAAACCTGATGAAACCATCCCAGTTAAACCAGTTGACTCCATTGCATAGTCGTTATATTCTACCATACTTTTGTCTGCCATTGCAAGACAATGCGCTTCAAAGCGGCGGAATGCATCTTCTCCGATGTGCTGGGAATCCCGCGTGAACTGTGCTTGAATAATATTCCCCGGATTGTTATACTACTTACGACGCGATGTCTGCGGCGATTTCTTTTTCCCCGGACACTGCACAATCCGATTTTTGACAGGAAACAGGAGGTTTTACCATGTCAGCACTTGCCATTATTACAGCGCGCGGAGGCAGCAAGCGGATTCCGCGTAAAAATATCCGTCCGTTTCTCGGAAAACCGATTCTTTTATATTCCATCGAAGCCGCTTTGCAGGCGGGCATTTTTGACGAGGTGATGGTTTCTACAGATGATCCCGAAATCGCCGAACTTGCAAAAGGTGCCGGGGCGTCCGTCCCGTTTCTTCGAAGCGCCCAGACCGCAAACGATTACGCCTCTACCGACGACGTCATCCGCGAGGTACTCGAATGCTACAGGGCTGCCGGCAGGGAGTTTGACACATTCTGCTGTATCTACCCCACCGCGCCGTTTATTACCCCCAAAAAACTCTGCACCGCGATGGAGCTTTTAAAGAACGCCGAGTCCGTCATGCCAGTGACGACTTTTCCGTATCCGGTTCTGCGCAGCCTCGCCGTAGATGAAAACGGTCACATCGGCTATAAATGGCCCCAGTATGCGACTGCGCGCAGCCAGGATCTCGAAACGCTTTACCACGACTGCGGACAGTTCTATGCCTGCCGAACGGAAGCTTTTTTCCGGGAAGGAACGACAGATACTCCCGGTATGGTTCCCCTGGTTTTACCCGAACTGGAGGTTCAGGATATCGACACCGAAGAGGACTGGGCGATTGCAGAAGTCAAATATCAGAAAATGATGGAGAAAAAATAACGATATGAATCAGGAAATTTATCTGGGCGGGCGCAGAATCGCTGCAGACGCCCCTGTCTTTATCGTTGCGGAAATGTCTGCGAACCATTTACAGGACTACAACCGTGCGATTGAAATCATCCACGCCGCAAAAGAAGCCGGCGCGGACGCGATCAAGCTGCAGACCTACACTGCCGACACCATGACCGTCGACAGCGACGCGGACTGCTTTATCAACAAAGGCGGTCTCTGGGACGGCATCAAGGAATACGACCTTTACAAGCAGGCTTATACGCCGTGGGAATGGCATGCCGGTCTGATGGAGGAAGCAAAAAAATGCGGACTGCTCTGCTTTTCCTCTCCCTTTGACGCAACCGCCGTCGATTTTCTCGAAGAGCTCGACGCTCCCGCTTATAAAATTGCATCGTATGAAATAAATGATATTCCGTTAATCCGTCGGGTAGCAAAGC
>OLNN01003008.1_pt1 | contig 11104 bp, 11 predicted proteins | sample 1672141 | NCBI WGS metagenome assembly OLNN01 (sample SAMEA3136652, study PRJEB25190) | human gut metagenome | biome: human gut; feature: human-associated habitat; material: faeces | place: Austria | collected 2013 | reverse complement strand
CTACGCCCCCCAGATCTGGGCCAGCGACAACACCGACCCCATCGAGCGGCTGTCCATCCAGTTTGGGGCCTCCCTGTGCTACCCCATCGCCTCCCTGGGGGCCCATGTCTCCGCCAGCCAGCGGGCCAGTTTGGAGACCCGGGGCAACGTGGCCATGTGCGGCACCTTCGGCTACGAGCTGGACCCCCGGAAGCTCACCCCCGAGGAGCGGGAGACCGTAAAGCGGCAGGTGGCGGATTACCACAAGTATTACGACCTCATCCACTACGGGGACTTCTACCGGATCACCTCCCCCACGGAGGACCCCTACCTGTGCCGGTGGCAGTTCGTCAGCCCGGATAAGAAAGAGGTGCTGTTCACCCAGGTGGTCATGCGTCAGCCCGCCAACAACTACCAGCTCCAGCGCCTGCCCGGCCTGGACCCCGCCGCCTGGTACGTGGACCAGGAGACCGGCCAGACCTACTCCGGCGCTTTGCTGATGCACGCCGGGCTGGACCTCTCCGCCCGGACGGACAACCAGCTCCACGACGGCTACAGCGTGGTAAAATACCTGGTGGCCCGCTGATTTTCTGGTTGACAGCGCGATTCATTCCTGCTATAATATTTTAGCTGCCTGGTAAGCTGCCGGGCAGCTATGGGATGACTCATTAGCTCAGTCGGTAGAGCACTTGACTTTTAATCAAGGTGTCCGGGGTTCGAATCCCCGATGGGTCACCATAAAATCAAAACGGTATAGATGCCACTGGCGAAAAGCCAGTGGCATCAACCGTTTCCGGGCTTTTTTCGCTCGGAAATTCACGAATGATTCCATAGATGCCAACCACTGTTTCCCCCTAACTGGTGGGATTCGAACCCCCTTTTTTCGGCGATTGGCAGGAACCATGTGGCGCCCTTTTTGAAGCGGTTATTTTCAAAAAGGGCGCTATTTTTCTATCAATAGAATACACAAAGTTTGAGGCGTCAATTTGTTGGTCACGACGGGCCATCGAATTGGCGCCCTTTTTGTTTTCAGATAAATTCAAAAAGGGCACTGAATGTCAGGAGGTAGTAAATGAACCGAGAACAGTTTTTTCAGGAGCTTCGCACCGCTCTCCACCGTGAGGGATTCACTCCGCAGCCGGAACAGGATGAATTGCTTCCTGTGGAGTGGGATGGTCTCCCCCTTTGCCGGATCACAGCGGACGGAGGCGTTCGCTACTGGCAGGAGGATGTAGCGACACCGGAACGGGAACGGGCCTGTGAGCGAGCCACCGATCTGGCCTGCACCGTGCGGGAGTACATGACGCTGCTGGAACAGGCTCCGCCCCTGCAAGCCCAAAGCCTGACCGGTGACTACCGCCTGCTGGCTGACTTCAATGGAGCCGTGCTGGCTGCCCATTCCACCCGGCTTGGCGTCCAATTCGTCACATGGGACTGGAGCTTCGACCGCACAGGTCTCAACCAGGGCAATTACTTTCAGGAAAACTATGTAGGTGCCAAGCAGGACTTCGCCATCCGCGCCGGCCTCATTTCCAAACAGCAGCTCTTCAATCAGGAGCAGCTTATCGAAATCTACCGGTGCTGCTCTGACACCTTGGACGCTGGTTTTGACTTGACTGCCGAGCAGGAAAAGTGCATCCGGGGCGTTCAGGAGCAGATTGCCATTGCAGCTCCCGATGCCCTGGATCGCATAAGGGAGCAGGAGCAGCACCCCATGGAACCCTACAACCAGGAACCGATCATGTAATATTCAAGCGCCGGAGTTTTAGAAATAAGACTCCGGCGCTTTTTTGCTTTACTGAAAGGAGCACACCGCCAATGACACGCTATTTCATGCGGGATACACCGCTGTGCCAGATAGAACAGCAGATGATGACCCCGCCCTATTTCAAGCCCGCCATGGCCGATACTAGTGAAATCGCCCCAGACCTGTTCGTAAATCTGTGCGTAGGTCAGCACACGGCCTTTATTGGCGGCCAGCAGCAGGAGAATCCGATATTCTTTTTCGGTAAGCTGAATCTCCTGTCGATCCCGAAAGACCTTTCGTCTGCTTGGAAAAATCTCAAGACCGGGAAGGGATACCATCGGTTTCTCGTCGACCTCGATTATTTCTATCTCAGGGTGGTTTTTGAGGATAGACAGAATCTGCTCCAAAACTTCCGTATCTCTTTCGTGCAGCTCCAAAATCATGACTCGTCCGATGATATCACCGCTTTCTCACTCAGTTTACGAGCTGCTTTCAGTCGCTCAAAGGTTCCTTGCTGATTACATGCTCAATCCGGCAGGCATCCCGCTCGGCGATAACAAGATCGACGCCAGCTGCCACAAGCATCTCTGTAAAAAAGCGATGCTTTTCGTAGGTATCCTCGGCAACCTCACGGCCGAGATCAGTCAGGTGCAGGAAGTGATCTCCATCCATGAGTAGGAAGCCGCCCTTTTTTAGTGTAGCCACCGCATGACACACACTGGGCTTGGATACCTCCAAATGTCGGGCCACATCCGCAGACCTCACCATGCCCTTTTTCTTTTGGAGGACAAGGATGGCCTCCAGATAGTCCTCCCCGGACGCATAAAGTCCCATTGGTTCACCTCGGCTTCCTCTTGAATTTCAGGTTTGGGGTGTTGCAACCTCCCACATGACCGGCATATTTCCGGCGAGTCCGCCGCAATGGGCAGAGCAGCCCTTGCAGTCGTGACCGCAGGCGCAGACGCGGCGCAGATACCCGGTTCGCTCCAGATATTCCATCTGCCGTTTGACATCCTGCGGCGTGGCATCCAAAGCATCAGCCAGATCCTCCACGGAATAAGCTCTGCCCTCTGCGAGCAGCTCCAGCAATTTTGTCATAGCTACGCCTCGCTTACAGGAACAGTGCGGCCACATGATAGACCACAAAGGACATGAGCAGGGCCACACAGATGTAGTAAATGGCGATCCGCACCGTCCACTTGGCCGAATGGGTCTCATTGTAGGTAGAGGCCACCGCCACCACACAAGGGATATTGAAGGTGACGGCGAAGATGAAGGCCAGCGCCTCTGCGGGAGAAATGTTGGCAACCAGGATCTCTCCCAGATTGGCCGCCTGTCCCGCTGCGCCCACTGTGGAGGCAAAGATGGTACCGGTGCCGGCGTACAGAGAACTGAGGACACCCAGCGCCGCCTCCTTGCTCACCGCGGAGGAAATGAAGGCCAGAAAGGTTTGCCAGCTCAGGCCGAAAATACGGGTTACCGGCTCGATTGCCGCGCCAATTTTGTAAATAACACTGGCTGTCACATCCCCGTCGCTGGAGTAGGAGAGTAACCAGAAAATGAGGGAGATCAGCAGAATCACCTTCAGCGCACGGACCAGCACATCCTTCGTCCGTCCAAAGACATAGCGCAGCAGGCTGCCCCACTTGGGACGATGATAGGGCGGTAGCTCCATGATGATGCCGGTGCGATCCTCCGCTTTCACCAGCTGGCGGCCGAACACCTTGGAGGTGAGCCACATGTGGAGCAGCGCCACGAGGAAGATGCCTACAATCACAAGGGGAGCCCATACGCCGAAAAACACGCTGGAGATCATGGGGACGATGGCCCAGGTGGCGGCACAGGGAACCGCCCAGGCCAAAGCGATGGTTAGGATGCGCTGGCCCCAGTTGTCGATGACCCGGGTACCGGCAGCGCCGCCGATGGTACAGCCGAAGCTGACCAGGAAGGGCATGATGGCCTTGCCCTGTAAGCCCAGCTTTGCCATCGTATTGTCAAACACATAGGAGATGCGGGCCATATAGCCGATTTCTTCGATAAAGCCAAACACCAGCGTGATGCCAAAGACAAAGCCAATCATGGAGATGGCAAAATACAGCGCGTTGACGCCCACATCACAGATGAGACCGATGATGAACTGCGGTGCGCCGATGGCGGTGAGTCCCGCCGTGAGCCCCGGCGTCAGCAGGGAGGGGAGCATACCGCCTACGATCATAAAGGGAGCTGCAGGAATAAAGGAGGCGATTAGCCCCAGCAGGATAATGGCAACCGCCAGAGGCTTGCCCCAACGCTTACTGGTGGCCAGTCGGTCAAATTTACTCAGTCCCTCGAACCGCTTCTTTCCGGACACGGCGCGCTCCAGCAGGCTGTCGATCCAGTCAAATTTGCACTGACCGGTATGTAATGCTCCATCTTTTACGGCGCCGGCAAGCTGCCGAAATTTTGCCCGGTCCTCCTTCGCCAGCAGCTCCTCCACACGGGCGGTCACAGGAGCATCGCCCTCCATCACCTTGGCGGCCAGCCACAGCGGAGCATAATCCCCCATACCCTGGGTGGGCATCATGGCCTCCAGTTGGGTAAAGCCCTCCAGCTTCCGATACCGCTCCGACAGAGCGTCCGTGCGCAGCGTTTTGCGCTCAGACAGGGCGCGGTCCAGCGCGGTGTAGAAACCGTCATAGTGCTTGACATCCGTGGCGGAGAACGGCACCACCGGGATGCCCAGCTTTTTCTCCAGTACCTGGGCGTCCACGATCTTGCCCTGTTCTTGGGCCACATCCATCAGGTTGAGAAGCAACACGGCGGGGGTTTCAATGCCGGCAAAGTCCGCCAGCATGAAAAGGCTCCGTTCCAACTGGGAGGCGTCGGCCAGAATCACCACCACATCGGCCTTGCCTCCGGCGATGTAGTCCCGGGTGATGATCTCCTCGTCAGAGTTGGCGGAGAGGCTATAGGTGCCCGGCAGGTCTGCTACCGTGTATTTCACGCCGCCACGGGTGAAATACCCCTCCTTCTGTTCCACCGTCTTGCCGGGCCAGTTGCCCACATGCTGCCGCAGACCGGTCAGGCCGTTGAACAGAGTGGATTTGCCCGAGTTAGGCTGCCCCAGCAGGGCAATGACCGTCTCTTTGGTCTGTACCGTACTCATGTTTTATCCCCTCCCATCTGGATGTTATCGCATTCGCCCCGATCCAGGGCGATCATGGAGTCCCGGCTGAAAACCAGAATGGGACGCTTTCTCTCATTTTGCAGCACAGTCACCGGGCACCCGATGGTGAGTCCGATGGATGTGACTCGGCTCAGAAACCGGGTATCACCGCAGATTGCGCTGATCACGCCGGTCTCTCCGTTTTTTGCTTCGGATAATTTCTTCATAGTTTCCTCCCTCATGGCTTTTTATCAATCCGGTACAACCGACGGTATTCCAAAGGAGTCACGCCGGTCTCCCGCCGGAAGGCGGCACCGAATTTTCCTTGGTTCTCATATCCCACTGCATCGGCGATATCGGAGATCCGCAGAGCCGTGCTGCTCAGCAGCTCCTTTGCCCGCGCCATACGCATGGTTCGGAGATAGACGGAGATGGGTACGCCGTAAACCTGAGAAAAATACTTTTTCAGGGATGCGGGGCTGACCCCTGCCAGTTCCGCCAGCTGCGGCAGGCCGATCTGACAGCGCAGATCCTCCGACATTGCCTCCGATGCCTTCAGAGCTGCAGCTCTTTGCCCGCGGGTCAGGAAAATTGGAGCCAGTTGGCCGGACGTCTCTTTCCCGGTATCAAGAAGCCGTAGCAGTTCCAATGTCAGAAAACGATAAGCGGCAAGATCCAGGTCTGCCTGATCGATGTGGACCATGAGCTGTCTGGCTCTCTGTTCCCAGGACGCAGACACTTTGGAGAGAAAACTGCCGCTCCGATTCGCCAGTCTGGCCGGCGCTGTGCTGAGGTCGATTCCATAATCCAAAAGAGCGACATTCCCTCCGCACATCTCTAAATCCACCGCCATCTCCAAGCCCTGGTAGCATCCGCCGGGGCAGAGCATGACGCCCACCGGTGGATTGACATCGACGCTCAGCGTTCCCTGATCGATATAAATGTACCCCGCTGGCAACGGCACTTCACACCGGCCGCCGGTACAGAAATTGAGCTTCAAATAGTGGTAGTCTCCGGTGGGCCGGATGGGCAGCTGAGGCACATGGAAATCGATAGTCCACACCTGTACCCCTGTCCACAGCTCCAGCAGGCACATCACTCCTTCCCCGTGTTCGGTTGAAAAGGTCATGCGGCGCACCAGTGGGGAGAGTGCCGTCTCCTGGATGCAGTAGTGCATGACAAAATCCGGATCGGCATTGTAATGCATTGCGTCCCCCCCCCTCTTTTTGGTTAGCTAAAGCTAACCATCAAATATACCATACCATATCCAACAGAATATTTCTGCTCCATCGAGCTACTTTTTCTCCGCTGGGCTTATGACTTTGAGAGGATCTTTCCAGTTGATATGTAAAAGAGTATATCCGGCTCCACGGATTGCCTGCCGCAGTACGGCCTCCGGCAATGGCTGCACCATTCTCACGAGAGCGGTCTTTCCCCCCAGATCCACCTTTGCCCATACGCCATTCAGTTCATTTAGGGCGCTTTCTACACGAACGGCACAGTGGCCGCAGGTCATACCATCTATGGTCAACACTACGGTATAGGGGTAGTGCGTTTCATCCCGATCCGCAACGCGGCGTTTGACTGGACACACTGCACCGGAACCGCAGCACCCGCCCCGCCGCAGGGTTTTACCATACCGCCAGATGCCAAAGCAGCACACAGACAGGGCCAACCCGATAAAAACAATTTCCATTGGGTACCTCCTCAAGCGGATAAGTCAATCATCCCAACTGCCACCGGGCGCTCTGGTTCTGAAGCTCTACCATGTGCCGGAACAGGCCGCTCTCCGCCATCAGCTCCTGCGGAGAGCCTTGCTGCGCCACCTTTCCGTCCTTCAGCACCACGATGTGATCCGCCCCGGCCACGGTGCGCATCCGGTGGGCGATGACCAGCACCGTTTTGCCTGCCAGCAGCCGAGAAAGCGCCCCCTGCACCTTGGTCTCATTTTCCACATCCAGAGAGGCGGTGGCCTCGTCCAGCACCACGATAGGTGCGTTCTTGAGCAGCGCTCGGGCGATGGAGATGCGCTGCCGCTCGCCGCCGGAGAGCTTGGCGCCGTTTTCTCCGATGGGCGTCTGATAGCCCTGTGGCAGTTTACTGACAAACTCCTCGCAGTTGGCGGCCCTGGCCGCGGCCATCACCTCTGCATCGGAGGCACCTCGCCTGCCCAGGCGGATATTCTCCATCACCGTGTCGTCAAACAGCACCACATCCTGAAAAACCATGGAGTAATCGGTCAGCAGCACCTCCGGGTCCACCGTGGCGATATCCACCCCGCCTACCCGGATGGCGCCCCCGGTGACATCCCACAGGCGGGCGGCCAGCCGGGCACAGGTGCTTTTGCCGGAGCCGGAGGGGCCGACCAGCGCGGTGATCTCGCCCTCCTTGGCGGTAAAGCTGACATCGTGCAGGACAGCCTTTTCATCATAGGCAAAATTCACATGGTCAAAGACAATGTCATGGCCCTTGGGATGAAAGGCTTCTGCCCCCTCGGCGATGGGCGTGTCGAACAGCGCGTTCATCCGGTCTGCCGACACCTGGGAGACAAACAGCTCGGCGATCAAAGCAAGGCTCTGATCGAAGGGGGCATAGATCCGGGTGATGACCATCAGGAACAGGAACAGCAGCATGAAGTCGATCTGTCCCGACAAAATCAGCCCCGCACCCACAAGGATCGTGGTGGCCACGCCCAGCCGCATGATGACGCTGGCCCCGTTGACGAACAGGCCGGTGACCAGCTCGCCGCGGATCATGATCCGTTCATGGTCGTCAATCTTCCGGTACAGCCCGGCAAGGTATCGCTCCTCCTGATTGGTGGCACGGATCTCCCGAACATTTTCCAACGCCTCCTGCATCCCGTCCGAGACCCGCACAGCGGCGCGCTTGGTCCGCTCCGCCTGGCGCTCGGTGAGCTTCCGGCTCCCAAACAGCAGGCCGAAGGCCACCGGCACCCCCCAGAGGCAGGCAAGGGCCAGCCGCCAGTCATACCAGAGCAGGCACACCGCGATCACGGCGGTGGATATATAGGAGCCGTACAAGTAGCCCAGCACATGGCTCCAGACATGCTCCATGCGGTTGACATCGCCCATCAGGGTCTCCGTCAGGTCGGCCAGATCCCGCTTGCCGAAAAAGCCGAGAGGCAGCTTGCGAAGCCGCTCCGCCAGACGCAGGCGGGTGGCCTTGACCTCACCGTACACCAGGCCGTAGGTGGCCTTGTACTGCTGGAGATGCGTGAGAAAGGAGAGAAGTGCAAATATCACGAGGCCAGCCAGCACCGGCAAAGCCGCAGGCAGGACACCGCCGGCCAAAGTTTCCATCAGGCCGGACATCACAAGGTACAAAATGCTGACCCCGCCCATGACTACCAGATTGACGATTACCGTCCAGAAGGTTCCCTTTTTGGTGTTCTGTACACCCTGATCCGTCAGGGCATATTTCCGTTGAAAGTTTGCTCCGAACATTACCGTTCCTCCTTTCCGCTTTCCATTTTCCACTGGATTGCCCGATTGTAGTCGGCCCACATCCGTGTGTACAATCCTCCTGCCGCGATCAGCTCCTCATGGGTGCCTTGCTCCGTCACCCTGCCGCCCTCCAGAACCAGGATCTTGTCCGCGCCCACCACCGTGGAGAGCCGATGGGCGATCATGATGACGGTGCGGTCCTTTGTCAGCCGTGCGAAGGCTTTCTGAATCAGCGCCTCATTTTCCGGGTCGGCAAAGGCCGTGGCTTCATCCAGCACCACGATAGGTGCGTCTTTTAAAATGGCCCGGGCCAAGGCGATGCGCTGGGCCTCGCCGCCGGAAAGATAGGTCCCCTCGGTGCCGATCACGGTGTCCAGCCCCTGAGGCAGCTTTTCCAGAATGTCGCCGCACTGGGCGGCTTCCAGGGCAGCCAGCACCTGCTCACGGCTGGCGTCGGGCCGGGCGGCCCGAACATTTTCCAGAATGCTGGCTTTGAACAGCCGGTTGTTCTGGAACACGAAAGCCACCTGCTCCATCAGAACATGGGGATCGAGCTGGCGCACATCCACGCCGCCCACCTCTACCGTGCCAGTATCCGCATCCCAGAACCGGGGGATCAGGCTGGCTGCCGTTGTCTTGCCGCCGCCCGAAGGCCCTACCAGCGCTACCGTCTCTCCGGGTTCGGCGGTGAAGGAGACATGGGACAGGGCGGGGGACTGCGCGCCGTCGTAGGTAAAACTCACATCCCGGAAGACCACCCGATTGTCCTTGGGCGTCTGGGGGTGCTCCGGTACCGCCAGTGCCGGCGCGTCCATGACCGGCTGGATGCGGCCCAGAGCGGTGTCGGCCAACATCATGCCGGAGGCCGCAAACATGATTTTGGCCAGCGCGGTGGAAATGATAGCGGAGAACACGGCGTAAAAAGCAAAGTTCGTTACAAATCCCGCATAATCACCGGAAGCCAGCGCACCGGGAGCCAGGAACAGCACCACCGGCACCAGAAACAGAAAGGCGCCCTCGGTGAAGGTCAGGTTGATGGACTGGGGCACACGGCACACATCGCCCTGATAGTGCTCCGCCTTGGCGCTGTAGTCCTCGATGGCCTGCTGAAAGGCCTTGAAGGAGTAGACGGTCTGCTGAAAAATTTTGACTACCGGGATGCCGCGCACATACTCGGTGCCGGATTTGGTCATGCGGTCCTGAGCCGCCTGGTACTCTGCCATCAATGCGGCATTCTTGCCGCCCATCATGCTGCACATGGCGAGTATGGAAATCACCGCCGCCAGCAGGCAGGCCGCGCCCATGCGCCAGTCAAACACGAACATCAGCACCAGCATGGCGAGAAACAATGTAATCGTGCCTACAATGTCCGCCAGATTGTGGGCCAGCAGCGTTTCCGTGTCGGCGGCCGCCGCATCCAGTTTGCTACGAATCATACCGGAGGCATTGGCGTCAAAATAACCCAACGGTGCCTGCATCACATGGGCCATGCCCTGCTTGCGGATGTTGGCTGCCGTGCGGAACGCAGCCAAGTGGGTACACATCAGGCCAAGGAAGTAGATGAGGATACCGCCTACCGCAAAAGCGAAGGCGATCCAACCGTAGTCCGTCACACTCCGGGCCTGCGTCCAGTCCGGCGCCACAGCGATCAGATCTCGTGCCGCCAGCCAAATGCAGAGGTACGGGATCATGCTGCACACCATGGACACCGCCGACAGTCCCAGCCCCAGAAGGGTAAGCCGCCGATGGCTGCCTGCGTATTCCAGCAGGACAGACAGCGCGTTTTGCTTCTTTTGCTTCACAAATACTCCTCCTTTTAAGGTTGGCGATCGCTAACCCGTTGTGTAAAAAGAAAGGGGGCAAGCCCCGATCTTACGAAAAAGATTGGCGGTACGTTACTGGCCGATCAGCTTCAGCCATCCGGCGGTGTAGAAATCCCGCAGCTGATCCACATAGCGCATGGCCTGCTCCTTGGGCATGTCGTGGACGACGATCTCAAAGATGCCGTTGAACATCCCGCTGGCGATGATGTGACACAGCTGTGCATCCAGCTGGGGGCATTCATGCCCCAGACGGTGCAGAACCTCCAGGTATTGGAGGGTGTATTCCACTTCGACCTCCACCATATTGTGGACGAAATGCTCATAGCTGGTGCCCTCGGCCTTGCACAGCAGCAGCTTCACGGGCTCCCGGTGGTCGCAGATGTAGTCCACCATCCAATGGACGCACTGGCTGGACTCCAGTCCCATGTGTTCCGGCTGCTCCTGCTCGGGCATCTCGGCAAAGGCGGTCTGCGCCTCCATGAACCGACCCATCAGCGCAGCGGCGTGAGGCTCCACGATGGAGGCAAAGAGCGCCTCCTTGCTGGAGAAATAGCCATAGAGTGCGCCAGTGGTGACGCCCGCCTGCTTCACAATCTGGCGCAGGGAGGCGCCCTGAAAGCCTTTCTCTGAAAACTCCTCCATGGCGGCCTGCTGGATCTTTTCCAGGGTCGCGGTAGACTTCTCTTCCATCTGCGCCTCCATATAACAGTGATACATAACACTGTTATAATAGAGCCTACGGGATGATTTGTCAAGGGGAAATGGCCACCTCCGTGCAAAAGCCGACCGGAAAACTCCGGCCGGCTTTTGACGAAGGCATCATTCGGCTGCCAGATGGACCATTTTGACCATCCAAAACCGGTCCGAAACCGACATACTGATCTTTGTGGGCAGCTTCAATCCGGTTCGGGGGATATGGCGGTAATAAGGCTCCTCAGCCAGCACC
>OLNN01003000.1_pt1 | contig 11128 bp, 8 predicted proteins | sample 1672141 | NCBI WGS metagenome assembly OLNN01 (sample SAMEA3136652, study PRJEB25190) | human gut metagenome | biome: human gut; feature: human-associated habitat; material: faeces | place: Austria | collected 2013 | reverse complement strand
CGATATGTGGGCTATGGCTGTGAGTGGTATTTTGCTGAGTGTTGTTATTTGTGTGGCAACTTATCTTTTGCTTTCTTTGGTGAGAAATCTTTCTACGAAGGATTTATGGCTGACCGGTATATGGTGGTTTGTGCTGACAGTTAGCTTTGAATTCGCAGGTGGAATTTGGGGCGGTGTGTCCATGGGTCAGTTGTTGTCGGCTTATAATCCGCTGAGTGGTAATTTGTGGATTCTGGTGTTATTAGCAACTATGTTTGCACCGGTAACCTTGTATCGGCGTAAAAGCAAATAGATATAAAGCGGAGAGATTGTATAGAATATATTATGGCAGAACTTATGAATTATTTGGAAACCGAACGTCTTATTCTTCGTCCTTGGAGTGAGGATGATGCTGTTTCACTTTACCGCTATGCCAGTCATCCCGATATAGGTCCAATTGCAGGTTGGGCACCACATACTTCAGTGGAGGATAGCCGGGAAGTCATCCGTACAATATTTTCTGCACCTGAAACCTATGCGGTCGTATTAAAGGCTACTGGTGAACCGATAGGTAGCATTGGAGTGATGTTTAATGACGGTGTGCATAGTGCCACAATGGAAGAAGGCGATGCAGAGATTGGTTATTGGATTGGTGTGCCTTATTGGGGACAGGGGTTGATTCCAGAAGCAGTACGCTGTCTGTTACGTCGTTGTTTTGAGGAATTGGCTATTACAACGGTTTGGTGCGGGCATTATGATGGAAACCGACAATCACGTAGGGTAATGGAGAAATGTGGTTTTATTTTTCATCACACGGAGACCGGAAAAATGTCGCCACTTGGCGATATTCGTACGGAGCATTTTTTGCGGTTGAAGCAAGAGGAATGGCGTAAACTTAATATGGAAGTTCGTGGGTGTTGAGGTATTTGAAATTTTTTAAGGAGTGTAGCATTGTCTGGATAGGCAGTGATTACGGGTATATGGAAAAAGGTTGTATCAAAGTGTTGAAATGTTTAATTTCTCATTTTTGATATAACCTTTTCTGTATCTTACAGCTAATAATTTATTTTATCTCCTTGATGAACGCCCGGCGGCGCTTGTGCTGCTCGGTGCGGAAGTACTCCCATTGTGCCTGCACCTTGCCGTTCAACTCCAGCTCGGGATTGCTTTCGGCATATTCGAAGCCCAGTTGCTGGTAGACGGGGATGAGGTCGGAGAAGAGCAGGGCATTGACACCTTTGTTCTGGTATTCGGGTTTGACGGCTACCAGCAGCAGGTCGAGCATCTTGGCGCGACGCTTGAAGAAGAGGGCCTTGAGCAGGTAGAACCAGCCGAAGGGCAGCAACCGGCCATGCGATTTCTGCAACGCCTCGGAAAGCGAAGGCATGGAGATGCCTACGGCTACGAGCTTGTCGTCCTGGTCGGTGATGAGCGTCACCATGCGCAGGTCGAGGATGGGCAGGTACATCTTGACGTACTGGTCAATCTGCCGCTGCGTCAGGGCCGAGTAGCCGTAGAGGGGCGTGTAGGCCTCGTTGATAAGCTCGAAGATGGCTTGGCCATAGTCGCGGGCAATCTGCTTGCTCGACGTGTATTTCTTTATTTTCAGATTATACTTGCGCTGGATGAGGTCGGAAATACGCTTGTGCTTGTCGGGGATGGCGTCGGGGATGTATATCTTGTATTCCACCCAGTCGGCATCTTTCTGGAAGCCCATGCGCTCCATGTGCTGCGGATAGTAGGGGTAGTTGTAGATGGTGGCCATGGTGCTCAGCTGGTCGAAACCTTCTACCAGCATGCCTTCGGCGTCCATGTCGGTGAAACCCAAGGGGCCGGTGATGTGTGTCATACCCCGTTCCTTGCCCCATTGCTCTACGGTGCGGATGAGGGCATCGGACACTTCGGCATCGTCGGTAAAGTCTATCCAGCCGAAGCGAACCTCTTTCTTGTTCCATGTGTTGTTGGCCCGGTTGTTGATGATGGCGGCCACGCGGCCAACAAGTTTTCCATCTTTATAAGCCAGGAAATACTCGGCCTCGCAAAACTCAAAGGCGGCATTCTTCTTCTTGTTGAAGGTGTTGAGCATGTCGTCATAGAGGTCGGGCACGGAGTAGGGATTATGTTTGTATAGTTCGTAGTTGAAGCGGATGAAACGCTTCAGTTCATGCTTTGTGGTAACTTTCTTGATGGTAACAGCCATGGTTGTTTGCATTGATTATGGGCGCAAAGATAACACTAACTGACCACTTTAGCCAAATTTCGGGGCAAGTTTTTGCCATACCGGAACGTACCTCGCATACCCGTGCGTCGGGGAGGGGCACCCCAGAGCAAATGGGAGGAGCCTCCCATGGCGTCTGGGAGGAACGCCCCGGGATGATGGTGGAAAACAAGCCTCTACAGCGAGTAGATAAGCCAAGCCGTATAGCCCACGTAGCAGGCTATGAGGATGCTGCCTTCCACACGGGTAATGATGCGCTTGCCGAAGAAGACACCAAAGAGCCAGAGGAGTATGCTGGAGCCGACCATTACCAGAAGGTCGAGATTGGTGATGCCGCCCAGGTGGAGCGGGGTGATGGAGGCCGAACAGCCCAGTACGAAGAAGATGTTGAACAGATTGCTGCCCACCACGTTGCCGATGGCTATCTCGGGGTTCTTCTTCAGGGCGGCTACGATGCTGGTGGCCAGTTCGGGCAGCGAGGTGCCGCCGGCCACGATGGTCAGTCCGATGACCGATTCGCTGACACCCAGCGTGCGGGCTATGCCGCTGGCGCCGTCTACAAAGAACTGTCCGCCATAGATAAGTCCGGCCAGGCCCCCCACAATGTAGAGTGCCGACCGCCACAGGGGCATGTCCTTTATCTCCGTCTCCTCTTCGGTCGTCGGCACGGGGCTTTCTCCGTCCTGCGTGGCTGGTTGTGGATGGGGCTTGGCTATGGCGAAGGTGTAGCTCAGGAAGATGGCCATGAAGCAGAGCAGAATGAGTCCGTCGGTGATGCTGAGCACGTTTTCGCTGGTTTTGTCCAGTAAGATGTCGTTGCCCATCACCAGTAGGGCCAGGGAGGCCAGGATGCAGAGCGGTATTTCCTTGACCAGCGTATTGCGTTGCACTACGATAGGGGCAAACATGGCTGTGCAGCCTACAATCATCAGGGCATTGAAGATGTTGCTGCCCACTACGTTGCCTATGGCAATGTCGGCACTGCCTTTGATGGCCGATGACACGCTGACTGCCAGTTCGGGGGCTGATGTGCCGAAGGCTACGATGGTAAGTCCGATGACGATGTTTGGAATGTGGAAGCGCTTGGCCACGGCAGAGGCTCCGTCGGTCAGTCCGTTGGCGCCCAGCAGGATGAGGAGGAGACCTCCGATGAGGAAGAGAATGTCCATGCTTATAAATGTGTTAATGGTTTTAGTGGCACAAAGATAGGAATTAATGGTGAATGGTGGGTGATAAATATCAAATGATAAATGGCAGACAGCGGTTTTCTGTGTCCGCTGTCTGCCATTCGTGGATGTTGTGATGTATGTTATTTGTTGCGCGTTACTGTGTGCAGCACCTTGCCAGTCTTGTCAATCATGCGCAGCTCCAGTGTCTTGGGTGTGGCCGAGATGATGGAGAATCCCGGTTCGGGGCTACAGAACTGAGTACCCTCGATGGGGTTTACCTTGCGGCTGAGTGAACCGCTGGAGTTGGTCACATAGTCAATGTCGCTGCCTTTGACGCGTACGTGCTGGAAGTTATGTATGTGTCCGCAGACGTACATGTCTACCTTATGCTTGCGCAAGATGGGGTCTACACGCTGTTGCATGTTCTGGCGTTCGATTTCGTCTTTCGGAGTCTCGGCGTAGATGGGATGATGGCCTACTACAATCACCCAGTCTTCCTTGGCCGATGCCAGTACGCCGTCCAGCCATTGCAGCTGGGCGTCGATGTCTTGCAGGCAGGCATCGGGATATTTGTCGCTTTCCTGGCGATACTTGTCGATGAGGGGTGTGGTGTCCAGCCATACGATGCGTACGGTGGTGCCTTCTTCGTTGAATGCCTTGGTGTAGTAGCGGGCAGGCATTGTCCAGCGGCGGCTGACGCGGGCATAGTCGAGCACAGCCTGTGTGTTGCCGCGGTATTCGTGGTTGCCACATATGGGATACCAGTCAATCATCAGTTCGGGATGGCTGTAGATAAGTTCGTAGTTGGTCATCCACAGGGGATCATCTACCGAGCGGACGCCTTCGAAGTGGTGCACGTCGCCGGCGGCAATGACAAACTCGGGGCCTACTTCTTCGGCCATCTCGCCCATCAGTTCGGCTATGGGCTTCTGGTCATAGTAGCCGTTACGGCCCAGGTCGTTGGCCACGTACATGTTGAACTTATCGTCGTAGACCGAGTAGTCTATCTTGTTTTGGGCAACAGCCCACTGGCCCATCAGGGCGAGAGTAAGCAACAGGAATAGTTTCTTCATTTTCATTGTTTTTTTATTTATTGTTTTGTTTCTATGGTTGGATGCTTGTCCTTTCGGGGAGCAAAGCTAATTCTTCTTTTGGGAATGAATCTGGAACGGGACTTGGTGAACGCATGAGAAAGCCCGGCCTGCAACGTTGCTTGCAGGTGGGCTTTCATAGTGCAGATTCATGTAACCAATGTCCGGTTGTGTCTACGGCAGGTTGTCGGCATCAATTAGAAGTTAATCTTGAAACCGGCATTGACGCGTACACCGTAGTATTCAGCCTGCATGGAGCGGTCGGGTGTGCCCTGATAGTAGCGCAGGGGCTGGTTCAGCAGGTTGGTTGCCTCGGCATAGAAAGTGGTTTTGAACTTTTTGCCGAATGTGTAGCTGGCGTTTACGTCCATGTAGTTCACTTTGTCGTAGTAGCGATCGTAGAAGGCTTCTTCGCCTACTTCGTCGATGAAGTCGCTGGCAAAGTTGTAAGAGAGACGTACGTTGAAGCCGGCCTTGTCAAAGTAGAGCGAGGCGTTGGCTGTGTGCTCGGGCGAGCCGGGCATGCGGAGCTCTTCGTTCTCGCGGCCTTCGAAGTTGAAGTTCTTCACCTTGCTGTAGGTGTACGTGTAGTTTCCGTAGAAGCCGATGCACTTCAGCGCCGGGGCAATGAAACCGAAGTCGCGCTGGTAGGCTACCTCAACACCCAGTACGTCAGCGTCGCCGGCATTGCGGGGCTGGGTCAGCAGGTCGTAGGTGTGGTCGTTGTAGGTGTAGTTGGTGATGCGCTGGTCTACGATGAAGTCGTTGATTTTCTTGTAGAACAGGCCGGCGCTGACCAGACCGATGCTCTTGAAGTAGTATTCGGCGCTGAGGTCGAAGTTGTAGCTCAGGGTCGGGGTCAGGTTCGGGTTACCCATCTCCAGTTCGTTGTCGCTGCTCTTCACTACCACGTTGGGTATAAGGTTAGAGTATTTGGGGCGTGCGATAGTGTTGGTGAACGAAGCGCGTACTTTCAGGTCGTCGTTGACATCGTATTTCAGTAGCAGTGAGGGCAGCACGTTGATGTAGCTGTCGGTATATTCGCCCGTGGGGTCGAGGCTTTCCTTGATGCCCTGGTCTTTGTCTTTTTCGGTGTAAATCCAGCCGCTGTAGCGCAGGTGAGTGTTCTCCAGACGTACGCCGGCCATGAGGTTCCAGCGTTTGCCCAGTTGCTGGTCGAAGCGGATGTATCCGGCGCTTACGGTCTCGTGTGCCTTGAAGTTGCCGCCTTCTTCCTCCAGGTTCTCTTCGCCTTCAAACTTGCTGCTGTCGCTGAAGGGCAGGCTTCCCAGGAATTCCTTGGTGAAGGCATCGCCTACTTTATATCGGTCGCCGGCCATGTATCCGTCGCGGTTCTGGTTCTGCAGGTGAGCCAGAGCGTCGGCCATGAAGGTGCTTTCGTAGTCACCGGTCGGTTCGTAGTCGTAGAAGGTCACGTCTTTGCGCTTGTCCTTGTCCACAATCTTGGCTCCGAATTTCAGCTTGTTGCCAAACTTGCCCTTGACCAGCGGAAGTTCGAAGTTGAGGCTGAACTTCAGGTCTTTCTCCTTGATGTCCTCGAAGCTTTCGGTCAGTTCGTCCAGACCGTAGTCGTCGGCGTTCATCACCAGTTCGTCAGCGTTGAGTGCCGACATGTAGGGGCGACGGATGTCGCTCCAGTCGGTGTTCATGGCCACGCCTTCGCGGTTGAAACCGATGTAGCGTTCGTTAGGACGTTTCTCGCCGGCTTGTGCGTAAGAGGCTTTCCAGTCCATCTCCAGCGGGCCGAAGAGGTGCTCACCACCCAGCGTGAAGTCCATGGTGCGCTGCTGCTCCAGGCGGGCGTTGCGGTTGTTGGGTGTGCCGCCTTTGGTCTGGTAGATGACTTCGTATTCGTTGGCCGTATCGTCGTCCCACTTGTAAGTGGTGCGGTAGCGGTTTTCCCAGTCGTTGCGGTTGTTGAAGATACCCTTGAAGTCAATCTTGTGGTTGGGGTTGATTTCCCAGTCCAGGGCCAGTGAGTAGCTCTGGCGTTCGCGGGTCACGTAGTACTGGCGTATTTCGTATTCGTCTATCACCACTTCGCCGTCGTCGTTCTTCTCGTAGGCCATTTCCACGTCGTCGCTGCCGGCGGGGTTGTTCTGGTACGATGCAGAGAGCATCAGGCCCAGCTTGTCGTTGAAGAAGCGGTCGCCATAGGTGAAGCCCAGGTTCAGGGCTGCCTTGCCGCTTACCCAGTTGTAGCCTGTTCCGGCGGTGGCGGCAATGGTGCGCTTGTAGGGCGAGTTCTTGGTGACGAGGTTGATGCTGCCGCCAATGGCGTCGGCATCCATATCAGGCGTTACGACCTTGTTTACCTCGATGGTCTGAATCATGTCGGCAGGGATAAGGTCGAGCTGCACGTTGCGTGTGTCGCCTTCGGCCGAGGGAACGCGGTTGCCGTTGATGGTCACCGAGCTGAGGTCGGCACTCGTACCGCGTACCTGGCCGAAGCGGGCTTCGCCCTGGTCATACTGCACGTTGATACCGCTGATGCGCTTCAGTGCGTCGCCGATGTTTGAGTCGGGGAACTTGCCCACCTGGTCGGCCGATACCACGTTGGTGATACCCAGGTTGCTGCGTTGCGAGTTGATGGCGCGGCGTTGGCCCTGGAAGGCGCCTCCTACTACTACTTCTTGCAGCTCAAGACCTTCGTTCAGCATGAAGTCCTTGTCCAGAGTCTTGCCTTCGGGGATGGTGATTTTCAGTTCTACGGGAGCATAGCCCACGTAGGTCACCTTTACTGTATAGGTTCCCGGGTCAAGGTTGGAGAATGTGTAGAAGCCGTTGACGTCGCTTGTGACGCCTGTGTGAAGTTTCTCGATGTAGATTGAAGCACCCGGGAGGGTTTGCTTGGTGTTGTCGATAATGCGGCCGCGGATAGCTCCTTTGGCCTCATTGGCAGTTTCGTCAGCCTGCATGGGGTTGGCGGTAGCAGTCAAAAATAGAAAAGAATAAATCAATCCTTTTACAATCTGTTTCATACCTGTTTTTTATTGTTATTATTTCGCCGCAAAAGTACAGGTATGGGGTTACGCGTGCTTTGCAAGTCTTTGAAGATGGCGTAACAAAGATGTTGCAAAGAGATTACAAACTGCCGATTGACGGCCTATGGCTTGCTGCACCTGATGAGCACCTTCTGTCCGTCGGCCAAGGTGGTGGCAAACAGATAGATATTGCCTCCTTCGCTCAGTTTCAGCCGTTTGCGCAGCTCGGCTACCGAGGTGGGAAAGTTGCGTACGGTCAGGTTGGCCTTCTTTTCGCCTTTCAGCAGCTCCTTGATCTCGCGTTTGCCAAAGCCGCTCCAGCCATCTATGCGGAAGGTGCGGCCGGGGAATTCTTCGACCTGCGTATCCGAGGTGTAGAGGTGGCTGTTGGGGTGCAGTTTCTCTACCTTATATATAGAGGCCAGGCTGCGGAAAGCACCAGCCTTGAGCAGGGCGGCATGGGGCTCGTAGAGGTAGGCGCGGGGTGTGTCGGCATAAATGCAAGGAGCATTCTGTTCCTCCTGTCGGCTGAAGGTGAAGACGTTGGCTGTGGCTGGCAGGTTGACGCAGCAGATGGGCACCTCGTCGGGCTGCAAGGCGGCGTCGGCCGCAAGCACCAGCAGCAGTTCCTTGCATTCGCCACCTACGGCCACTACATGAGCCTGTGTCACGTACTTCAGCGTGTGCAAAGCCTGCGCCAGGTCGAGCATGGGCGACAGTTTCAGCAGTACTCGTCTGGCCTTGGCCAGCAGCAGCGGTTCCAGCAGGGCGACGTCAGGCTCGCAGTCGGCTATGGCCACGGTCTTGCCGCCGTGCCCGTCGCGTCGGGCGGGGTCGAGGAAGAGCCAGCTGACTGGCTCCATGCCTTGCAGGTATTCGGTGGCATCGGCCTGGTGGACGGTGGCGTGCTTCAGTCCGAGGAGCGGAAAGTTGTGGCGAGCCAGTTCGCACAGTATTTCCTGGCGTTCCACGTAGTCAGCCCGTTCAAACTCGGCAGCCAGTGCGCTGAAGTCTATGCCGAAACCTCCCGTCAGGTCAGTCAGGCTATGGCGTTCGCCTCCTGCCTGCGCCACGATGGCGGCCTTGTAGTCGGCAGTTAGTTCTGACGAGCACTGTTCCATGGACAGGTGGGGTGGGTAGAGGATGCCGTCGGTGGCAGCCCAGGTGGGTATCTTGGTGCGTGCGGCTTGCCAGCCGGCAATCTGTGTGACAGCGGCAGGCATGTCTACGCCCGGGTGCCGCCCGGCTTGCAAAGCCAGCGAGCGGACGTCGTCGGTGCGGTGAAGGCGGATGAACTGTAGGGTTTCTTTGGTCAGCGTCATAGGTTCTTAGGAGATATGGCAGGCATGCTTGCACTTTCCGGTGTGGAACGGTGCAGCGTGCCCTTTTCCTGCAAAATTAAGATTTATTCTTCAGCTGCAAAAAGATTCTTTTGTCTTTGTCTCAGCAGGCTGCGGCTCTTACGTGCAAGAGTATGGTTTGTCTTTTATTGAATGTGGACGACTTGGCCTGGTGGAGCGGTCTGCCGAAGCGGAAGAAATAACAATATCCCATTTTTCTCGATTAGCGATAATATTGGGCTACATCATCCGTAAACTTATCAAAACCGCCAGGATAGGCATGTCCCAGCTTTTCGGATACAGGTGAGAGGTCGGTTTTGTTCTGGAGCAAGGATACCAGCTCTTGCAATACCGAACGGGGAGTTTTCTCCAATAAGAAAGTCACCAATGCATGAGCCAGGATATAGGCATACTGTTCGTCAGTTCTCTGTTTCTTCATGAAAAAAGCCTTATCTGCATCTACAAAATGCAGCAAATCTACTTCTCCCAGCATATACATGGTGCGTAGCCGCCCCTTTTCGTAGGCATCCATCTCATGCTTGATGCCTTTTTTACTCACTTCGCAATGCTCGAAATACTCACTTAATCCTTCCATCAACCAAGAAGGTGGGCGAGTTCCTACGACTCTTCGAGTCAGGAAGTGACTTAATTCATGATAAATAAGCGAAATTACCTTCTTTCTTCCCTTTTCCATCCCAAGAATGACCGCTTCTTTCCGGTTTTCAATATAAATACCATCTACTGTCGATAACGGGTATTGTTGGCTTACTCCCAGACTATCCAGATAAACCAGTCCGTCGCTCCGTTTTTCAAACACAGTCAGCCTCACGTTCAACGAGTCTGGTAAACCAAACAGACCGTAGAACTCCATTTCGTAATCCATCATCCGTTCTATCTGTGCCCGTTCCTTCTCTGTCAGCGGGTCGCCGGCATAAGTTATATTCAAATGACTGGCATGTATCTGACTGAAGGCACAAGTCAGAGCAATCACTATCAGCACCAAACCTTGTTTCATTATCCACGCTTGTTTTTCAGATATTTCTTTTGTTGGCGCTTGCTCATGTCTTGCATGATAATGGCATCATCCACTACGGCTTTATACACTTTCTGTTCCTCCAGCTGTACGTCGCCTTCCGCTGTGCGAAACACGGGCATAAAATGTGAATAAGGATATCCTGTCGGTTGAAGGTTCTCGAATTTATTCTCGTCGAGGAAGAAGAAAGAGATTGATACTCCCGTAATTCCTGCCACGCCTACAGGTTGACCGACCTGAACTTCTTGCCCTGCCTCAATAAAATTTCGGTCCATCACCAGATAAGCGGCAAAAGTACAGTCGGCATGATAAACAAGTAGAATCCGGGGATTTGGTGTGCGGCATGCCACACCGGAGCGTACTGCATATACGGTATCGCCTTGAGCCAGTTGGAAATTTAACGTTCTCACCGGTTCCCGCTTATCTGTCGTCCATGAGGTCTCTGTTCCGTCTTTCACTGGTAAAGCATAAGGACGCTTGATATTGAAATTTTCTACAAAATTTCCCCGGAAGTACATATAGCTGGACGGACTTTTGAACGGATTATCCGCGTTAGACCCCTTATGTATGGTAAAGATTGTGTTTTTACCGGGGTGCAAACTATATGAACGGTCTTGCTGGCGAAATACATAATAATCGCAAAAGTCGCGGTTATAATAGTTTAGTTGTTGGTCTCCGTTGGAACTTAATTCCCACTTTGACTCTATCATTTCGCGAGGAGTTTTCATCAATATCTTAAATGATTGTGCAGAAATCTGCATTGTTATGGCTAGGGCAATTCCTGCCAATAACGCAATGCGTGTGTGTCTTTTCATGGTGATTTAAATATTATTTGTTAGATGTTTATTGCAAAGTAAATGATAATTTGAGACTTATACAATTGTTGAATAACTTATTTTATTTTCATAAACAGCTCTTCCATAAAATGTAAGCTTCTAGATTGATTTATGGCATAAAACTAAAATATCTGAATGAAGTACCAGATGAAGTATAGTTTTATGCTCTGTTTGTGATTTGATAGTAAATAATGTGTTGATGTTAAATTTTAAATAAAAGAGTCCTAATTTGCAGGTTGTGTTACATGATTTCGTTGATTATTGGTATTTGTTTCAGCCAACCTTGGGATTGTTTGTATGTTGGTACTTCAATGGTTTTGCGGTGGTCGGTTCATCCGCTGTAAGTTGATAGGATACCTCATTCACGAGGCTTCTGAAGCGGGGTTGATAGCAGTGGACTGCTATCGTGTTAGGAGTTAACTGCTATCGCGTTGGGAGTCCACTGCTATCGGGAGGG
>OLNN01002999.1_pt1 | contig 11135 bp, 12 predicted proteins | sample 1672141 | NCBI WGS metagenome assembly OLNN01 (sample SAMEA3136652, study PRJEB25190) | human gut metagenome | biome: human gut; feature: human-associated habitat; material: faeces | place: Austria | collected 2013 | reverse complement strand
ACGCTTCCACCACCTTTGCATGAAAAAGCCGCATCCTTGAAAGATGCGGCCTGTTGTGTATCTATTTTTGATCCGCATGCGCCTGCGGATTCCTGTTTACTGTCTATTCTTCGATCGCGCTTTTTTCTCTTTTGCCTATTTCATCCGCGATCATTTGCGCCAATCTCATATCATGTTCCTTCTGCTTCGCCTCCGAAACCGTCCGCCCCGCTTCATAGATCAATCCGATGACTGGCAATACCAATCCTATCAAAAATCCAGCAAGGGCCGAATACCCTTTCTTTTCTGCATAGTTCCAGTATTGGTAATATCCAGGCAGTTCCAGGTCAATCTGCCCTTCCTGCAGTTTACTCTCCTGAATGCAGAATACGTCTGCATCCACTTCTTTAAAATAGTCTAGAAAGCCTTTGCCTACACAGGCTCGAAGGCCGTTTACATTCCAGGAAATTAACTTTTTCACAAAATTTCTCCTTTAATTATAATCAGTTTAAGTATAGCATTTTCTCTCAAAGATTGGAAGAAGAAAGAGTCAAAAAAGCGGCATACCAGGAGGCATTTCCCCTTTGTATACCGCTTTTGGGCAGATTTCTGCTGTTTAGTCTTCTTCTTCGTTATTTTCCCCTACAGTAAATACCTGTCTCTTACGAGCCATTTCATCGCTCTCTAAGTATTCGTCATAGGTCGTAATCTTATCTACTAACTGGCCGTTAATGATTTCCATAATACGGTTTGCAGTGGTCTGTACAATCTGATGGTCACGGGATGAGAAAATCATTACGCCTGGGAACTTGATCATTCCGTTATTTAAGGCTGTAATGGACTCCATATCCAGGTGGTCGGTGGGTTCGTCTAACATCAGTACGTTTGCACCGGAAATCATCAACTTGGACAGCATACAGCGAACCTTCTCGCCGCCGGACAATACCTTTACTTTCTTTACTCCGTCTTCGCCGGCAAATAACATACGTCCTAAGAATCCGCGGACATAGGTAACATCCTTTTCCGGAGAATACTGGGTCAGCCAGTCTACAATGGTATCGTCACTGTCAAACTCTGCGCTGTTATCCTTAGGGAAGTAGGACTGGGTAGTGGTAAGCCCCCATTTGTAGCTTCCTTCATCCGGCTCCATTTCGCCTGCTAAAATCTGGAATAATACGGTCTTTGCGTGCTCGTTTGGTCCTACTAACGCTACCTTATCTTCACGGTTTAAGATAAAGGAAATATTGTCCAGAACCTTTACGCCGTCGATGGTCTTGCTTAAATTTTCTACCGTCAGGACTTCGTTTCCAATTTCTCTGGCCGGACGGAAATCAATGTACGGATATTTCCGGCTGGACGGCTTAATATCATCCAGTTCAATCTTCTCCAGAGCGCGTTTTCTGGAAGTCGCCTGCTTGGATTTGGAAGCATTTGCAGAGAAACGCTGAATAAATTCCTGAAGTTCTTTGATCTTTTCTTCCTTCTTGCGGTTTGCTTCCTTCATCTGACGAATCATTAACTGGCTGGACTCATACCAGAAGTCATAGTTTCCGGCGTAAAGCTGAATTTTGCTGTAGTCAATGTCTGCAATCATGGTGCAGACCTTATTTAAGAAGTAACGGTCATGGGAAACCACGATAACCGTATTTTCAAAATTAATTAAGAATTCTTCCAGCCATGCAATGGCGTCTAAATCCAGGTGGTTGGTCGGCTCGTCCAAAAGCAGGATGTCCGGATTGCCAAACAGCGCCTGAGCCAGCAAGACTTTTACCTTCTGTGCGCCGGTTAAGTCTTTTAACAGGCTGTAATGAAATTCCGGTTCAATGCCAAGTCCATTTAACAGGTTGGCTGCGTCAGACTCTGCTTCCCAGCCGTTCATGGAAGCAAATTCGCCCTCTAACTCTGCTGCCTTGATGCCGTCTTCGTCGGTAAAGTCTTCCTTCATGTAGATGGCTTCCTTTTCCTTCATAATCTCGTATAATCTGGCATTTCCCATGATAACAGCATCTAACACCTGATACTCGTCGTACTTAAAATGATCCTGCTGCAAAAAGGACAGACGCTGGCCCTGAGTAATAATCACCTCGCCGCTGGTAGGTTCCAGCTGGCCGGATAAAATCTTTAAGAAAGTAGATTTACCAGCGCCGTTTGCGCCGATTACACCATAGCAGTTGCCTTCGGTAAACTTGATGTTTACATCTTCAAATAATGCTTTTTTCCCCAGGCGTAAGGTAATGTTGCTTGTACTAATCATTCTGATACCCTTTCTGAAATAACGTCTCAGCGCAATGCGCTCTTTTCTCCATGAAAAGAGGGGTCTTTCCGGCCCCTCTCTATTAATTCTTTATCAAACTCTGTTATACCCGAAAATCCTAATATTTGCAAGGTTTTTTAAGAAATTTATCGGAAAAGTTCAGCCATGCGGAGATTTCCCCTTACAGTTTCCTTCCGTCCCAGTCTTTTAACGCTACGCGGACAGAACGGGCCATCTCTTTACTGAATGCAGCTCCCGTCTTTCTGGCGTAAAACATCTGGGCGTAATTATGAGCTCCATATGGATTATCCGGACGGTACAGTTTGCATTCATCTGCAAACATTTCTTCATATTCTGCTTCGCTAAGCCGGCGGTATGTTTCTTCAAATACCACAAATTTGGGATCAAACCGCTTCCGGAACACTCTCTTATGATCCGGCTTATAATGGCCCAAGCACAGCATTGCCAGCGGGAATACATAGTCGGGAAGATTCAATAACTCCTGGTGATATTCATAGTTTTCCACAATATCTCCGATATAACAGGAACCTATCCCCAATGATTCTGCAGCTATTACCGCATTTTGTGCAGCAGCCATGGTATCTTCACAGGCCAAAATCAAATCGGACTCCTGCGGGGCCTCAAAACAAAATCCTTTGTCTTTCTTCTCTTCGCAGAATTCTTTTACCCCGTTCTTTTTATAAAAGTCAAACCACTTGCTTTGATCGGCCACAAACAGCAGCACCACCGGCGCCTTGGCGATAAACGGCTGGTTGTCGCAGCTTTTACTCAGTTTTTCTTTTGTCTCCTGGCTGCGGATTACAATAATGGAATACAGCATCTGATTGCCTGCAGTAGGCGCCCGCATTGCCGCTTCCAGAATCGCCTGCAGCTCTTCCTCCGTTACCGGCTTGTCGTCATAGGTGCGCAAAGACACCCTGTTTTTCATACATTCTAATACTGGATTTGTCATGATACTCTTCTCTCTTTCTTCGCTTTTCTGCGATTATTGTCTATACATAAAAAACAGCATCCATTATAATAAAGAAAGGAATTTATTTTAACAGAGGTAATGTTTTATGGAAACCAATCAGTCTCTGACCCAGGGAAATATTGTAAAAAATGTCATTTTGTTTTCAATTCCTTTTTTACTGGCCAACCTCATTCAGGCGCTGTACGGCGCCGTTGATTTGATGGTAATCGGCTGGTACTGCCCGCCGGAAAGCGTGGCGGCTGTCTCTACCGGAACCCAGGTAACCCAGATTATTACCAGTATGATCTCCGGCCTGACTCTTGGCGGTACTGTCTTAGTCGGAAAATACGCAGGGATGAACCGTCCCGACGACATAAAAGATACCATTGCCACCAATCTGACTATCTTTGGCATTGCAGGCATTCTTTTGACCTTCCTGCTTTTGGCCTTTGTTTCTCCGGTTTTAACCGCTTTAAAGACTCCTGCTGCATCCTTTTCACAGGCAAAGGAGTATGTTTCTGTCTGTGCCTGCGGCGTTCTTTTTATCTGCGGATACAATGCCATCAGCGCTACTTTGCGGGGATACGGAGACTCTAAAAGCCCTCTGCTTTTTGTCGCAATTTCCGGCTGTCTCAATCTGGCAGGAGATATTGTCCTGGTAAAATACCTGGATATGGGCGTCTCCGGCACTGCTCTGGCAACCATTGCTTCCCAGGGAATCAGTATGTTTCTGGCCATGTTTTATTTAAACCGACGTAATTTTATCTTCCAGTTCCGGCTGTCTAATTTTAAAATTTCCAAGCCAAAAGCCCTGGAACTGGCCTATGTCGGCATTCCTATCTCCCTTCAGGAATGTATGGTCCGTCTCTCCTTTTTATACCTGACTTCGGTTACCAACCGTCTGGGAGTAAGCGCTGCCGCCGCAGTAGGAATCGCCAGCAAATACGACGTCTTTGCCATGCTTCCTGCCACTTCTGCAGCCAGCGCCCTGACCGCTGTTGTCGCCCAGAATTACGGCGCTGGGAAGTACAAACGAATGAATCAGGCCTTAGCTGTAGCGATTTTTTTCGCCCTGCCATTCTCTGCTGCCTTTTTCCTGTGGGCGCAGATTAACCCAGCTTCCATGATTGGCATCTTCTCCAACGACCCTGCCATCATTGCTGCTGGAATCCCATTTTTTAAGACCTGCAGCTTTGACTATTTATGCGTACTATTTGTATTCACTTTAAATGGTTACTTAAATGGCCGTTCCAAAACCATGTTTACTATGGTAAGCTGCTGCTTCGGCGCCCTGGCGCTGCGGATGCCGCTCATCTATGCTGCCTGCCATTATGCGCCAAATGAACTGGGAATCATCGGTATGGTCGCCCCTGCCGTGTCCGGAATCATGGCTGTTTATACATTTGTTTATGTACTCCGTCTGATGAAGCAGTCCTCTTAAATGCTATATAACACTTATCTTAGATAAAGTTGATTTTCTTTCCGTCCGGCGCACACATTTTTCAGTCGTTCTGCCAGCCCAGCCAGTTTCTCTGGATCCAGCTTTCTGGCATGGGCTGGACAGATTTTTACACATCTCATACAGGAAATACATTTTTCCTCATCCGTTTCCCAGGGGCGTTCCACAGGAATGGCCTGAACCGGACATTTTGCTGCACAGGTTCCGCATTTCAGACAATCATCGTCTGTCTGAGGCTTCATAGGCACTACGCCAAGTTTTTTATATGGCCGGTTGCCTGGAATCCAGTCTGTGTGTTCCTGTCCGGTCAGTTCCTGCTTTCTACTCTTCTCTGCAGCTAAATGCGCTTTGATTGTTTCTCCAAACTCTGCCAGTTGCGCCTGGTCTTTCTCGTCTGGCCGTCCGGCCCCGTACTGGCCCACAATGGAGTGTTCTGCAATGGCGCTGACTGCCGCCGCACACTCAAATCCTGCTTCTGACAGCACATCTTCCATCTCTGCCAGAGTGTCTTCAAACTCCCGATTACCATATACTGCCATTAAAACGGCTTTTGCCTTTTTCGCTGTAATCTGACTCAGACGCTGGGATGCAATGGCCGGCACCCTGCCGCCAAAAGAGGGCATTGCCACAACGCAGACGTCCTCTTCCTCAAACTGATATTTGGAAAAGTCTTCTTCCGGCTGTGACAAATCAATCTGTACGATCTCCTGTCCTTGAAAAAGTGTCTGACAGACCCGATCGGCCGCCTTTTTGGTTCCGCCAGTAGGACTAAAATAGATGCTGTAAAAACTCATGGGAGCCTCCTTTAATACTTATAAATATTCTTTTAATGTAAACTCTGTCTGTTCTCCTATTTTCCTGCTCATAAGTTCAAACAAATTTTCCTTTGTTGCAAACAGATTTTTAGGATTTCTTCCAATAATCAGATATTGATTTTTATCATCAAGTGAAATGTACTTTCGTGTCTCATCATCCAACAGAATATCCGCATTATCAATCACAATCAGTTTGCCCTCTGACTGGCTTATAATGTTCTTGATATTTTTCTGGTAATCAAGGTAATTCAAACAAAGAATCTTGGGATTTATTGCCATACATTCTCTAATAAATGAAAATGAAGCTGTTTTCCCTGTACCCGAATCCCCCAACAAAATAGTTATGTTATTTTTAAATGTAAAATTTACCAAAAAAGAGGAATGTACTGTTGAAAAATGATCCATAACAATCGGCTTACTCTTCATCACTCCACCACTCCTTCAGTTCTTCATAATCACTAATGATTCGTTTACTATCTTTTGTATGGACAATTACAGAATCCATGTCAAAAGGAATTAATGCATACTCACTATACACATAGCCTTTTTCTAAAGCGTACAATACTTCTAAAGCATTCTGTCCGCATTCTTTTAAACAAAAGACCTTATCTGGGTAATAAAGGACATTTAATACAGTCTTACATCCTGCCGAAAGCTTGTCAATATCTAACGCCACCTCATTAAATCTCGACGAAATTTTATACTTTCCAAGCAGCTTTGCGTCATCTATTGTCTTAATAATCCTCTCTGCCCGTTTATCAATCCGAGATGCCGTATTTTGATTAAAAAACAAATCATTTAATTCTATATACTCCATATCCCCAGGAATGTCCCTTTTGTCTTTAAAAATCGTTATCATTATATCGCCTCCAATCCTGCTGCAAGAAACTGTTCTTTTAAAGAAGTTCTTTCATAAATACATTTCATTTTATCATATATCGAAAGTCTATGATGATCTAATCCGCAAATATCGTTATCCATTCGCTCTTCCCATTCACAGCAGGATTTAATCCAGCACTCTCCAATCTGACTCTTTGAAACTTCAAATCCCGTATTTCTTGTCAAATCAAATAAAAGTTTTGCTGCCAGTTGTTCTATATTATGTTCGTAAATATGTTTATCATATTCTACAATTTCTTTAATCTCTTTGTAATTCAAATTTTCTGATTTAATAGCGTGTATTAGTTTTTCTCGTGCTGATATTGCACCCATTCTCTTTTTCAGGAACTCGTCCTCTGGTGCATAAATCCAGTCAATTAAATCTCTAAATTCCAGCAAAATATATTCAAAACATATAATATCCATCAGCACAACATTTTTCTTTTTATCAGCATATTCTTTTAACCGCTTTTACAAGCTCACTGCTATTTTTCTTACTTTCTGCTGTAACACCTGGATATAACTGATTTAAAAAATTTCTCCAAAATACAAAACTTGATTTGTCTTTTCTATCTTCAATCCACAAAAATGTTTTTGCTGGCATCATATCCCCCCTATCCAACCCTCATACTTATTATCCGCTTTAAAATATTCTTATTATTCTTGCTAAATTTTTATAATTCCCATTTTAGCATAGAAGCCTAAAAAAGCAAACATCGAAGAAGAGCTTCAAAAACTAATCCTGCCGCTACCTCGCTTTAAAATTGTTATATTTTTAACGTTTATTCATTCCTATTGTACTGCATTTTATCCAATCGCATTTCCACTCTTGTATATTTTTTCATTTTCTCTGCCTTTTCTTCCTGTCTTTTTGGCAAAAACATAGAAACCTACCACTTCGTTAAAATTTTATCGTTAATTCATTGACAATCATTTTTTTCAGCAGTATAATGACGCCAGAAAGACAAAAACAACTATGTAACCAATCATCAATTTATGCTAAAATAATTAGGAGGATTCAAAGATGGCAAAGACGAAGGCATCCGAAATCATTGACAATGTTGAAGCATTAACTGCAAAACTGAAAGCAATGCGCGAAGCGCAGGCTCAGTTTGCTACCTTTACCCAGGAACAGGTAGATAAAATCTTTTACGCTGCAGCAATCGCTGCAAACCAGGCACGTATTCCGTTAGCTAAGATGGCGGTTGCTGAAACCGGTATGGGCGTTGTAGAAGATAAGGTTATCAAAAACCACTACGCTGCCGAGTACATTTACAATGCATATAAAAACACCAAGACCTGCGGGGTAATTGAAGAGGATCCTGCATTCGGCATTAAGAAAATTGCAGAGCCTATCGGTATTATTGCTGCAGTTATCCCTACTACCAACCCGACTTCTACTGCTATCTTCAAAACCCTGATTGCATTAAAAACCAGAAATGCTATCATCATCAGCCCGCATCCACGTGCAAAGAACTGTACCATTGAGGCGGCAAAAATCGTCCTCGAGGCAGCAGTAAAGGCTGGCGCTCCAGAAGGCATCATCGGCTGGATCGACGTTCCAAGCCTGGAACTGACCAATGAAGTTATGAAGGATGCAGACATCATTCTGGCAACCGGCGGTCCTGGCATGGTTCATGCAGCTTACTCTTCCGGAAAACCGGCATTAGGCGTAGGCGCAGGCAACACTCCGGTTATCATTGACGAAACCGCTGATGTAAAGCTGGCTGTCAACTCCATCATCCATTCCAAGACCTTTGATAACGGTATGATTTGTGCATCCGAGCAGTCTGTTACCGTACTGGAACCGCTGTACGATGCCGTAAAGAAAGAATTTGCATACAGAGGATGCTATTTCTTAAAGCCGGATGAAATCGAAAAAGTAAGAAAGACCATTTTAATCAACGGTTCCTTAAATGCAAAGATTGTTGGCCAGTCTGCCCACACAATCGCCGCTTTAGCTGGTGTCAACGTTCCGGAAAGCACCAAGATTTTAATCGGCGAAGTAGAATCCGTTGATATTTCTGAAGAATTTGCTCACGAAAAATTGTCTCCTGTACTGGCTATGTACAAGGCAAAAGATTTCGACGACGCTTTAGCGAAGGCAGAACGTCTGGTAGCAGACGGCGGCTACGGCCATACTTCTTCCCTTTACATCCATCCATCCCAGACTGAGAAGATTATGAAACACGCTGAGGCGATGAAGACCTGCCGTATCGTAATCAATACTCCTTCTTCTCATGGCGGTATCGGCGACTTATACAACTTTAAGATGGCTCCATCCTTAACATTAGGCTGCGGTTCCTGGGGCGGCAACTCTGTTTCCGAAAACGTTGGCGTAAAACATTTATTAAACATCAAGACCGTTGCCGAAAGGAGAGAGAATATGCTGTGGTTCCGCGCACCTCAAAAAGTTTACTTTAAGAAGGGCTGTATGCCGGTTGCCTTAGATGAACTTGGAACTGTTATGGGCAAAAAGAAAGCCTTCATTGTTACTGACAGCTTCTTATATAAAAATGGCTATGTAAAACCAATCGAAGAAAAATTAGACCAGATGGGTATCCAGCACACCTGCTTCTACGAAGTTGCTCCAGACCCCAACTTAACTTCCGCTACTGCCGGCGCCGCTGCAATGCGCGCATTTGAACCGGACTGCATTATCGCTTTAGGCGGCGGTTCTGCAATGGATGCTGGTAAGATTATGTGGGTAATGTATGAGCATCCGGAAGTAGACTTCCTTGATATGGCAATGCGCTTCATGGACATCAGAAAGAGGGTTTACACCTTCCCGAAGATGGGCGAAAAGGCTTACTTTGTAGCAATCCCGACCTCTTCCGGTACTGGTTCCGAGGTTACTCCGTTCGCCGTTATTACGGATGACCGCACTGGCACCAAATATCCTCTGGCTGACTATGAACTGCTGCCGAATATGGCAATCATTGACGCTGATAATATGATGAATCAGCCTAAGGGCTTAACCAGCGCTTCCGGTATTGACGCTTTAACCCATGCATTAGAGGCATACGCTTCTATCATGGCTACTGATTATACCGATGGTCTGGCCTTAAAGGCAATGAAGAACATCTTTACCTACCTGCCAAGCGCTTACGAAAATGGAGCAAAGGATCCATATGCCCGCGAAAAGATGGCTGACGCTTCCTGTATGGCTGGTATGGCATTTGCAAACGCATTTTTAGGCGTATGCCACTCCATGGCTCACAAACTGGGCGCTTACCATCACCTGCCTCATGGCGTTGCAAACGCTCTGTTGATTACCGAAGTTATGCGGTTTAACGCAGTAGAAGTTCCGCCTAAGATGGGAACTTTCTCCCAGTATCAGTATCCTCATACCCTGTCCCGTTATGTAGAATGTGCAAACTTCTGCGGCGTATTCGGCAAAGACGATCAGGATACTTTAAATAAATTCATTGACAAGATTGAAGAGTTAAAGGCAAGAGTGGGCATCAAGAAGACCATCCGCGACTATGGCATTAAAGAGGAAGACTTCTTAGCTACCCTGGATGAAATGGTTGAGAATGCATTTGACGACCAGTGCACCGGCGCAAACCCAAGATACCCATTAATGAGCGAAATCAAAGAAATGTATCTGCGCGCTTACTATGGCGAGGAAAAAGCAAACTAATATATGATATAAAAGGAGGGTATTGCTATGAAGCTGAATGAGAAAGATATTATCTTTACACGTCCTTATAAAACTTTGTACGCCAATAAAGAGAAAGTAATCAAAGTTTTCGATAAGAAACGCTACTCAAAAGCAGATGTGTTTAATGAGGCTTTAAATGAAGCAAACGTAGAAGAAACCGGCCTGTATATTCCGGAAATCCTTGAGGTTTCCGAAACTCCGGACGGCTGGGCCCTGGTACGCGAAAAAGTCGAGGGCGTAACCTTGGATTCCCTGATGAAAGAGAATCCAGATAAGTTGGAAGAGTACATGGAGCAGTTTGTAGACCTTCAGTTGGAAATCCACTCCAAAAAGTGCCCTGGCCTTAAGAAATTAAAAGCAAAACTTCAGAACCAGATTAACAGCTTAAAGGATCTGGACGCCACCACCCGTTATGAGCTGAGCACCCGTTTAGACGGTATGCCAAGACATACCAAGCTGTGCCACGGCGATTTCAACCCTACCAATATCATTGTTGATAAAAAGGGCAACTGGGCTGTCATCGACTGGGCTCACGCCGCACAGGGCAATGCCAGCGCCGACGCTGCCATGACGTATCTGTTGTTTGCACTGGAAGACCAGAAGCTGGCAGATATGTACATCAACCTGTTCTGCAAGAAGAGCGACACTGCCCGCCAGTATGTAAACCGCTGGCTGCCTATCGTAGCTGCTGCCCAGCTTACCAAGAAAAAGGCAAAAGAAAAAGATTTCCTGATGAAATGGATTGATGTTGTAGAATACGTATAGTTATATTGTTGTTTTTGGATGCTTTCGTCAAAAGAAGTCCCTGGCTGACGGAATTACCTGCATAAGAGGCGGCTCATAATATTTTTCTGCAATATTACTCTCCTCTAATCCGCTTGTGACATGCACTACATGATCTGCCGGTCTGAGTGACATACCCATGGCAAGACGAACTCGCTCAGATGCGATCGCTCTCTCATGAAAAATGCTCTCACGATAGCTTGCGATATCTCCCGGACAGACTTTAAATGGAATTGCTTCAATCGAATCATTGATATTATCTGATTCGTATGCTACCCTTGCAATCTCCGTAAAAATTTTGTGTCTGATCTCTGACCCCGGTGTCAGAG
>OLNN01002997.1_pt1 | contig 11137 bp, 10 predicted proteins | sample 1672141 | NCBI WGS metagenome assembly OLNN01 (sample SAMEA3136652, study PRJEB25190) | human gut metagenome | biome: human gut; feature: human-associated habitat; material: faeces | place: Austria | collected 2013 | reverse complement strand
CGCGCTGCCGCTGCTTTTGTGGTGTACAAAGGGTTTACAGGATGCAGTACTGCTCCATATATTTTTCCATGTTGACCAGCACGGAGGCGTACTCCGGCTTTTCTTTGAGGTACTCATAGATGTCGGCAACGGTGATGATGGCATGAACGTTGATGCCAAACTCCTCCTTGACTTCCATGACAGCGGTCTTGCCTGCGTTCTGTCCAACCTCGCAGCGGTTGACCGAAATGAACATATCCGGGATGGTCACTTTGGCTGCGCTTTGCAGGATCGGAACAGTTTCGCGGACAGCAGTACCAGCGGTGATAACATCCTCGATGATGATGATGCGGTCACCGTCCTTTGGCTGGTAGCCGACCAGGCTGCCGCCTTCGCCGTGGTCCTTGACCTCTTTGCGGTTGAAGAAGTATGGTTTATCTACGCCGTAGTCGCGTGCCAGCGCACCGGCTGCCGAGGTAGCCAGCGGGATGCCCTTGTAGGCAGGACCGAACATGGCGTCAAAGTTATCCTTGCAGTTTTCCATGATGCACTGAGCGTAGAATTTGCCCAGGGTGGAAATCTGTGCACCGGTCTTATAGTTGCCGGTGTTGACAAAATATGGGGAAAGACGTCCGCTCTTGGTTTTAAATTCGCCAAAACGCAGAACGTCCGCGCTCATCATAAATTCGATAAATTCTTTTTTTGCAGGGGAAATCATGGTGCAACATCCTTTCCAATTTTGTTAAAAGGTCAGTGGGAACAAAAGTACCCTTACTTTACAGTTTACCACAGCTTTTCCGCTTCCTCAACCGCTGCGCGAAAAAAATGCTCGAAACCAAACGAATTCGGCACTTGACTTTGTACGGGGAAAAGGGGTATAACTGAAACAGAAAATGGTGTTGGAGAATAGAGGAGGAATGAATTTTGGTCAATATTACCATCGATCCACAGCTCAAGGAGGTTTGGCAGCAGGCAGCTTTAGGATGTGTTCAGTGCAGGGTGGTTGTGCAGCCCAGCTCCCGGCAGCTGCTCGAAGCCATCGACGTCGTCTGCCGACGCCTGATGGACAGCATGAGCATCGAACAGATTAAAACAAGGGAGCATATTGCACAGACACGTGCCTGCTGTACGGCACTGGGCAAGGATGTCAAGCGCTACCGCAATTCTGCTGAGGCGCTCAACCGCAGGGTGCTTCAGGGAAAGGGCTTGTATCAGATCAACAATGTCGTCGAGGTCAACAATCTGATTTCACTGGATACCGGCTATTCTTTGGGCAGCTATGATTTGGAAAAGCTGGAGGGCGACATCGTCTGGAAGCCGGCAGGGGAAGGGGTGCATTACCACGGCATCGGCAAGGAGGCGGTCAACATCGAGTTTTTGCCGGTGCTCAGCGACCGGCAGGGATTTTTTGGAAATCCAAACAGCGACAGCACCCGTGCGATGATTACCCCACAGACCACGCGGCTGCTGATGTGCGTCTTTGGGTTTGGCGGCGCGCAATCGCTGCAACCGATGCTCGGGCAGATGTGTGAGGCACTGCAAACCTACTGTGGAGCGACCGAGCTGGAAACAGCGGTGATTGTGTGATTGGGTCAGAAAAGACGGAGGGATTTGATATGAAAAAGGATTTTGCCTTTTATCGGAAGCTGTTTACTTCCACCTTTTATCTGAGTGCGTTTACCTTTGGCGGAGGATATGTCATCATTCCGCTGATGCGCAAAAAATTTGTAGAGCAATTCCATTGGATTGAGGAAACCGAGATGCTCGACCTGACCGCGATTGCGCAGTCAGCTCCGGGACCGATTGCAGTCAACGCCTCCATCCTGATTGGTTATCGTCTGGCAGGATTTGCCGGTGCGATGGTCAGCACGCTGGGCACGGTGCTGCCGCCGCTGATCATCCTATCGCTGATTTCCCTTGCCTACACCGCTTTTCAAAGCAGTCTGATTGTCAAGCTGGTGCTGCGCGGGATGCAGGCAGGCAAGGCCGTCCTTTCGGGCCAGATGCCGGGCGCGGGCAGCCGAAGCGCCGCAGCCGGGGCGGGCAGCTCGACCCTGCTGGACGCCAAGCCCGCCGCGGCCAAAAAAACGGCCGGGTATGCGCCCGGCGACCTTGTCGAGCACAAGGTTTTCGGCCGCGGCAAGGTCCTCAAGGTCACGCCGATGGCGGGCGACAGCCTCGTGGAGGTCCAGTTCGACCGCGTCGGCGTCAAAAAGACGCTTGCCAACTATGCGCCGATGACCAAGTGCACGGCGGAATAAGACGGGAGGAAACACCATGCTGGTCAAACTGATCGCCCACACCAACGACCCCGAGCGCACCATCGCCGCGGCGGCCAAGCTCTGCTACTCCGACGCGCACATCGAAACGCTGCTCGAGGGCCTGACGCCCGAAAAGACCGCCGCGTTCCTGCAGCGCCTGTCCGACCTCGGCCATGCCAGCCCCATCGAGCATGCCAGCTTCACCTTCGGCATCGAGGGGGTCAGCCGCACGTTCCTCGCGCAGGTCACGCGGCACCGCATCGCCAGCTTCAGCGTGCAGAGCCAGCGCTATGTCCGGCTGGAGGACTTCCGCTATGTCATCCCGCCGGAGATCGAGGCCATCCCCGCGGCAAAGCGGCAGTTCATCGACGCGATGAATGCCGACGCCCAAAAATACCTGGACCTTGTGCACACGCTGGAGGACGCGCACACCGCGCGCCTTGCGGCCGCGGGCCTTGACGAAAAGGCCGCCCGCGCCAAAGCGTCCAAGCAGGCCAACGAGGACGCGCGCTTTGTGCTGCCCAACGCCTGCGAGACCAAGATGGTCATGACCATGAACTGCCGCAGCCTGCTCAACTTCTTCAACCTGCGCTGCTGCGAGCGCGCCCAGTGGGAGATCCGCGCCGTGGCCGACGAGATGCTCCGGCTGGTGCTGCCGCTGGCCCCGCATATCTTTGCGGCGGCCGGGCCGCGCTGCCTGACCGGCCCGTGCCCCGAAGGCGCCATGTGCTGCGGCCGCCAGCAGGCCGTGCGGGACAAATACAAAACACTCAGGGAGGACGCGCTGCATGGGTAAGCTGATCATCTTTGAAGGGCTGGACGGTTCCGGCAAAGGCACCCAGACCAACCTGCTCTGTCAGGCGCTGCGCGCGCGCGGCGCCGACCTGCGGCAGATCACGTTCCCCGACTACGAGAGCGATTCCTCCGCCCTGGTGCGCATGTATCTTTCGGGGCGGTTCGGCCAGCGGCCGGACGACGTCAACGCCTATGCGGCTTCGACCTTCTACGCCGTCGACCGCTTTGCCAGCTACAAGACCGATTGGGGCGAATTCTACCGCACCGGCGGCCTGGTCGTCTCCGACCGCTACACGACCAGCAACGCCGTGCACCAGTGCTCCAAGCTGCCGCCCATGCACTGGGACGGCTTTTTGGACTGGCTGTTCGACTTTGAGTACAAAAAAATGGGCATCCCCGCGCCCGACGCCGTCGTCTACCTCTCGGTCGATGTCGAAGTCTCGCAGGGGCTGCTGGCCGCGCGTTACCATGGCGACGCCGCCAAAATGGATATTCAGGAAAAAGATACCGAATACCTGGCCCGCTCCCGCGCCGCGGCCGAATACTGCGCGCACAAGCTGGGCTGGCGGCGCATTGACTGCACGCGCGAGGAAAACGGGAAAAAAATCATGCGCACGCCGGAAGATATCCACGCCGAAGTACTTGCACAGCTCGGCGATATTCTGTAAAATGGCAGGGGAAGGGGGCGACGCGCATGGGCACGACACTGCGCCGCGCGCACAGCGCGGACCTGCCCGCCCTGGCGGCGCTGCGCGCGGAGGCTTTCGGCACCGATGAGGCCGAGGCGCGCGGCTGGCTGCAGAACATTGCCGGGCTGGACAATGTGCTTGTTCTGGAGCGCGGCGGCGAACCCCTGGCGCTTCTGGGGGCGGTTCCGGTCGACTGCGGCCGCCGCCGCGGCGTCTGGTTCAGCGGCATGCTCACCCGGCCCGAAGCGCGCGGCCGCGGTGTGATGAAAAACCTGATGTCCGTCTGCCTGCGCGCCTATGCCCAGAGCGGCTACGATTTCGCCGTCACCGCGCCGGGCGCGTCCCGCGCTTCCCGCGCGCTAGAGGACGTCGGCTTCCAGAGCGCGTTCCCGCTGCGCGTGGTGCGCAGGCCGGTGCAGCGCTCGATTTTGGCGCAGGCTTCGTTTGATGCGCTCACCGTGCGCCGCCTGCTGGACGCCCGACTGCACTATCAGCCCGCCTGTGTCCAGCTGCCTGAACCCGCCATGGCGGAGATGGTCACGCGGCTGTACCGCCGCGGCATGACCATCGTTTCCAACCCGCGCGGCTACGGCCTTTACTTCCAGCAGGGCGATACGCTGCATGTGCTGGAACTGCAGGCCGACAACGACCACTGCGCCGATGTGCTGCTGCAGGCCGCGCGGGAAAAGACCGGCGCGGTGCGCGCCAGCATCCTGCTGGCCGAAAACCAGACGCTGTACCTGGGCGCAGGCAAGCGCTGCAGCTACGGCATGGTCTGCTTTTTGAAAGAACGTTTCCCCGTGACAGACGTCTATTTCCGTCTGCTGGAATAAATTCCCCATCAAAAGGAAAAGAAAAAGAGGGCGGACCCGCCCGCAAAAGGAGAGTACCCCATGAAGATCAACCGCGATACCGGCCGCGCCCCTGGCGAGGAGCGCCAGGTCTACCGCCGCGGCGCACAGCCCGCCGCCCCAAAGACCCCGGCCGAAACGCCGCAGGCCCCGGCCGGGGCGGACATCCCCGCGCCGCCGCGCCGCAAAGCCTACGACGTGGACCAGGACAAAGCGTTCATGGACGCCCGCCCGCAGCCGGAGCTGCAGGAGGAAGAGGACGAAACCCCGGTGCGCCGCCGCCGTTTCCCCATCGGCCTTGTGATCGTGCTGGTCATGCTGGCGCTGGTCGCCTACGGCGGCTGGCAGCTGCTCAAGCTCTACCAGGAAGTGGACGGCGCCGGGGAAAACGGCGAGATCCAGACCATCACGATCGAACAGGGGTCTTCGGTGGCGGACATTGCCGCGCAGCTGGAAAGCAGCGGCATTGTGCAGCACGGCTGGCTGTTCCGCTACTACACCCAGTACAGCGGCCGGGCCGAGGGCCTGCAGTACGGCGACTTTGAGCTCTACCCCGGCATGGGCTACAACGATATCATCACCGCCCTGTCCGAGCAGAAGGTCCGCCGCCAGACCACCCGCGTCACCATCCCGGAAGGCACCACCGCCGTGGCTGTGGCGCAGCTGTTTGTGGACCAGGGCCTGGTGGACAGCGTCGAGACCTTCCTCGACTGCGCCAACGGGACGGACGGTTCGGACTTCAGCCAGTATGAATTCTGGAACCAGATCCCCGATAACCCCGACCGCCTGTTCAAGTGCGAGGGCTATCTCTTCCCCGAGACCTATGAGTTCTTCACCGACGCCACGGTGTATGAGATCGTCGACACCCTCTACGCCCAGTTCGACGCCGAGACCGCCGACCTGATGGCCACGGTGGCCGAGAAGGGCACGACGCTGGACGACGTCGTGATCCTTGCCTCCTTTATTCAGGAGGAGGCCGGCGTGCCGGAGGAGGACTACAAGGTCAGCGCCTGCTTCCACAACCGTCTGGAATCGGACGACCCGCTGTGGAGCAGCCACATGCTGGAATCCAACGCCTGCAGCTATATCACGCAGGATGTCGAGAACAACTACCTCTGGAACTCGCCCACGGCCGAGTATATGGGCTGGCCGCAGGCCGGCGCCATCCCGGAGGATGTGCTCAACGCCTACGACACCTACCGCATCAGCGGCCTGCCGGCCGGGCCGATCTCCAACCCGGGCTTTGCGGCCATTGACGCCGCGCTCAACCCGGACGAGGAGTTCATGGCCGAAGGCTACTACTTCTTTGTGACCGGCAACCCGGCGGGCGACCACCCCGGCGAATATTTCTACGCCAAGACCGCCGACGAACACAGCGCCAACGTCGCTGAAGCCGGCTGGTAAACCGTCTGGCGGGCCTGCAGCCGCAGGCCCGCCAGCTTTCACCCTCCGGCGCCAAAAAAAGCGCGGCGGATACACGAAAAGGAACGATCTATGCTGCAACAGCCCGAACTGCTGTCCCCCGCGGGCAGCCTGGAAACACTGAAATATGCGGTGCTCTACGGCGCGGACGCCGTCTACTGCGCGCTGCCGGAGTTCGGCATGCGCGCCGCGCCGCCCAACTTTACGGCCGCGGAACTGCAGGAGGGCTGCATCTTCGCCCATGCGCGCGGCCGCCGCGTCTACCTCACGCTCAACACGCTGCCCACCAACGAGGAGCTGGCCCGCCTGCCCGCCGCCATCGAGCAGGCGGCCGCCGCCGGGGTGGACGCCTTCATCATCGCGGACCTCGGCGTGCTGCGCCTTGCGCAGAAATATGCCCCCGGCGTCGACATCCACTTTTCCACCCAGGCGGGCATCGCCAACTATGCCGCCGCCGCGGCCGCCTATGAGCTCGGCGTCAAGCGGGTCGTGCTCGCGCGGGAGCTGAGCCTGCCCGACATCGCCCAGATCCGCGACCACGCGCCGCCGGAGCTTGAACTGGAAGCGTTCGTCCACGGCGCCATGTGCATGAGCGTGTCCGGCCGTTGCCTGCTGTCCAGCTACATGACCGGCCGCAGCGGCAACCGCGGCGAGTGCGCCCAGCCCTGCCGCTGGAAGTATTATCTGGTGGAAGAGCGCCGCCCCGGCCAGTATATGGAGATCGGTGAAAATCAGGACGGCAGCTACATCCTGAACGCCAACGACCTGTGCGCGGCGCCGTTCATCGACCTGGTCTGCCAGGCGGGCGTCGATTCGCTCAAGATCGAAGGCCGCGCCAAGACGTTTTACTACGTCGCCTCGGTCACAAGCGCCTACCGCCGCGCGCTGGACCACTACCTGGCCGACCCGGCCGCCGACGCTTTCGAGCTGCCCGCCGATGTCTTTGACGAGCTGGACCGCACCAGCCACCGCCACTATTCGCCGGGGTTCTACTTTGGCAAAGAGCAGGCGCTGCAGACCCCCAGCCACACCTATGTGCGCCCGTGGGATTTCATCGGCACGGTCGATTCGTGGGAAAACGGCGTCGCGCGCTGCACCCAGCGCGGCAAATTCAGCCTGGGTGATACGCTCGAAGTCCTGCAGCCGGACGGCACGACCTGCACGCTGACGCCGGACTGGATACGCGATGCGGACGGCGCGGCCATCCAGGCGACCCCGCACCCGATGATGGCGTTCTCCATCCCCTGCGAGACCCCGCTGATGCCCTACAGCCTGCTGCGCATGCCCAAAAAAGAAAACTGAAAAAGAAAGCTGAAAAAAGCCGGAAAACCGCCGCTTTCCCCACCCGGGGAGGCGGCGGTTTTCGCGCCGCCGCCCAGTGCAAAAAACGCCCAGAAAAATAATTGTTTCCCTCGCTTGATTTTCTGCGCGGCGGTAGTATAATAAACTCCGTTCCTCAAAAAGACACGGGCGTCAGCCCGGCAGGCAAAACACAAAAACAGACGCAGCACCGCGCAATAGAGGGACGCGGCCGCCGCGCCTGCAAAGCTTTGGGGAACAGGGGGAGGATTTGTTATGACAAAGGATCTGACCAGCGGCTCGCCGTTCAAGGTCATCATGCTGTTCATGCTGCCGCTGATGCTGGGCAACCTGTTCCAGCAGTTCTATTCGCTGGCCGACACGATCATCGTCGGCCGCTTTGTCGGCGTCAGCGCGCTGGCGGCCGTCGGCGCCACCGGGTCGGTGAACTACCTGATCCTCGGTTTCGTCATCGGCATCTGCAACGGGTTTGCCATCCCCATCGCGCAGGCGTTCGGCGCGCGGGACATGGTGCTCATGCGCCGCCGGGTGGCCAACGCGGCCTGGCTGTGCGTGGGGTGGGGCGTTGTGCTCACGGTGTCCACCGTCGCGCTGACCCGCCCCATCATGCAGCTGATGCAGACCCCGTCCGACATCATCGAAAATTCCTGCACCTATATCGGCTGGATCTTTGCGGGCATCCCGTTCGTTTTTTTGTACAACATGGTCGCCGCCATCATGCGCGCGCTGGGCGACAGCAGGACACCGCTGTATTTTCTTGTCCTGACCAGCGTGCTCAACGTCGGGCTGGACCTTTACTTCATCATCTCGTTTGATATGGGCGTGCTCGGCGCGGCGCTTGCGACCAACCTTTCGCAGGCCATTTCGGGCGTCGCCAGCCTTGTCTATATGCTGCACCGGTTTACGATGCTCAAGATGCAGCCCGGCGAAAGCCGCCCCGACGCCGCGCTCTGCCGCCAGCTTTCGGCCATGGGCCTGCCCATGGGCCTGCAGTGCACGATCACGGCCGTCGGCAGCGTCATGATCCAGAGCGCCGTCAACCAGCTGGGCTCCACCGCCGTGGCGGCTGTCACGGCGGCCGGCAAGACCCAGAACCTCATGAGCGTGCCGCTGGAAAGCACCGGCACCGCCATGGCGACCTTTGCGGGCCAGAACCTCGGCGCTTCCCGCCTGGACCGCGTGCGCCGCGGCGTGCGCTGCGCGCTGGGTATCTGCGTGGTCTATTCGGTGGCGGCGTTCGTGGGCCTGCGCTTCTTTGACGTCACGATCTTCGGCCTGTTCCTGGACACCCGCACCGAGGTGGAGATCGTCGCGATGGCGCAGCAGTATATGTTCGCCAACAGCCTGTTCTTCATCCCGCTCGGCGCGCTCGTTGTGTGGCGCTATGTCATCCAGGGGCTCGGCTATTCCGGCCTGGCGATGATGGCCGGTGTGGCCGAGATGGTGGGCCGCACGCTGGTGGCTGTCACGATGGTGCCGCTGCTCGGCTTTACCGGCGCGCGCCTGTCCAACCCCTGCGCCTGGACGCTGGCCTGCGTGTTCCTGTACCCGGCTTACCGCTGGACGATGCGCACGCTGCAAAACCGCATGCATGCCCGCCGCCTGGCCGCGCTGCACAAGCTCGGGCTGGCAGACCCCGCCGAAACGCCCGCCCCGGTTTCGGGCGAGGCCGCCGCCCCGGCTGCACCCCCGGCCCCGGCCACGGTGCATGTCCGGCCGGCCGCAGACCCCGCCGACCACCGCCCCAAAGCCTGCTGACACCCGCCTGCCCCCCCCCCCCTGCCCCGGAAGATGTATAATAATACCCAGCCGTGCATAAAATTTCGCTTTGGGCGGGTTTGAGCCTTCAAACACGCCCGGCCGCGGCATAAAGGGAAGCGCCCGCGGGGCGCAGAGCAAGGAAAGGATGTCTGACCCCATGGCCAACGAAAAAAAGCCGTTTATCACGCTGGAACAGGCGCAGGCCATCATCGCCGATGTGCCCACCCCGTTCCATATCTATGACGAAAAAGCCATCCGCGAAAACGCCCGCCGCGTACAGCAGGCGTTCGCCTGGAACCCCGGCTACAAAGAATATTTCGCCGTCAAAGCCACCCCCAACCCCTACCTGCTCAAGATCCTGCAGGAGGAGGGCTGCGGCGTCGACTGCTCGAGCTATACCGAGCTGCAGCTCAGCGAGGCGTGTGATTTCCACGGCCGCGATATCATGTTCTCCTCCAACGAGACCCCGGCCGAGGACATGCGCAAAGCCTGGGACCTGCAGGCCGTCATCAACCTGGACGATCTGACCCACGTCGATTTCCTTGAGCGGGTCGCGGGCATCCCGCCCGTCATCAGCTGCCGCTACAACCCCGGCGGCGTGTTCGAGCTGGGCAACGGCATCATGGACAACCCCGGCGATTCCAAATACGGCATGACCGAGGACCAGATGGCCGAAGCGTATACCCGCCTGCTGCAAAAAGGCGCGAAGGAGTTCGGCATCCACGCCTTCCTCGCCAGCAACACCGTCACCGACGACTACTACCCCGAGCTGGCCGGTGTGCTGTTCCGCCTGGCCGTGCGCCTGCACGAAAAGACCGGCGCGCACATCGGTTTCATCAACCTTTCGGGCGGCGTCGGCATCCCGTACCAGCCCGGCCAGCGCGCGAACGATATCTTTGCCATCGGCGAGGGCGTGCGCAAACAGTATGAGGACATCCTTGTGCCCGCCGGTATGGGCGACGTCGCCATTTATACCGAGATGGGCCGCTATATGCTCGGCCCCTACGGCGCGCTGGTCACGACGGCCATCCACGAAAAGCATATCTACAAGGAATATATCGGCGTCGACGCCTGCGCGGCCAACCTCATGCGCCCGGCCATGTACGGCGCGTACCACCACATCACGGTGCTGGGCAAGGAGACTGCCCCCGCCGACCATGTCTACGATATCGTGGGCGGCCTGTGCGAGAACAACGACAAGTTTGCCATCGACCGCGCCCTGCCGAAAATCGACCGCGGCGACGTGCTGTTCATCCATGACACCGGCGCGCACGGCTTCTCGATGGGCTACAACTATAACGGCAAGCTGCGCAGCGCCGAGGTGCTGCTGCACGAGGACGGCAGCCATGAGCTGATCCGCCGCGCCGAGACCCCGGCCGATTACTTCGCCACGCTGGACTGCACCCCGTTTTACAAAAAGATGGGCTTCTGAGAAAGCCCGTTTGCCAAAACCGGCTGCCGCCCGCGCCCTGTTGAGTGAAAAAATAAAGGCAAAATAAAGGCAGAGACCCGCCCCGGGCCTCTGCCTTTTTGTAATTGATACTGTGGTTTTATGCCGGCGGGATCTTCGCTTCTTTGCCGCATACGCCCGCCCACTGCCGCGGCGGCTGGACAAACACCACCCCGGCCAGCAGCAGCGCCGCGGGGTTGGTCGTCAGGTGGAAGCTCTGGCATTCCATAAACGCATACGCCAGCATGACCAGCAGGCACAGCGCTTCCACGCGCCGCTGGCGCCGCGCGTAGCCCCACAGCGCCGCGATCAGCCCGGCCGCCAGCAGCACGGCCACCACCGGGCCGAACTGGTACAGCGTGAACACAAAGCTGTTGTCTACCGAAGGCCAGGTCCCGACCACCTGCCCGGCGATCTTGACATCCAGCAGGCGGTAGGCCATCCAGATCATCGAGAGCCGCCCGGTCAGCACATAGTCGATGCGCCCGAGCCATTCGGGGCCAAAGTCCCCCCACAGCGGGCCGTCCTTGACCAGACCCAGCGGCAAAAGATAACTCACCGCCGCCAGCAGCGGCACGGCGGCGGCGCACAGCCACGGCACGGCGCGCG
>OLNN01002992.1_pt1 | contig 11150 bp, 9 predicted proteins | sample 1672141 | NCBI WGS metagenome assembly OLNN01 (sample SAMEA3136652, study PRJEB25190) | human gut metagenome | biome: human gut; feature: human-associated habitat; material: faeces | place: Austria | collected 2013 | reverse complement strand
GACAGGCCGGAAAAAATTCTATCAACATGAAACGGATCATAAAGATCGGAAGACAGGCATTTGCGGACTTTATCCGTCTGCGGGGCAGAATCTGATACAGGAGGGACAGAAGGATGAAAAAAAAGATCAGAGAATTATTTCCGGAGCTGACTGCAGCAGTGCTCCTGACAGTACTTTCTGCGTATCTCCTGGGAGGAGATGTATGGACATTCTGGACCTGGTGGCTGCTTGCGCTGTTTATGGGAATGGTGGCAATGCCGGTCACAGGAAGGCTTTTTGGTGGTTTTGAAGACCGGGGCTGGCTTTTTTCAAAGGTACTTGCCATTGCGGTTACCGGATTTCTCACCTGGCTTCTGGTAGCGGTGGAAATCCTTCCTTTTACAGCAGCAGTGTGTGTAGGAGTATCTGTGGCTGTTGGCATTTTATGTGCTGTACTTTTTCATGTTCAGCTGAAGCATGGCATTGAATGTTATCCGTCAGGAAAGATGCAGCTGATCTTTCGGGAGGAGCTTCTGTTTTTTGGAATCTTTCTGCTGTGGACTTATCTGGCAGGATTCCGGCCGCAGGCATACGGAACAGAGAAATTTATGGATTATGGCTTCATGGAGGCCATGATGCGGAGCAAAACTCTTCCTGCACGTGATCTCTGGTATTCACAGGGAACCATCAATTATTACTATGGCGGGCAGTATTTTGCAGTGTTTCTTACGAAGCTTACAGGAAGCAGAGTGGAAGTGACTTATAATCTGATGCGTACCTTTGTGGCAGCGTTTGCCTTTGTGTATCCGTTTTCCCTGGTCCGTCAGATGACGAAGGACAGGCTGTATGGACGGCTGGATGGAAAGAAGAAATATCTTCCTTCACTGGCAGGAGTTACTGCAGGCATTGCAGTATCTATCGCGGGAAATGTACATTATATCGTCTACCGTTGTGTACTGCCGCTGATCCGGAAGATACAGGGAGTGGCAGAAACAGCCAGCTACTGGTTCCCGGATGCAACTCGTTACATAGGGTATAATCCGGTGAATGACAGTGATAAGACCATACATGAATTCCCATGCTATTCCTTTGTTCTGGGAGATCTTCATGCCCATGTGGTAAATGTGATGTTTGTGACATTTCTGGTGGGAATGCTCTATGCATGGCTGAAAATGATCCGAAAAAGAGGGTCTGAGCCTGAAAAACAGGAACGCAGTGTTTTCTGGCTGAGACAGCTTCTGATGCCGCATATCCTTTTGGCGTCCGTTTTTCTTGGCATGTTCCAGTGGACCAATTACTGGGATTTTGTGATCTATTTTGTAGTGACCGGTGGAGTTGTCCTGATCGCAAATATCATACGATTTGAGGGAAAGATAATCAGGATCCTGGCAGTGACGATCGTACAGGCAGTGGAGATCATAGGTCTCTCTTATCTGGTGATCCTGCCCTTTACATTGAAATTTGATACGATGGTACAGGGGGTGGCACTGGCACAGCATCATTCACTGTGGTATCAGCTTCTGATCCTCTGGGGACTTCCGGTGCTCCTTACTGTTTTGCTGATCCTGTCTGTCATCACAGAAAAAATGAAGGGACTGAAGCATAAAAGTCTTTACAGGCTGCTGGAGGCGATCACAGTTCCGGATCTTTTTGCAGTGATCATGGGCTTATGTGCTATCGGACTGGTTTTGATCCCGGAGCTTGTATATGTGCGGGATATTTATGAAAATGGAAATGCCAGAGCCAATACTATGTTCAAGCTGACGTATCAGGCATATATACTTTTCGGAATGACAATGGGATATGGGATTTATCGTATGCTGGTGATATCCAGACAGAAGATCATCCGGATCCTTTCAGGTGTGGGGCTTTTTGTACTGCTCTGGACCGTGGGCTATTTCGGAAATGCCGTGCATTCCTGGTTTGGGGATGTCTGGAAGGCTTCGGAGTATCAGGGACTGGATGCAACTACATTTCTTGAGCAGGATTTTCCTCAGGATGCGTTGGCGATCCGCTGGCTGAAGCAGAATATTAAGGGCTCTCCTGTGGTGCTCGAGGCTAACGGGGACAGTTATACCGGATATGAGAGAGTTTCTGCATCTACGGGGCTTCCGACCGTACTGGGATGGTATGTGCATGAATGGCTCTGGAGAAATAATGTACCTGACCTCAATGAAAAAAGTGCGGACATCCAGACTATTTATACATCTACAAATGCAGAGACGGTAAAAAAACTGATTAGCCGTTATGATATTTCCTATATCTTTGTAGGAGGACAGGAAAAAGAAAAATACGGAACAGAGCTTAATGACAGTGTTCTTCAGAGTCTGGGAAGCATTGTCTTTGAAGATGATATGTCAGGAACCTACATTGTGAAAGTGGAGCAGGATTGACATTTTTTCCATAATAACGCTATAATGTAACTATTATGTAGCTATCTGTTAACGGATATGCTCAGCAGGAGATTTCTGCTGAGCAGTATATAGAAAAAAGTGACAGTTGCAGGATGGCAGCAGAGAGGAGGATATTATGAACAGAATCGACAGACTTTATATGGAAATGATCCATTATTATCAGGGGGATCCGAAGCATATCCAGCATTTTGTGAAGGTGCATGATCTTTCAAGGCTGATCGGCCAGAGTGAGGGTCTGGATGAAGATACGATGTATGTTCTGGAAGCTGCGGCTCTCGTTCATGATATCGGAATCAAAGTCGGTATGGAAAAATACGGACGCTCTGATGGAAAGACGCAGGAAGCAGAAGGTCCGGCAGCTGCCAGAGAGATGCTTACCGCACTGGGCTTTCAGGAGAGGGTGATCCGCAGAGTGGAATATCTGGTAGGACATCATCATACCTATAAGGATATTGACGGGCTGGATTATCAGATCCTTGTGGAAGCTGATTTTCTGGTTAATTATTTTGAAGATGGACTGGATAAAGAACATATAAAGAAAAGTGCAGAGAAGATCTTTAAAACAGAAACAGGTAAAAAAATAGTAAAAGACATGTTTTTCATGGAGATTTTTCAGAAATCCGAAACCTGGGCACAGGATGCCCTTCAGGATCTGGAAGATTTTATTGAAGAGCAGGGGATTTATATCAGACAGTAAATGGAGCGTAAAATGAAAGCAGAAATAGCAGTTATGACAGCGGAGAATATAGACAGAAAGGCAATTGCCAGAGGTGGCGAGATCCTGAAAAACGGCGGGCTTGTGGCATTTCCCACAGAGACTGTATACGGCCTTGGAGGAAATGCCCTGGATCCGAAAGCATCGATGAAGATCTATGCAGCCAAGGGAAGACCTTCGGACAATCCGCTGATCGTACATATCGCAGATATCCGTGACCTGGATAAGATCGTTACGGAGATTCCTGAAAAAGCCAGAATACTGGCTGAGAAATACTGGCCGGGTCCGCTGACAATGATCCTTCCCAAAGCAGATATCGTGCCAAAGGAAACAACCGGAGGACTGGACAGTGTGGCAGTACGTTTTCCAAGTGATCCTATCGCACAGGAGCTGATCCTTGCGGCTGGCGGATATGTGGCAGCGCCAAGTGCCAATACTTCCGGAAGACCAAGTCCTACGACAGCGGGACATGTGGCAGAGGATCTGGGAGAAGCCATTGATATGATCATTGATGGAGGACAGGTAAATATCGGTCTGGAATCTACGATCGTAGATTTTACAGAAAACATACCGGTAGTCCTGCGGCCGGGATATATTTCCCTGGAAATGCTCCGGGAAACACTTGGAGATGTAAGGATGGATAAGGGACTGATCAAACCGGACAGCAAGGTCCATCCAAAAGCACCGGGAATGAAATACCGTCATTATGCACCAAAGGCAGATCTTGCCATTGTGGAGGGGTCCACAGAGGGTGTGATCGCGGAGATCGAAAAAAGAGCCGGAGAGGCTGAGGCGAAGGGACTGACTGTGGGGATCATCGCAACAGATGAAACAAAAGGCCGATATTCACATGGAATCGTAAAGAGTATCGGAAGCCGGGAGCAGGAAGAAACCATCGCGCATCATCTGTACGAGGTCCTGCGTGATTTTGACAGCTGTAATGTAAGTGCCATTTATTCAGAGGCATTTTTTACACCAAGAATGGGACAGGCGATCATGAACCGCTTACTGAAAGCGGCTGGTCATAAAATTATCAACGTTGAGGAGGAGAAAGAAAATGATAGCACTGGGATGTGATCATGGCGGCTATGAGCTGATGCAGGAGGTAAAGAAGCATCTGGAAGAGAGAGGACTGGAGTACAAAGATTTTGGATGCAATGGTCCGGAATCTGTAGACTATCCTGTTTATGGAAAGAAAGTAGCACAGGCGATCGTGGACGGTGAGTGTGAGAAAGGAATCCTGATCTGCGGAACAGGTATCGGAATTTCCATCACTGCTAATAAATTCAAGGGAATCCGTGCTGCACTTTGTACAGATTGCTTTACTGCAGAGGCAACAAGACTTCATAACGATGCCAACATTCTGGCCATGGGCGGTCGTGTAGTAGGACCGGGACTTGCTCTGAAGATCGTGGATACATTCCTGGATACACCATTTTCCGGGGATGAGCGTCATATCAGAAGGATCAACATGATCGAGGATTGATCGATCAGTAAGAAACCAATAGAAAAAGAGGATTCTGTATGGATAAAAAAGGACAGAAACGACAGGGATATCTTTCCTGGGATGAGTATTTTATGGGTGTTGCCATGCTTTCCGGCATGCGTTCCAAGGATCCGCATTCACAGGTTGGTGCCTGTATCGTAAGTGAAGATAACAAGATCCTGTCAATGGGGTACAATGGATTTCCAAAGGGATGCTCCGATGATGAGTTTCCCTGGGGAAGAGAAGGAGATCCGCTGGATACCAAATATCTTTATGTGACACACAGTGAGCTCAATGCCATCCTGAACTACCGGGGAGGAAGTCTGGAAGGTGCCAAGCTTTATGTGTCCCTGTTTCCCTGCAACGAATGTGCCAAGGCTATTATCCAGGCAGGGATCAGGACTATCGTATACGACTGTGATAAATATGCAGATACTCCGTCGGTGATCGCATCCAAAAAAATGCTGGATGCAGCCGGAGTCCGGTATTATAAATATAACCGGACAGACCGTGAGATCACCATTAAAGTGTAAAAGAGAACAAAAATAAGAGAAAAACAGCAGCCTGGCTCCTGATCCATCATATCATCAGGGCTTCCGCTGCTGTTTTTTATGAATGGTTAAGAATGTGCTTCGGAATGAAGATCTTCCGGTGCGGATAAGGCTGTGGGAGAGATCTTCTGTGGAAAACTTAAGCAGACTTTGAAAAGGTCACCGTCCAGATAAAGTTTAAAGGTGCCACCTTGAAGCTGGGTAAGGCTCTGTGCGATGGATAATCCAAGTCCGCTGCCTTCTGTATTTCTGGCAACATCGCCACGGATGAAACGTTCGGTCAGTTCTTCAGCCGGAATGTTCAGAGGCTGTGCGGAAATATTTTTCAGGGTAAAGATGACTTGATCTTTTTCCAGAAGAACTTCTGCATAGACCCTTGTGTTCTCCATGGCATATTTCAGAATATTGCCGAAAAGATTTTCAAGGATACGCCACATCCGTCTGCCATCGGCATAGATCATGGCAGGAGAATCAGGCAGATGTGTCATCAGGGTCAGATGTCTGTTTTCCATCCGTTCTTCGAATTCACCCATCACCTGGTAAAGCATTTCCACAAAGTTCAGTTCCGTCATTTCCAGAGAAAGATTTCCGGTACTTGCTTTGGAAGCTTCCACTACATCTTCGGTCAGACTTTTCAGACGATGTGCCTTTGAGTCCAGGATCTCAAGATATTTCAGTGCTTCCGGATCTTTGAGGTTCAGCCTTTTCAGCAGATCAATGTAATTGATGATGGAAGTCAGTGGCGTTTTCAGATCATGGGAGACATTAGTGATCAATTCGGTTTTCATACGCTCATCTTTGAGGCTTTTTTCCACGGCAGCGTCCAGCCCGTCACCAATGCGGTTGATATACTGTGCCATTGCTTTCTGATCACCACGGAGTTCCTTTTCCGGGATCTTGTAAGTGAGCTCTCCATCGGTGATCCGTTTCAGGCCATCAAGGAGGAGTTCCCGTCCAAGAGCAATTTTGTAGACGCATAAAAGCGCACCCAGATCCAGAAGGAATAGAAGCAAAAACATCAGGAACCATCCATCAGATGCCGCGAGCAGGGCACTGAAGAAAAATTCAAGGAATAGAAATACGCCAAGTCCCACTACCATACGTATTCTGCTGATGGTATTCCTGGAGAAAAAATCGATCAGCTTACCGGCTTTACAAAGACACAGACGGGGAAGCTTCAGGCATTTGCGAAGCAGGCTGTTTTTCCACAGGGTGCGAGCTTTGATCCTGCGGATCAGGCTTAAATAGCCGATCCAGAACAGGCACGTGATCAGGAAAATCGTGATACCCAGGATGATCAGGGAGGAGACAAGGTTATAGGTGCAAGCTTGTATGCTCAGTCCTGCGGTCAATACACCAAGTGCCGGGATACACACGAGTCCGGCTGCTACTTCCGTATAGATCCTGTCAAAAAAGTTCAGTTCTGGTTGAGCAGTGTCTGTATTACCGCTAGCGGAATTTCTTTTTCCGGTGTGGACAGTAAGCCAGATAAAATCTATGATAAAGAGCAGAAAACTGATCATGGTGATCACAGCAGCCGGGATAAATAAAGTACGGTAAGTCAGGAAATGCTGTCTATCAGTTTTAATGGAATCCTGTACAGGAAGGCTGGTATCATTGATCCAGGCAAGAAAACTGCAGTTTTCATCGTATGTGGAATTTCGAAGGAGATCGATCCAGTTTCCTACAGAAGGGTTTGCAGCAGCGGAAAGGTTCAGATTCATAAGACCATTCCGGGCATTTTTCTCATTTGTGGCAGCTTCGTTGACACTTAGGAACACGTAAGGCTTTTTGTCTGAAAAACCGGAAATATCAGTCAGGTCGGAAGTATAGGCTGCATCTGTATTTGTGAAGATTTTCTGTGAGGTGTTATCCGTATAGGCATAATGGATATTGGAATTATCACTGCTGTACTCATCCAGTGTCTGAGCAGCTTCTGTCCAGCTGGAAAAAAGATCCCGGGCATTATCCAGCTGCTCAAAGGCATCGTTCAGGTTCCCCTTGAAATTCCTGGTTTTGGATGAGGTGGAATTCATGTAATCTAGGAGACTGTCGTAACCTTCCGGTGCATAGGGGATTTCAAGGATCGGAGTGAGCATATCTGCCACATCTGTGTAAACCACGTTTCCGTTTTTGTCTGTGATGTTTTTCAAAGGTTCCTGTGACTGGATGCCGCCGTCTGCATATTCGGCGCTCAGAGTGGAAAGGATCCGCTCAGTCCAGTCTTTCTGGGAAATTCCCTCGTGTTTCAGGGCACCGGAGTTGGCATTTAGCTGCAGGGTTCCGTCTTCCAGAGCTTTTTTGAAATCGGAATAGTACATATATTTTGTTTCACCCTCCGGGGTGGTAAGGCCCAGGACGATCCAGTCATCATTGGAATGGATACTCTGTGAGCTCCATTCCTTAAGATCATTGAAGGAATAGGCTAGTCCGGAGGTGTTTTTGAAGGAGAGAGAATCTCCGTTATAAAGCTCTCCGAGATCAATGTATGCATCTTCGTTTGTTTTATCCAGGATTTCTCTGGCTGAGATTCCGGACAGGATCGTGGAAGCTTTTGAGTAAAAGCTGTCAGCAAAAGCAGAGGTCTGGAAATAATCCTTTGTTTTAAGATCTTCTGCAGAGTCCATCCGGATACCTGCCTGGATCACCAGTGCCGCTGAAAAGACCATGATCAGAGGCAGGATAAGGGCAAGGACAAGAGCAGGAATGCGCATAAATGAACGTTTTTTTTCCGTATGTTTATTTTTATTCATAATACCCCTTTCTGAAGCACAGATACTTCATGGCCGGCTGGCTTACCGGCTCAGTTTTTCGATTTTATAACCCAGGCCCCAGACAACTTTCAGATAGCGGGGATCCCTGGGGTTGATCTCAATCTTTTCGCGAATGTGACGGACGTGGACGGCTACCGTGTTATCAGCGGCCAGAGCATCTTCGTTCCAGATGCTCTCGTAGATCTGTGTGGTGGAAAAAACACGTCCGGGATTTTTCATGAGAAGAAGCAGGATATTATATTCGATGGGCGTCATCCGTACCGCTTCTCCATCTACCAGCACCTCTTTTTTGTCATCGTTTACCGTAAGACCTCCGGTTGTGTAGATGTGTTCCGATGCTGCCGGTGCAGCGGAGCCAAGCTGTGTGTACCGGCGCAGCTGGGATTTTACCCTGGCGATCAGCTCCAGAGGATTGAAAGGTTTGGTGATATAGTCATCTGCACCGATGTTAAGGCCAAGGATTTTGTCCGTGTCTTCAGATTTTGCGGACAGGATGATGATGGGCAGAGGATTGCTTTCCCGGATCTTGACCGTTGCCCGGATCCCGTCGAGACGGGGCATCATCACATCGATGATCAGCAGATCTACAGTTTCGCTGTTCAGGATATCCAGTGCTTCCTGTCCGTCATAGGCTTTCAGAATGTGATAGCCTTCCTGCGTAAGATAGATTTCGATAGCTTCCACGATGTCTTTGTCGTCATCGCAAACAAGTATGTTAGCCACTTTTTTGTACCTCCCTGATGTTATTAGAATAGCAGCCGGAAATTAAGACGAAAGGGGTAAATTCTTAAGATTCCATGAAATCCATTGTACTATATTAAGGATATAGTGTAAACAGAGAAAGCCTTGTTAGCAGCAGACGTGATGTGCTAAACTAGTACTAGATAACAGAAAATAACGATATTGGAAGAAAAATCAGGAGAAAAGTGAAAGTGGAGAATGAAAATAAAATCAGCAGTATGGCAGGGAGCGCGCACTGTACGGAAGAAATTATGTCAGCTTGTGCTCTTTGTCCAAGAGAATGCCTGGCAGACCGGAGTGCAGGGAAAAAAGGCTTCTGTGGCATGGATGAGAGAATTTATCTGGCAAGGGCTGCACTTCATATGTGGGAGGAACCCTGTATCTCCGGAACAAAAGGCTCCGGGGCAGTGTTCTTTTCCGGGTGCGGGCTGCGCTGCTGTTTCTGCCAGAATCATGATATTGCCATCGGGAGCAGGGGACGGGCTGTAAGTGTGGAACGGCTTGGAGAGATTTTTCTGGAACTGAAGGAAAAACTCCAGCGGGAGGGGTTGTTTGACGCTGAACGCAAAAAGGGCATCCCCGCCTTTCCCCGCGCCATCGGCATCGTCACCTCCCCTACCGGCGCCGTCATCCAGGATATACGCCATGTGCTGGAACGCCGCGCCCCGTGGGTGAAAGCCTACCTGCTGCCCGTGCGCGTCCAGGGGGCGGGAGCGGAGCATGAAATAGCCGCTGCCGTGCGCGCCTGGTCCGCAGCCCCTCTCAACGGCCTGCCGCCCGTGGACGTGCTCATTGTGGGCCGCGGGGGCGGCTCCATAGAAGACCTGTGGAACTTCAATGAGGAAACGGTAGCGCGCGCGATTTACGAATGCACCGTTCCCGTGATTTCCGCGGTAGGCCACGATACGGCCTTCACCATTGCGGACTTTGTGGCGGACCTGCGCGCGCCCACCCCGACCGCGGCCGCGGAGCTGGCTACGCCGGACGGTCCGGAATGGCTCCGCAAACTGGCTAGAATGGAACAGGCCCTGCACGCCTCCGCACGGCATTCCCTGTTGCGTTCCAAGCTGAAACTGGATGTTTACCTGCGGGGAAAACTGTTGGATGCGGATTCCCTGCTCTCCCCTTACGCCCAGCGCCTGGACGACATGGAAGAAACCCTGCTGAATGTCGCGGCCACGCGCATTTTTCAAAACACGCTCCATATCAACAAACTGGAACATCAATTACAAATGCGCCATCCCACCCACCGCAACAGGGAGCGCGCGCAGCTTCTGGCCTCCCTCCAGGCCGGACTGGCCCATGCGGCCGCCGTGCGCATGGCGGACTTCTCTTCACAACTGGCTCTTATTCAAGCCCGGCTGGAAGCTCACAGCCCGGAGCAAACGCTGCGCCGCGGATACGCCCTGGTGGAAAACCAGAATAAGCAGCTCATACGGCAAACGAACCAGGTACATGCAGGAGAAAAATTGAAAGTCCGTGTCTCCGACGGTTGTTTTTATGTCAGGGATGACACACCGCAATAGGCTGTCCACAAGAGCCTAGCATTGCATTTTTTGCACTCAATCTAACAAATTGTGTTTTTTCTGGATTTTACAGGAAGTGGAACCTATCCTAATAGAAGCCTGTCACTGCTCCTATTACCCGGTCCCATAACTTCTGTACATATGCCTTGTAAAAACATCACCCGCTACACTTACGAAACGACAGCCTTTCAAGGCTATCGGTTGGCGATCTGTAAGAACAAGCGCTTATTCACTCGTTATTTCTCCGATTCTCAATACGGGGGCGCTGATGCGGCGCTTCAGGAAGCGATGAGAGTGAGAGATAACATTTTCACACTTTTTGAACAGGGGAACCTTACGGTTAGCCAAATTTTCGCAAAATATACCGTGCGTTCCCGCCGTCAGTCCGCCGCTGACCGCCGTGAAAAAATGATCCACGGAAAAAGGGCTCTCGGCCACGTGCGGCAGAAAGCCAAAGTCCGCAGCTGAGGAATCTGCGGAAGCTGTTTTTTCAGCTTCCCCGGAGCCTTGAATCATACCGGAAACGTTGCATCCGGTACAGGTGGAGCATACTCCTATCACATCAAAAAGCCGTTCTCCGTCCGGAGAGCGGAAATACCGCAGCATGCGCGGCGGAGAAAGCGGCAATCTGTACCAAAGCGCCCCCTTTCCGCCATCCGCGCCCGGGAAAGCCAAGAGCGGCCCGGCAAAGCAATTCCGGCACTAATGCGGCTGTGCCGGATAAGCCGATCAAAGGCCTGCGGCACGCTGCCAAGGCATTCTTCCGCCGTCTGTCGCCTGCGGCGCTTCCCGCGGAGGGGGCGCGGGTCAGCCTGCTGAAAAGGGCTTCAATTATCTGCGGCGGCGGCGCGAAGCAGGCTTTTCCGGTTCTTCCACCGGGGCTTCCCCTATCTTCGCCAGCACCCGCCGGGCCTCCGTGGTCCGGTTCTGCTTGAGACACACGTCAGCCCAGCTCCGGTGAATT
>OLNN01002987.1_pt1 | contig 11162 bp, 9 predicted proteins | sample 1672141 | NCBI WGS metagenome assembly OLNN01 (sample SAMEA3136652, study PRJEB25190) | human gut metagenome | biome: human gut; feature: human-associated habitat; material: faeces | place: Austria | collected 2013 | reverse complement strand
GGATCACAGTTTGGATTTAGAAACGGCGTCAAATCATAACCGGTAAACTGGGATTTTAATATTTCAAGTTCTTCCCTAAACACAGAGGTTGCCTGCTCTACATCGTCGGAAGTAGGCGCAACAGAATTGTTACCGCCGTAAACTTTCATAGCTTCACGCATATTATTGCGAATACCGATATAGTCAATAATCATACCATAATCCTTACCCGGATATTTTCTGTTTACACGGCTGATTGTTTGAATGAGCAAATGCTTCTTCAAAGGTTTATCGTTGTACAAGTATGTAAGAGAGGGAACATCAAAACCCGTAATCCACATATCAACAACAATTACAATATGAAAATTAGACTTTTCCTGTTTGAAAGCTGCATCTAATTCTTCCGAGCGTTTATCGTTTTTAACTCCGCCGAGATAATTATACATTTCGGCTTCGTCATTACTGCCCACGCTGGACACCATAGCCATAAACGGCATAGGCTTTAATTCATTCAATTCCTGTTTTGTTGCGGTTATCCAATCAGGCGTTTTCTTTTCTTCAAACCATTCAGGATATTTTTCTTTGAATTTCAAAAGCAAGGAATACGCAATTTTTCTGCTGGAGCATACTATCATTGCTTTTTGCACTCTGTCAGGATTACATCCGCAAGACATAATATAATGGTCATGAATATCCGTTGCCAGTCTTTCCAAACGGGAAGGCTCTGCGAGTATGACTTCCATAGAACTCATAGCACGCTTACTTGCTTCAATATCATCTTTTGTTGCGCCGTCTTCGGCACATTTTTTATAGTAGTTTTCGATTTCTTTTACTTTGTTGTTGTCGAGTAGTACTTTGGCAATACGAGGATGATATTTTATAGGAACCGTAAGGCCATCCGCAACTGCTTGGTCCATAGTATATCTATCAATTTCATCGCCGAAGGTTTGATACGTTTCGGCAATGGGTGTGCCTGTAAATCCTACGAATGTAGCTTGCGGAAATGCTTCTTTCAACACTTTTGCATATGGTTTTGAAACCATAGCTTTCATGTTTTCATCGGCATCTTTACTAAATTGAATTTTCTTAGAATGTTCAAGCTGAGTTCTGTGAGCCTCGTCTGAAAAACATATAATATTCTGCCTATCATTGATAAGTCCGATTTTATCATCTTCCCTATCGCAGAATTTCTGAATGGTACAAATATAAAAACCACCACTTTGTCTTGCACCAAGCTCCTGCCTTAATTGTGTTCTGTTTTTTACAACAGATACTTCTCCCAGATTAAGAAACTCTTTACTCTTTGTAAAAAGCTTTGAACCTTGTTTTTGCAGTTCATCTCTGTCAACAATTAATATAATTGTTGGTGAACCGATTTCCGGAATATCAGTACAACGAAGTGCAAGCTGACGCGCAAGAAAAGCCATCGTATATGTTTTTCCACATCCGGTTGCTCCAAAATATGTACCACCTTTACCACTCCTCGTAACAACAGAATTTACAATACTTTGCTTCAGAAGCCTCGCAGCAAAAAACTGTGGATAACGGCATACAATTTCCACTTCATCACTATCATAAATACTATCCTGAAAATAAATGTAATCTCTAAAGATTTCCAAAAAACGCTCAGGAGAATAAACACCCTTAATCATAGTTTCTGTTTCAGCAAATGGAAGTGTTGATACAGCATCTCCATCATTAACACGTCTCCAGGCATAAAAATGTTCATATGGTGTGCGAACTGTTCCTAATCTGGTTTTAACTCCATCAGAAATACAAGCTAAAGGACAGTAATGCAACAAATGAGGTATATCTCTCCAATAACGAATATTAATCTGCTCCCAAGCATCATAAATAGTCGCATTTGCATCAGCAGGGTTCTTCAATTCCATAATACATAATGGCATACCATTCACAAAAAGAATTACATCCGGTCTGCGGTTCTCTTTTTGACCATTATTTGTATATTCTACTGTAAACTGATTCACCACCCGAAAGATATTCTTAACACCATCCTTTTCAAAGTTAATCAGCGGTATCATTCTTGCAATACCATCTTTCGGAGTAAATTGGATACCATCCACCAACCAGTTGTACACCTTATGCAATGTTGCAAAATCACTCTCTGCACCCACAAGACGAACAGTATCATAAATCTGTGTCACTTCATCTTCTGTCAAATCAAGATTTCCATCTGCTATAAATTTCTTGAAATCATCCTCTATCAACACATCTCTTTTGGTAACACGAGAAAGCTTATTTCCAGAAGTATATTTCCATCCCTCTGCTTCTAAAAAGCCAATAAAGGCATATTCGTATTCTGATTCACAATAATGACCATTGTACTCTTTTAATCTAGCCATAGGCTTATGCCTCCTTTGCTTTTCTCGCCTCTTCTATAGAACCTTTAATTAGTATTGGGCAAATATCTTTTATCTGTTCTTTGAGTTTTTCATTAATATCTCTTCGCACATTGTAAGCATTATATATTTCAACAATTGATTTCTGAACATTTATATCCGGAACGGGGATTTCTATTTCATAAAAGCAATCCATATCTAAATTTGTTCTTATACTTCCATCACTCATAAACCAACCAAGACGATCAACTTCTTTACGCAAAAACCACATCATCACATACTCTGCAAGAACATCAGCATCAATTATTTCTAATACTGCGTATGCTGGTGAGATAATTATCGGTTCAACCTTATCAAAAAGAGCTATACGAATGCATTTATCTCTACCTGTCTGCATTCCCGAAAAAACAAATTGTCCTTTATTTACCACTTTGTATTTTGAAAGATCTACACCATTTGTATTTGCAACAGACGGCATAAATTGCTTAGTAATGTTTATTCCTTGAACATTTTTTATTAAACCATTCATATTTCTGTTGTCTACCTCTTTAAGAAGAGAACCTATAGGCATCTTTTCTACTTTATGTTTATATTCATCCAACAGTGCTTCGAATGATAGTTTTAAATCATCCAATCCATGCTCATAGCTTTTCTGATTTTCAAGCATAGCATTATAAACATCTACATATTTTTGTTGGATTTGAATTGGTGGAAGAAAAATTTCTTCTTCACAAAATATATTCCAATCAAAAACCTCAGTGGAACTTCCCCATGAAATAAACTCTGCGTATCTGTCCCATTCTTTTCTACATAAATACATGAATAAATATGTGTCCAATATTTTTTTCTTTGCTGTTTCCTTAATTCTAAAAACATTGTCATTAAAAGTGATAATAAATGTTTTTTCAGTATCATTAAAACCAATACCGAGTTTTCTACTTCCTCTTGGATTGTATGCAAAGTGCCTTGGTGGAACTAAATGGAAATTTGAAAAATCTTTCTTCTCCAAATTTCCTCTCATTGGCATAATAATTTTATCGATGTTTACACCTATTGCATCATCTTCACCATATAATCCATTGGCATTTTTTTCATTTGTTAATTCTATCAATTCTCCAATTTTATACTTAGTCAATTCCATAACCAATCCCCCTAAATGCCTCTTCCAGCATTTGCTGGGATTTCTTTTCCTGCTTCAATATATCTTTCATCTCAAATTGAATACGAGTCATTTCCTTTTCATAATCAATATCTAAATCATGGTCAATAAACTCAATATATTTGCTTGGTGTAAGTGCCCAACCTTTACTTTCAATTTCATTAATGCACACACTACGGTAAAGTTCTGGCATCTCATAGGCTGCTCCATCAGTTCCCTCACATTGCCATGTGTGATAAATATCTGCTGCCTTCTCAATTTGTTCTGTATTCAACCGAACTTTCTTTTTGCTCTCACCCTTAACAGCATTTTCTGTCCATTGGCGTAAATCCATAAAGAGTATCTCATGCTCGCGGTTTCGGAGATTTCTTCCATGGTATTTTCCGCCTTTTTTATTCTGATTAAGAATCCACAGAGTAACACTGATATCTGTAGTAATAAACAATTCTCTTGGCAGAACAACGATAGCCTCAATTTTATCATTCTGAATCAGTTCCTTACGTATTTCCAATGTGTCGCTATCATTCAATGCACCATTCGCAAGAAGGAATCCCGCTACTCCATCAGTTTTCTTCAAATGTGAAAGTATATGCAAAATCCAGGCATAATTTGCGTTACTGTCAGGTGGTGTTTGATAGTCAGACCAACGACCGTCATTTTTCAAATTATCATTATACCAGCCTTTCAGATTAAAAGGTGGATTTGCCATAATATAGTTAAAGTGCAATCCCTTGTGTAAATCATGTGTAAATGATGAATCTGCTTCTTCTCCTAGATTATGGCTTATTCCACGCAAAGCCAAATTCATTTTCGCAAGGCGATATGTAGCCGGTTCTTTTTCCTGACCATATACATTGATACCATTTAAGTTTCCCTGCTTTGACTTTACAAGTTCAGCACTCTGAATAAACATTCCTCCTGAACCACAGCAAGGATCATATAAGGTGCCATCATAAGGCTCAATCATCATTGCAATAAGTTGAACTACGTCATGAGGTGTATAAAATTCTCCTTCCTCCTTTGTAGCATTTACTGCGAACTCCTTAAGAAAGTATTCGTATACACGACCAATAAGGTCTTTTTCCTCTCCAAATGTCTTATGACTGATTTTGTTCACTTCATCAACAATTTTCTTTATATCATTAGCTGCTAAATTGCGTGCTGTAAATGTTCCTTTAACAAAACAGCCTTTCAACTGTGGATCTTCTTCCTCAAGCCTTTGCAAAGCTGTATCTAGTGCAACATTAAGCTGTGGTGCCGGTGTACTGATAATAGTCGACCATCTTGCTTCTGGTGGTAAATTATATGTACCATCTGCAAAAGTAGCATCATCAAAGAATGCTGCTCTAATGTTCTCATCTTCCGGATCTAATCCCTGCTCTTTAAGTGTCTGTTTTAGATTTTCAATTCCATCCTCATACTTTTCGCCGATAAACCTCAAGAACACTAGCGTAAGCATCATATCTCTTTTTTCAAAGAATGAGCCGGAGTTACGTGCCGCACGCAAATAATCTCTACAATTAAATAAAATATTATCTATGTTCAATGCCTTTTCAGTTGTTTTCTTCTTAGCCATATTACTTTTCTTCCCTTTCCTCGTCTGGAACAAATTCCATGATATCCTGTATCTCACAATGCAATACTTTACATACTTTTTCCAAAACTTGTGTACTTACATGTTCATTCTTCCCTAGTTTCGCCAGTGCATTTGTTGTAATTCCTGCCTGATCTCTAAGGTCAACTTTCATCATATTTTCATCTATTAATTTCTTCCATAATTTGTTGTATCTGATTGCCATTATTATCCCTTTCGTATCATTACAACTATTTATCATTTCTTTTTCATTATATCATCAAATCTAGTTTACTTCAATTTGAAATTGATTTTTTCAATTTATCAAATATATGTAAAGCGTAAAGGACAGATATTATTAGTCAATAAAATACCTGTCCATCTTTTCAATAATTCTTCTTACCCACTCCTATTCCAATGTTTTTCATTGTTGTAATAATTCACATTCTGTTCCTCAACAAGCTTCTTATCCGTCGCATCCACAACGTTCATATAATTATCATACAATTCCGAACTATACATTTTCACATTAAGCTCTTTTAACACCATGTATAACTCTAGACGAGGATCATCAGGCTTATGACCAGATAACACCTATGCTCTTCGCCTAGCTTACCCAATATTCCAAGTTAAAACAGGGTGAACTCTCACAGGATGAGTATGACAATTGGAGATATAACTACCTAATATTGAACCGACAACCGGCTTTGTAAGAAATGCCATTTCTGCTGATTTGGATGCAGAACTCCAGGATGCACTATCAGAAGAAATGAAAAAAAGTGGTCTGCTTTAATTCCTTTTCCAATGGCAACAGACCATACAAGTGACGGATAGATAAAAAGAAGACCTCACCGAAATTCCTCTCCAGTTTGGAAAAGAAAATCAGTTAGGTCTTCTTTCATATTGTAATATACATTATTTTTTGCTTAACACTTTTGCGTTAGATTGTGTTGCCAAATTGTTGCCAAAACTTAACTTTTTTGTTTGGAACGGTTGTAAATAATGGCTTATTTTTCACAAAAGGTTATTCGAATTCAATCGTTCCAGGCGGCTTACTAGTAAGATCATAGAATACGCGGTTTACGCCCTTAACTTCATTAATAATACGGTTCATCACCTTATTAAGTACTGCATAAGGAATCTCAGCAGACTCCGCAGTCATGAAGTCAATGGTCTTAACGGCGCGAAGCGCCACTGCATAATCGTATGTTCTGAAGTCTCCCATTACACCTACGCTTCGCATATTTGTAAGGGCTGCAAAGTACTGGTTCGGCATCCAGGACGGATCTTCTCCGTGTTCTTTTTTGTAGTCGGCGGCTGCATTGTCGACTTCTTCACGGTAGATGTAGTCTGCATCCTGTACGATGCGTACTTTTTCCTCGGTGACTTCACCGATGATACGGATTCCAAGTCCCGGGCCCGGGAATGGCTGACGGAATACCAGTCTTTCCGGAATTCCAAGTTCAAGGCCAGCTTTACGGACCTCATCTTTGAACAGATCACGAAGCGGCTCAATGATTTCTTTGAAATCAACGAAATCCGGAAGACCTCCTACGTTGTGATGGGATTTGATCACTGCGGATTCTCCGCCGAGACCGCTCTCTACAACGTCCGGATAAATGGTTCCCTGTGCAAGGAAATCTACAGCACCGATCTTCTTGGCTTCTTCCTCGAAGATACGGATAAATTCCTCACCGATGATCTTACGCTTCGCTTCAGGCTCTGTAACACCGGCAAGCTTGTCGTAATATCTCTGCTGTGCGTTCACGCGGATAAAGTTCAGGTCAAACTGACCATTCGGTCCGAATACACCTTCAACCTCATCACCTTCATCCTTACGAAGAAGGCCATGATCTACAAATACGCAGGTAAGCTGCTTGCCGATCGCTCTGGAAAGAAGTCCTGCTGCCACGGAGGAATCTACACCACCTGACAGGGCAAGGAGAACTTTTCCATCACCGACTTTCTCGCGGATCTCTTTGATCGTGTGTTCAACAAAGGCATCCATCTTCCAGTCTCCGGCACATTCGCAGACACCAAGTACGAAGTTGGACAGCATTGTCTTTCCTTCTACTGTGTGCAGTACTTCCGGATGGAACTGGATCGCATACAGTTTCTTCTCTTCATTCTGTGCAGTTGCTACCGGACAGTCTGCAGTATGTGCAGCGATCTCAAATCCCGGTGCAGTCTGGGAAATATAGTCTGTATGGCTCATCCAGCAGATTGTTTTGTCGGATACATTTTTGAAGATCCTGGAATCTTTCTTATCGATGAGAAGCTCTGTCTTACCGTATTCGCTGACATCTGCCTTCTCAACTTTTCCGCCAAGGACATGCATCATAAGCTGTGCTCCATAGCAAAGTCCAAGTACCGGAATACCAAGCTCAAATAATTCCTTCTGGTAAGTCGGTGAATCTGCCTCATAGCAGCTGTTTGGTCCGCCGGTAAGGATGATTCCCTTAGGATTCATCGCTTTAATCTTCTCAAGATCTGTCTTGTAAGAATAAATTTCGCAATATACATTGCATTCTCTGACACGTCTTGCAACCAGCTGATTGTACTGACCGCCAAAATCAATGACAATAACTAATTCTCTTTTCAAGGCTTTCCTCCTGTTATTTATAACATCTTTAGAATCTGTTACTCATTATAAATGAGTACATGCACTTTTACAATGCTAATTTTATCTCCCGCCGGAATTTTTATTTTCCGGAAAAATTTTTCACTACTTTTTTTGCCTGCTCATCCCAGTAAGCGCAGTCATTTCTTCCAATTACCTCCGATGTAAACGGAGTACCGTCATTCTTCTTATAATGTCTGGTCGCCCGGAAAACATATTTCGCACCGACATAAACGATCGGTACGTTGAAAAATACGATCAGAATATTTCCAAGATCAGAAAATGCCCAGAGATTTCCAAGCTCCAGTCCTGCGATATTACAGAGGATACCAAATGCGGCAACAAAAAGACCGATACAGCGTACAAAATTAATACAGATCTTATCCTTGCGGATACGGTTTGCTGCGATTTCCGAAAAGCTGATCATTCCAAGCAGACAGGTAAATGCAAACAGGCAGAAACATAAGGTTACAAGAAATGTAACGATCCCGTTCATTGCAGTTCCCGGAGTCAGCACAGCAATGGACTCCGTATATTTTGGAAGTTTATCAAGAGCCTGCCAGCTTTCCGCATCTGCTCCCGTCCAGCAATGTGCCATAACTACCACAAATCCGGTAAGTGTGCAGATCACAATGGTATCAAGAAAAACTCCCAGAGAAGCGATCACACCCTGCTCACATGGATGCTTTGCGTCAGCTGCTGCCGCTGACATGGTGATCGTTCCCTGACCAGCCTCATTGGACATCAGGCCTCGTTTTACGCCCTGTGCAAGAACCGTTCCAAAAACACCTCCAAAAAATGCATCCGGCTTAAAGGCTCCTGCAAACACGCTTCCGAAGAAATACGGAATACGGGTAAAATTCAATATGATAAGAAGTAACACTACTACCATATAGAGCACCGCCATCACCGGCACCATCATATCTGTCCATCTGGATACTTTTTTGATTCCGCCAAATGCGATAGCTGCTGTGAGGATTACGATCAGCGTACCTACTATATAATAGAAGGCTGATCCGCTTGGAATGGTTTTTCCGGTTACGATCTCTGCCATGCGTCCTACTGATGAAACAACGTTAAAGCCCTGTGCCGGCAAACAGCAAAGCGCATACAGAATATACAATACCGAAAGAAAAACACCGATCCATACCTTATTTCCAAGAAGCTTTCTCCCATAAAAAGGAAGACCTCCTACGAACTCATCGTCCTTCTTCTCCTTGAAAATCTGAGCAAGGACACCCTCCATGTATGCAACTGCCATCCCGAAAAACGCAGATATCCACATCCAGAACAGGGCCCCCGGCCCGCCCACGGTGATGGCCACCCCTACCCCCAGGATGTTCCCCGTGCCCAGGGAGCCGGCCAGGGCCGTGGTCAGGGCCTGGAAGGGGCTCACCCTGCCCCGGCCCCGGGCCTCTTTCGGGCTGCCCAGGGCGGTTTTCACCCACAGAGAGACCCGCCGCACCTGGAAAAAACCGGTACGGATGGAAAACCACAGCCCCGCCGCCAAAATCAGAACCAGCACGTGCCAGCCCCACAGCAGGCTGCAAACAGCCTCAACCACGGCAGGCTTCCTCCAGCCCCTGGGCCAGGGTCTTCCCCACGGGGCCTGTGTTCCGGACGATCCATGCCTCGTCCTGGGGATTGTCCCGGTACAGCAGGCGCACCGCCACCCCCGGGCAGGGGGCGGCCTCCAGCTCGGGGAGGGAGGGCTCCTCCCGCACCTGGAGCAGCTCTGGCTGGGGATAGGCCTCCTCCAGGGCTTTCGCCAGGGCGCGGGCCGCCCGGCCTCCGGTGATGTCCCCCGCCCGAAAGCACAACGCCGGGCCCTTCAGCTGTCCCTCCCGTTCCGGCGGCGCCGCCTGGGAGCACAGGGCCAGCCAGAGGGCCCCTTCCTCCTGGGGCGGCCCCCAGCAAAGGGCAATGCCCCGGGAGTTTAGTCCAGCGGCCAGGGCCCCGGCCACCTGGCCCATCCAGTAGGCCTCGTCGCCGCCGTTGGGGTAAGGGGCCTGCTGGGGGCCGGCCAGGGTGAGATAGATGCTTGGCATGATAGCGCGCTCCTTTCCAGACGGGATTCCTTGGTACAGTATAGTCGGAAAGGGACCGGTTCATTCCAGCAAAAACCTCTCCCCAAGCCCTGTTTGAAGGCTAAAAACAGGAAAAAGCCGCCCCCGATCCAGGGACGGCCTTTCTTTTGGGGAAGCTTTACCGCAAGATCCCCCACACGCTGACGGTGTGCAGCACGCTGCCACCCAGCACGAACAGGTGGAACACCCCGTGGATGTAGGGCAGCTTCTTCCCCAGGCCGTAGAGCACCGCCCCCACCGTGTAGCAGATGCCCCCGCTGAGCAGGCACCAGAATCCCGCCGCCGACACGTTCTGCCGGAAGGTGCCCATGGCCAGCACCACCACCCAGCCCATGGCCAGGTAGCAGATCATGGACACCACCTTGAAGCGCTCCACGCTGATGGCGTTGAGCACCACCCCCAGCACCGCCGCGGCCCACACCACGGCGAACATGGCCCAGCCGGTGACGCCCCCCAGGCACACCAGGGTGATGGGGGTGTAGGTCCCGGCGATCAAAAGGAAGATGGTGCAGTGGTCCAACGAGCGGAACACCACCTTGGCCCGGTTCAGCCCCAGCCCGTGGTACAGGGTGGAGACCGTGTACAGCAGCACCATGGTGCCGCCGTACACCGCCGCCGCAGTCAGGCGCAGGGGCGTTTTTTGGCAGGTGAGCAGCAGGAACACCAGTGCAGCCACCGCGAACAGCGCCGATACCCCGTGGCTGACGGAAGAGAAGATCTCCTCCCCCAAGGTGTAGCGGGGCAGGCCCAGGCGCTGCCTCTTTTCCATTTGGAAATTTTTTTTACGCTGCCGGTCAGACAGCGCGCCCATGGTACATTCCATTTTGAGATCCCCTTTCTCTATGAAACTGGAACCGGCCTTATATGGTTTTCAAAACTAGGTATAAAAGCATTATAAACCCAGTTTCTCAAAATTGCAAGGCGTGAATTGTAAACATTTTTCGAAAGATTTTCCCAGTTTCCTGGGAAATCCCGGTTGACTTCCCCTCGCTGCTGTGGTAGAGTGATAATAACCGTCATTGCATAGGGCGCGCCGCCGTGAAGCGTGCCCGCTGCCGGAAGCGCTTTTGGGCCTTTCTGGTGAATTTGGAAACCAAGCCGGGGCCCTCTCCGGCGTTTTGGGCCTGCGAAGGGCGGCAAGCTTTCGAGGGCTTGCCGCCCTTTTTTTGTTTTCCCCCAAAACCCAGCGCCCAAAAAGTTCTTTGTGCGGGGCTTTGCCCCTATGAGGTGTATTATGGAGCAACAAATCCCAAAAAAATCAAACATCCTGCGATTTTTCCCCTTTACCAAAGGGTTCCGGGGAAAATTCGTCCTGGCGTTTTTGATGGTGATCCTGGCGGTGGTGGCAAACTACATGACCCCCCAGGTGATCCGGGTCACCGTG
>OLNN01002986.1_pt1 | contig 11165 bp, 11 predicted proteins | sample 1672141 | NCBI WGS metagenome assembly OLNN01 (sample SAMEA3136652, study PRJEB25190) | human gut metagenome | biome: human gut; feature: human-associated habitat; material: faeces | place: Austria | collected 2013 | reverse complement strand
TGTCAGGGTCATCCTCAATAATTAGAATGTTGTTCAAAACATATTTCCTCCAAACTTTAAAAACTTATATAATAATTATATAAAAGTACGAAAAGAAATTCTTTAATTTTTTCTGAAAAATGTATTTGACATTTGAACTGTGGTATACTAAAATAAATTAACCAAATCATATAAAACATATAGAGATGGTAGGAAAAGCGGAGATTAGCCGCTTGAAGCAAAGCGCCGGGTGCAGCCGGACGCAAAAGGAGGAGAACTATGAAAAAGCTTATGCAAAAGGTAACCGGTGTTGCGCTTGCCACACTGATGGCGGCATCGTCCGCAGGGCTTGGCGTATTTGCAGCGGAGGACGGCGCAGATAAGATCGTGAATATCGGCGTGACCGATTCTCTTGGCGGAGTGAATCCCCTGATGATGGATCAGACCGAGATCAATAAGTATGCGGCGGACCTGCAGTTCCTTCCGCTCGTGGAGCTGGATCCGGAGCTGAATTTCCAGCCGATGCTGGCGGATTCTGTGACGACTGAGGACAACCAGACCTTTACCGTGCACATTGATGATGCGGCGACGTGGTCAGACGGGACTCCGGTGACAGCCGAGGACGTGGAGTTTACGATCCTGCGTCTGGCGAGCCCGGTTGTGAATAACACAACGATGATGCTCTATGCATTTGAAGGCATTGGCGATGATGGATTTACCGAGGAGGGCGCTGCTTCGATCGATGGTATCAAGGTCGTAGATGACAAGACGATCACCTTTACTGCGAAGTCTCCGATGGCGCTGACGACTTTTGAGAATACGTATGGGCGTTACATCCATACACTGCCGAAGCACGTACTTGCTGATTATTCCGATGAAGAGCTGATGACCCTTGACTGGTTCAATCATCCGGATGTGATCAGCGGACCGTATTTCCTGACCGATTATGATACGGACCACTATGTTTCTTATGAAGCAAATGCAGATTACTGGAAAGGCGCACCGAAGATCGGCAAGCTGAACCTCAAGATCGTAGAGGGCAGCCAGATATACTCCGGCCTGCAGTCCGGTGAGATCGACATCACACATCATACGATGACTGCGATCCCGCAGGAGGATTACGAGAGCATCGAGTCTCTGGACAACGTAAAGACGGTATACGGTCTTCCGATCACGAACCAGTCCGCATTTATCCAGACCGCAAACATTCCGGATGCGAGAGTACGTCAGGCACTTCTGTATGCCATCGACCGGAACCAGCTCGTAGAGCAGCTGCTGAAGGGACATGGAGAGGTCGTAGACGGCTTCCTCTCTTCCGCAAGCCCGTTCTTTGACGATTCCATCGAGCCGACTCCGTATGATCCGGAGAAGGCGAAGGAGCTTCTGGCCGAGGCCGGATGGGACGGTTCCCAGACACTTCGTTTCTATGTGAACTCCGGCGACAGCACTTTTGTAAATGGTGCACAGGTGCTTGTGGCAGAGTGGGCGGCAGTCGGCATCAATGTAGAAGTGACGACCGTGGATCTGGCGACGCTGATGACCGTTGCGGGCAGCACGGATTATGATATCATGGCAGTACAGTATACCTACGCACCGGTTGATCCGTATCCGGATGTAGACTGGCTGCTTAGCGGTGAGGGAAGCTGGACCGGATATACCGACGACTCCGTGAAGGAAGCGCTTGGTGGGACACAGCAGACGAGTGATATCGAGGAGATCAAGGGCCTGTACTCTGTCGTTGATAAAAAGGTACAGGAAGATGTGCCGATGTTCTCCGCTTATGTCATCAGTGCTCTTGGCGCAGTAAGCAACCGCCTGACAGGTGCAGAGCCGAGCGCATATGGCTTCTTCAATGATGTGCAGAACTGGGATATCGCACAGTAAAATACCTTTTGACCCTGGTATCATCACATCATACAGATCAGGAAAATCCGTGTCTTCGCCTTCTGGCGTGGACAGGGATTTTTCCTGCGTTATAACCATGACAGATCCGCTTTACGCAAAGCAGACAGAAAGGGAATACAAATGTCGCATTTACTTGAAGTAAAAAACCTGACGACCGCGTTCACGGGCGATTACGGGACGACCGTCAGCGTAGATCATGTAAGCTTTCATGTGGATGAGGGCGAGGTCGTCAGCATTGTCGGAGAGTCCGGCTGTGGAAAGAGCGTGACCTCTTTGTCCATTATGGGGCTTCTGGGCCGTGGGGGCTCGGTCATTGACGGATCGGTACTGTTTGACGGCAAGGAGCTGCTTACGATGTCGGAAAAGGAGCTGGATCAGATTCGTGGCAATGAGCTCACGATGATTTTTCAGGATCCGCTGACGTCCCTGAACCCGGTATTTACGATCGGGAGCCAGATGATGGAGAGCATCCGCATCCATATGCATCTGTCAAAAAAGGAAGCCGCAGTGCGGGCAGAGTCGCTGCTTGCCCGGGTCGGCATGCCGGATCCGCATGCGATCATGAAAAAATATCCGCATACCCTTTCCGGAGGTATGCGCCAGCGCGTGATGATTGCAATGGCGCTTGCCTGCAATCCGCGCCTTTTGATCGCTGATGAGCCGACGACGGCGCTGGATGTGACGATTCAGGCACAGATTATGAATCTGCTCAAAGAGCTGCAGCAGGAGACCGGGATGGCGATGATTCTGATCACACATGACATCGGAGTCGTGGCAAACATGGCGGACCGTGTACGGATTTGCCGGACAGATGATCGAGCGGGCGCCGTCTAAAGAGCTGTTTCACCATCCGGCACATCCGTACACGCAGGCATTGCTGGATACCGTGCCGACGATCCGCGACGATGCCGACCGGCAGCTTGTATCGATTCCGGGCATTGTGCCGGAGAGCTACGATGACATCACAGGGTGCCGGTTCGCAGACCGCTGTGCTTACGCATGCCCGCGCTGTGAGCAGCCGCAGGAGGATTATGTGATGGGGGCGGAGCATACGGCCCGGTGTATCGTGATGAAGAACCGGTGGGAGAGAGCGGATGAGTCAGAAAAGCAGAAGTCTCAGCGACCGGAAACATCGGTTTGTGAGGAGAAAGGGGGCAGCGCCGGTGAGTGAGAAGACACCTCTGATTCAGGTCGATCACCTGAAGAAATATTATCCGATCAAGGGTGGGATTATCACCCATGTGACGGGAAATATCCATGCGGTCGATGATGTCAGCTTTTCGATCACAGAAGGAGAGACGCTCGGCCTCGTCGGAGAATCCGGCTGCGGCAAGTCGACGATCGGACGGCAGCTCGTCGGGCTGGAGACGCCGACGGAAGGAAAAATTTATTATCAGGGAAGCGATATATCGGCTTTGAAAAGCAGGGAAATGCATCAGATCCGCACACAGCTGCAGATGGTTTTTCAGGATCCGTATTCTTCCCTGAATCCGCGCAAGCATATTTATGAAATTCTTTCCCAGCCGATGCTGTACCATCATATATCGACAAAGGCGACCATTGAGAAGGATCTGGAACGGCTGCTTGATATGGTCGGATTGCCAAAGCACGTGCTGGCACGGTATCCGCATGAGTTTTCCGGCGGACAGCGTCAGCGGATCGGGATCGCAAAGGCTCTTTCCCTGAATCCGAAATTTATCGTCTGTGATGAGCCGGTATCCGCCTTGGACGTATCAATTCAGGCACAGATCCTGAATCTGCTGAAGAGCCTGCAAAAGGAGCTGCATCTGACGCTGCTTTTTGTCGGGCACGGGCTCGGCGCGGTCAATTATGTCAGTGATCGGATCGCAGTCATGTATCTTGGAAAAATCGTGGAGATCGGAGAGGCGAAGGAGATCTTCCGCCATCCGGTGCATCCGTATACGCAGGCGCTGATCGAGGCAGTTCCGGTTCCGGATCCGGAGGAAAAGGATCGCAGGAAGGAATTTCTTGCCGGAGAGATCGGTGACAGTGCGAATCCGCCGATGGGCTGCCGGTTTCACCCGCGCTGCCCGCATGCGACGCCGGAGTGTGCAAAGCAGGTGCCAGAGCTTCTGGAGCTTGCCGGATGTCCGGGGCATCTTGTGGCCTGCCCGGTAATGGCTGAGGCTAAGCGGCAAAGGATTGGGGAAGCCAGGGCTGCAGCTGCCGGGGCTTTGACAGATCAAAAAGGAGGGCGCAGCGATGTATAAATATATTATAAAGCGAATCCTGATCGCGATTCCGGTGCTGATCGGCATTACGGTCATTGACTACGCGATCATGTGTATGGCAGGCTCTCCGCTGGAAATGATGCAGGGGCCGCGTGTCTCACAGGCTGCGCTGGAGGCAAAGAAGATCGCGCTTGGATTGGATAAACCATTTTATGTCCAGTACTTTGTCTGGCTGGGGCAGCTTTTGCATGGCAACCTTGGCTATTCCATCAAGTCCTCGCAGGCAGTCAGCGAGATGATTGCAAGCCATCTTGGGCCGACACTGCTTCTGATGGGCGTTTCTCTGATCGCCAGCCTGATACTGGCGGTTCCGGCCGGTATTTACAGTGCAATTCACCAGTATGAGAAGGGAGATTATGCAGTCGTGACGGCTTCCTTCCTCGGAAGCAGCATTCCGGGATTCTTCCTCTCCCTGCTTCTGATCTATGTGTTTACGGTAAAGCTTGGATGGCTGCCGTCGAGCGGTATGACGACGCTCGGCTCGTCGGGAGGTGTGAAGGATATTGCGGCGCATATGATCATGCCGGTGCTTGTGCTCGCCTTTTCCATGGCGGGCAGCAACATCCGCTACATCCGAAGCGCTGTGCTTGAGATTTTGCAGCAGGATTATCTGCGCACCGCAAGGGCAAAGGGGATCGGCCGTTTCCGCGTCATCAACAAGCATGCGCTGCGAAACGCACTCGTTCCGATCGTGACGGTGATCGGTATGGAGATTCCGGTGCTCTTTGGCGGGGCAGTCATCATTGAGCAGGTCTTTTCCTGGCCTGGCCTCGGCCTGATGACAATGAGCGCGATCACCGCACGCGACTACCCGGTGATCATGGGCGTCTGCCTGCTCTCCGCGATCGTTGTGCTGGCAGCGAACCTTGTGACCGATATCCTCTATGCCCTCGTAGATCCGACGATACAGCTTGATTAACAGTTTCGCTGGCAGCAAAACGGGAAGAAAGAGCTGAGCAAATTTATTTGGTCAGCTCTGGATTTCCGTTTTGGGATGGGCGGAACGCCCATCAGCCGCAGACTCACTTTACAAGCGAGTCTGCGGCCTGCTAGCGAAACATCCGCCAGCAAAAACCTGAACAGGAGAAAAACTATGCAGAAAAAAACCACCCGGGAAGCCGGAAAAAAGAAAACGCAGGCCGCAGTCAACGAGAGCTACCTGCAGACTGTGTTTCGGCGTTTTCGCAAGCATCGGCTTGCTTTAGTCAGTTTCATTGTGCTCGTGGCGCTCGTCGGAGCAGCGCTGCTTGCTCCATGGATTGCGCCATATGATCCGAATGCGATCGTCGGTCCCTTCAGCGGAGCGCCGACATTGCAGAACTGGCTTGGCACAGACCAGATCGGAAGAGATGTCTTAAGCCGTCTGCTGTATGCGATGCGGATTTCATTGCTCGTCGGCGCACTGGCGACTCTGATCTCGACGGTGATCGGCGTCGTGCTCGGGCTGATCGCAGGCTACTTTGGAGGGATCGCAGACATGCTCATCATGCGTTTTACGGATATGGTCATGTCCTTCCCATACATCCTGCTCGTGCTCGTGGCGGCAGCGATCTTCCGTCCCGGCCTCTGGAACATCATTTTGATTCTCGGCTTCGTCGACTGGCCGGGTATCGCCCGCCTTGTGCGCGGCAACGTGCTCAGCCTGCGCGAGACGAACTTTGTAAAGGGCAACCTCATCGCCGGAATGCCGGTGCGCCACATACTCTTTTCCGAGATCCTGCCGAATACCGTGGCGCCGATCCTTGTGTACGCGACCTCCGTGCTCGCACTTTCCATGCTCGATGAGGCAGCCTTAAGCTTCCTTGGCCTCGGCGTACAGCCGCCGACCTCCAGCCTCGGCAACATGCTCAACGGTGCTCAGTCCCTGACTGTGCTCACCAAGCAGCCATGGCTCTGGATACCGGCTGGCACGCTGATCGTCATCCTCGTCATGGCCATCAACTTCATCGGTGATGCCCTGCGGGATGCCTTGGATCCGAACAGCCGGTAATCTTAACTGCTCTGTATGTAAATATAGAAAAATAATTCTTGTCATGAAAAAGTCCTCTGAGCAAAAAACTCAGAGGACTTCTTTTGTAGTGAGAATCGTTTTTTATGCGATAGGAAAAGCCGATCTACTGATAAATCTTCTGCTCAATAAAAGCAGGAAATTGTCAGAGCTGGCTAAATCAGCCCTTCTTCATATACTTCGCAGCCATGTATGCGACATATCGCTCACCGACGAGGGCAAAGTACCAGTTGTTGGATGTGACTCTTGCAACCTTAACCTTTTCGCCCTTTTTCAGAGATGGATAAGCGGAGAAGATTGCATAGCTTGTGCTGTCACCGGTACGTACCTTCAGTCCCTCCAGGTTACAGGTGGCAGTGAAGACATTCAGTGCATTATACTTTGCGTCCAGCTTTGCATGTGTGTTTGCTCCGACGATACCATCTACAGTCAGGCCATTTGCAGACTGGAAGTTTTTCACAGCTGTCAGCGTGCCGCTGCCGAAGTCACCGTCAGCGCCGGATGTACCGCAGTTGTAGCCGAGCATCATTAATTTCTGCTGCATCAGTTTTACTTCGCTTCCGGTAGAACCAGAAGAGAGCGTCGGATGAGTCGTAGTAGTGCCGCCGCCTGTAGTTCCACCACCGGTGTTTCCTCCGGTTGTTCCAGAATACTTCGGATGGCAGTAACCGATGATTTCACTGTTTCTTGCACGCTGTCTTCTTGCCACAAGGCCACCAGTGGTATTTCCTTCAATCGTGTAAATATAGTTTGCATCGGCACTGATGACAATACCTACATGATTGAATCTGCCAGTAGTATTAGCCCAGTCATAAAGTACCAGATCGCCCGGTTTCGGATCCTGAGAGAAAAGGCTCTGTCCGGTATAATAGCTGTAAATGCCCTCTACAGAGCAGATCCCCTGCCCACCGCAGTAAAGACTGGATGCACCGACCTGTTTGAAGACATACCATACGAACATGGCGCACCATGGCTGCCCCGGCATACCTGCCGCATTCTGGAATCTGCTTCCACCTTCTCCTTCATATTTCAGTGCTTCATTGATAATCTGCTGTGCTGTTGCCATAATTCATTTCCCCTTTCAAATTTATTTTGTTGTTGAATCACCGGCGATTCATCATATAAAGAGAGGGAAAACTGGCATTTGTAAACCACGAGAAGAAAAAAATTATAAATACAGGATGTGAAAGCAAAAAGAGATTTGTAGAAAAGAAAATTATAGTGATGAAAAAAACTCTGAGCGATCCCCAGAGTTTTTGTGCCTGTTGAAATGTGAAAGACGGACACTTCGTCCAAGTTGACGGACAGTTGACGTTTCCATTCTCTTAAGATGTTATATTTTTATCCGATAGCTTGTGAACTTGCTTGATAATTTCAAGGCAAGCCTTCTGCTCTTCTTCCGATGCAGATGAGAGCAGTTCCATGATCTGCTGAATGGTAGGATTCGTAAAACCAGTTTTATCCGGAAAGCAGTCATAGAGCAGAAAATCAAGCCCGATCTGCAGGACATCACAGAGTTTCTGCAACGTGGTAAGCGGTGTTTCTGCGCGTCCGGTTTCAATACGACTGATTTCGCTGACCGAAAAGGATGCCAGTTCTGCAAGCTGTTCCTGAGTCAATCCCTTCGCCTTTCGTGCCTGGCTCAGACGTAAACCAATGTTTTTTCTCATATTCATATGTGTACTCCTTATGCGTAGTTTAACCGAATAAGCTGCAACGCAGCTATTCGGTTATGAGCAAGTAGCGAAGCGAATTGCGAATATCTGCTTGACTCGGTCACATAAAAAATGTTAAACGCATGACAAGCTCTGGCGGTACACAAATATGCGCAGTTAGGAGGTGAGAGAAGAAATTGGATATAAAAGATAACAAGTATAAGGAAATATGTGTTATGATGTATTCTATGTGGACACTGCATTATCGGGAAATATCTCTTGCGGAAACGCTCCGGTCATCGCTGCATATGATTCTCGGATGGTACCAAAATACCGGAGATAAAAAGCTTCTGGAATTGATACGGCTGCATTTACAGGCCTATGTGAATACCGGAAATTCATTGAATCCGGAGATGGAAGAGATTCGTACCGCCCTGGAAACGTTAGGCGAGGATCAGGAGGCATTTCGACCGGATGCCGGTTTTGGTGGCAGAAAGATTCAGCTGTCAAGGGCGCAGGTGCGCAGCATGATCGGTAGATGGCGTCCGACAAAGGAAAACCCGATGAGCATTCATGAAGTCGTCGATGACATCATAGCTAAGGTGTCCGGGCATCAGAAAGGACGGTATCTGTACACATATCATCGCTTTGCAGGAAGTGACGATGAGATACCGGATGCTTATGAACTGATTATAGAGGAGCAGGGAAGCTACTTTTATGATGTGAGCAATTTCCGGTTTTATACTTTTGCAGAATCAAATGAGAAAAAATGAGGGAGGAACGGCGAATGATATCCATTGCAATCGTAGACGATGAGCAAATGTATCTGGATAAAGAAAAGCGTATCACGGAGGAATATTTTCGCAGGAAAGGACAGGAATGCAGGATCGAGCTTTTTCAGGACGCAGAGTGGCTGCTCTGTGAACTGGAGGAAAAGAAATTCGATATTTATGTACTGGATGTCGAAATGCCGGGCAGGAATGGCCTTGATGCAGCCAGAGGTATTCGAATGCTGTATCCGGATCCAGTCATCATTTTTGCAACGAATTTCATTGATTATGCAGTAGAGGCTTACGAAGTCAATACCTATCGATACATACCGAAAGAAGTGCTGGTGGACAAGTTGACAGCAGCCTACGATGCACTTCTGCCAGGGTTGATGGAGCGTGAGGAAAAATATTACGTCATCGAGAAAAAAGGCAACATCGAAAAAATCAGCTATGATGATATTTACTATCTGAAAAAAGACGGAAAATATACGGTGCTGATTCATAAAAGAGGTGAAGGCCGTGTGCGGAAATCGCTGAGTGAGCTGTTTGAAGAGCTGGATTCTGAGGAGTTTCTCTTCATTGAGAAAGGCTTCATTGTCAATATCAGGCATGTCATGAAGATGAAGGATCATGTCCTGTATATGCGGGACGGTTCGAAGCTTCCGGTGGGGATCCAGCGGGTAACAGAAGTGAAACGAAAAATAGCAGAATACTGGCGGTGTTAGGGATGATGATATTAGGGTTAAACACACTTGGGATCATAATTGAGACAGGGCTTGGTATCTGGATTTTTTCGAAAGCATTTCCACGCCGGGCAGAAGATGAGTGGGGATGGAAGGAGGTGGTGAATGAAGGGATACTACATTTTGAAATATGGATTATTATTCTTCACAATTTTGTAGATGTCTGGTCTACTGGTTTGAAATATCTTTTTGTGAGTCTCTGGTTAGCTTTGTTATTTGTATACAGACAAGTGATAATTAAGCAGTGCTTAATACCAGAATTTTATAGAAAGGGTATTAACAGGGTACTATTGACTTTTGAGTTCTTTACGATGATTGGAATACTTGCATGGAATTATTGGCTTGGCTATATTTCGCTTCCGATGGTGTGGACAGCGAATATGATGCTTCCATTTTTTTATAAAAAATATAGTAGATGCAAATTTTTTCAAGCATATCTGTGGGAGGTTCTTTACCTTGTTGTAATTCAAATTGTGAAATGTGCGTTTATGTTTTATGAAGGTGCAGCAGAACATCAGACAATGCTGATAATGAATCGCAATGGTGGGATGCATACATATTCTGCAGTACTGTTTCCAATAATTGTTTATGCATTTATTTTTATACTAGTAAAAAGTTTTTCCATTTATGATATTTTAGCTGAAATATTGAATGTACATAGGTGGATTGTGCTTTCTATGGTTATTTTCATAAATGTGATTTTATACTATTTTACAGATATAATAGGGACGAACCGAATTAATGTTCATGCGGCTCAGATTATTGCATCAATAGCAGTGATTATGGCATTTGTTATTTTTGTGCTATTGATTACTTTGTTTAAGAAGTCAATGCTTGCGGAGCAAAGATTATTGAGTGTGCGTAACAGTGCGATTGAACAGCAATATCAAGAGCTACGTAAAGCATATGAACAGAATCGATGTCTTGTGCATGATGAAAAGCATCGAATGCAGTATATTGGAGAATGTCTGGAAAATGGAGATTTAGAGCGAGCACGTGATTTTATAAAAAAGAGTTGCGGAGAAATGCAATCAGAAAAACATCGTTTATGGACAGGCCTTTCATCGTTGGATTTTATAATCAACATGAAGAATGTCTACATAGAAGAATATAAGATAGATTTTCAACTACAAGCAAAATTAAGCAGTATTCCGATTCTGGAAGAAGACTTTGTTGTGTTACTTGGAAATTTATTAGATAATGCGATTGAGGCAACCATAAAATGTCCAGAAGACAGAAGATCAATAAAATTACATTTGAGTCAAATAAACAATATGTTTTTGTTATTGTTGAAAAACACGAGTACGGCTGTACCTATGAAAAGAAAAATGAAATTTGTAACGACAAAAACGGATACAAGTGCACATGGGTATGGTATAGAAAGTGTAAAACATATAGTAGAGAAATACCAAGGGGAAATAAATTTTGATTATGATGAAGTGATGTTTCAAGTAAGAATTCATATGACTACAGATTAATTATGTGAAAGGAGTAATAGAAATGATTATATGTCAGAATATTGCAGAAGAAGTTATTTCAGAATTGGAGGAAGCTAAAAAATTACAGAATATAGGAGACGGTCCAGAACTTCAAGGGTTATCAAAGGCTATTGGGCCATGGATTTCTTTTGGATGCTGTTGATAGTAATGGACAATAAAGAATATAGATTATGTATAGGAGCAGTGATGAATAGGGAATAGAATGGGAAGTACGCATGAGCAGCAGACAAAAATTAGAAACTTTATGGAACAGCCAGCTAAATGAATAATGGCGCGTCGCATTCTCGTTACTTCAGTGAACTTAAATGAAAAACTAAATTCCAGCTGTGGATTATCTCAGTAACTATGCGGGAT
>OLNN01002985.1_pt1 | contig 11166 bp, 8 predicted proteins | sample 1672141 | NCBI WGS metagenome assembly OLNN01 (sample SAMEA3136652, study PRJEB25190) | human gut metagenome | biome: human gut; feature: human-associated habitat; material: faeces | place: Austria | collected 2013 | reverse complement strand
GAGCACGCTCAAGCACAAATTGGTCAGGGGAGCGTACAGGTTCCAGGTGTCGAAGTGCCATGCCGTCAGGGGAATGGACATCAGCCACGCCCCCACGGAGATGAGCAGCGCGCCGCGGCACGCTTTTTCCAGGCGCACCAGGCCTTTTTCCCGCGCATTGTAAATCCGGGAAGGAATGAACGGGTCCGGAGCCCACAGGGGCCTTTCCCGGCTGCTCCATCCTGCCAGGCAGACAATCACGGCGAAGACGCAGAAGGAGAGCTGGAACCCCGGCTGGAAAACCTGGAGCGGGTCCATCAGGCAAAGGAGGATGAAAGCCAGCGCCAGAATATTGGCCGGATGCCCCTTCCGGCGCAGCACGGACGCCAGCAGCCAGACCGCCGCCATGATGAAGGCCCGCAGGGCGGAGGCGGACATCCCGGTCACAAACACGTACACCGCCAGCAACGGAATGCAGGCCAGCCGCGCCGCACGGGGGCGCACGTACAACAGCCTCAGCATTCCCAGAACCAGCATGGCCGCCACCCCCACATGCATGCCGCTGACGGCGAACACGTGCATGCAGCCGCTTTCCAGAAACTTCGCCATCGTTTCCGGCCTCGCGTCCGTCTTGTCCCCCAGCACGGCGGAAACCATCACCTGCCGGGCCTCGTCATCCGCCGGCGCGCCTTCCCTCAGCAGGCCTGCGGCCCCCTCCCGGAGCCGCAGGGAAAACGCCCGGAGGCGGCTGCGCCAGTCGCCCGGCCCCACCCGGCAGGCGCCATCCAGCCGAATCCCGGCAATAATGCCGTGCAGGTATCCCCACCGCTCCCGGTCAAAGATGCCGGGGCCGCACGGGGCCTGGAGCGGATATGTCTCTCCCTCAATCCGGTACCGTTCCCCTACTGCCAGGGGGCATTCCCCGCCACGGGAGGAAACTGCGTACAGCCACCGGGAGCCATCCGGGCGGAACAGAACGGACTTTCCGGAAACGGCGTTAACGGAACCCTCCATGGCGACAGTCCTTCCCGCCTCTACGGGAACATTCCCGTATTCCCGGTCATACGCCAGCAGATGCATGGCCGCCCACACCGCCAGGGCAATGGCCAGCAGGCTCATGGAAGGGGCCCGGAACAGGCAGGGCAATAGCGCCCAGCAGAGGCAGAGGCCCCAGAACCAGGGGGAAACGTCCACCGCCGCGCATGCGCACAGCATGGCGAGAGCGGGAGCCAGCAGGGGAGCCGCGGCCATGGTCCGTTCCAGCCACGGCCGCCGCAGGTGGCGCTCCTGTTCCATCCGGGGAAAAACTTACTGCATGGCGTCCGCGCCGTCCCGTTCCAGGGGAAGAACGGAAGGTAGCGGAAGAACGACGTTGGCAGGCAGGGGGGCCTTGCGCTGGAGCACCTTGGGAGCCAGCGCCTCGCTCGTCTCATAGGCGCCGCGGAACATCTCCAGCTTGGCGTCCAGATTGTCAATGTAATGCAGGGCCACCGCCTCCGGGGTCTTGGGGAACACGGGGGAGCCGAAGGCCAGTTCCCCGTGGTGGGAGGCGATCAGGTGCAGCAGGTGCATGCGCACGTCCGGGGAGGCGGGGTCCAGCGTCTTCCAGGATTCCGCTTCCGGAAGGGCCATGATGCGCTTCCACAGATTGTTGACCAGTTCAATGCCCAGCGGAATGTGGCCCAGCAATTCCCCGGCTTCCGAATAGGGCATCGTGAAATCCTCCTTCGGGTAGCAGTTTTCCCACAGCTTCCCGCAGTCGTGAAACAGGCATCCGGCCAGCAGGAGGTCGCGGTTCAGCTCCGGATTCGCCTGGCAGACGGCAGAGGCCGTGCGCATCATTCCCGCCACATGCTCCACCAGTCCGCCGCGGCGGGCGTGATGGTAAGTGCGGGCGGCGGCGGCGCGCTGGAGGCGTTCCCCGAACTGTTCGATGAATTCAATGCACAGGGCGCGAATGCGCGGATCATTCATGCCCTTGATGAGCACGCAAATCTCCTTCAGGTCCGCTTCCTGCTTCTTCTTCAAGGTTCCGGACCCGGCCAGGAAGCTTTCCTTCTCCTGTTCGTCCAGGGGGCGCACTTCCAGATCGGCCGCTTCCATGCCGAAGCCCCCCTTGGTCCACTGGCCGCGCAGGCTCACGAAACTGCGGAGAGGCAGGGAGGCCAGCGTGCGGAACCAGGGCTTGTCCTCCCACACCTTCAGTCCCATCGTCCCTTCCGCATCGGCAAAAGATACGTCCAGATACGGCTTGTTGCTCTTGGTCATCTTCTGCGCGCACTGGGCGATCTGGGCAAAAACTTCCGCTTCCACCTGGCCCTCCGCGGCCAGCTTGCCCAACTCCATGAGACTGACTTGTTCCATGCGGGCCATCTTGCCCCGCTTCCCTCCATCCGTCAAGAAAACGCCGGAGGACTACGATGATAAAAAAAGGAAACCGCTTATTTTTCCAATACTCCCAACTCAGCAACGGCAACATGGCTGCCTTCCACTACCCGCTTGCCTACAAAACGCAGGTAACGGGCTTTCACGGGCGTCTCCAGGTCAATCCGCTGCGGAACGGGATTGGCGCGGATATTGGAAAACTCTCCCTCCGCGGCGGGAGCTCCCCAATCGTTTCCGTCCGCACTCAGGTAGACGGCGTAGCGGTCAACCGTCCCCTTTGCGGAATCCTTGCGGGGCGTGTAGATGACGGCGGCAACGTTGACCGGACGCCCCATGTCGATTTCCAGCGCCTGCGGAGGAGCTATTTCCCCCTGGGCGGCATGCGTATGCCAGAGGGTGGAGGGGTTGCCGTCAATGGCCAGCTCCGGGGCGGCGGCGCTTCTTTCCCCGGCCGCCACCTTCCAGTCCCTCGTGGGGACGGGGATGATCTGCGCGGTTACGGAAGACCTTCTGCCGCGGTATTCGCCCACCGCCTTCACCGTCCCCCCGGCAGGGAGAAGGAAAGGCTCCCTGTACACGGCGGACTGCGGGCCGGGATCCGTTCCGTCCGTGGTGTACCTGGTCACCACGCCCTCTGCGGATGCCAGGGTCACCCGGCCGTCGCGGTCGTAATTCACCGCCGGCGCATTCAAGATGACAGGGTGCTTCCACAGGGAAACCTCGCACAAGGCCGGAACGGCCCGGGACTCTTCCAGCACCACGCGCACTCCATCCGCCGTCACGGGCCTGCCCTTCAAAAGAACCCTGGCTCCTATGCTGGAACCTTCTGTCCATTTGCTCCATCGGCCGTTTTCACGCACCTCCACGCGGAACTTGCGCACCCTCTGCCCCAGCTGGACGGGTTCCGCCAGCCGGATGACGTCAAACGCCGCAGGTTCCGGCAACTTCAACACCAGGGAGGGATCTTTATCTTCCGGAGCGGCCGCCCAGTACGTCGCCCGCTTCCGGTCCAGAACCTGTTCCGGACCGTGCCCCTTCCATGAGGAGGAAGACTCCGCGCGCGCTCCGGAAGCGAAGTTGCGGGAATACAGTTCATCCAGCAGCGCACGGAAGCCCGCCAGGGACTTTTTATCCTCTTCATGAATGCGGCCGCGGCGGTCCGGCGGCACGTTCAGATTCAGGTTGGCCCCTCTGCCTACGCTGTCAAAGTACAGTTTCAGCAGATTCTCCGGCGTCCGGACGCGGGAATTCTCATGCTCATGCCAGAACCAGCCGGGACGGATGGAAACATCCACTTCCGCGGGAATCCAGTACTTGCCGTCCACGGTGCCTTCCGTGCCCAACTGGTAGCGCACGGTGCCGGGCGCGGGTTCCGTCCCGGCTTGCAGCGGAACGGGGGTGTACGTGGCCCAGCAGGGATAGCCCGCATAACCGCTTTCGTTCCCCACCCAGCGGGCGCCCGGCCCCACGTCGGAAAAAATCACCGCTCCGGGCTGCCGTTTCTTCAGTTCCCCCCACGTCGTCTTCCAGTCGTAATACGTGCTCCGGTCAATGGAGCGCTTCTCCCGCGTTCCACCGTAATAGCCGTCCCCTCCGTTCGCTCCGTCAAACCACGCCAGGAAAACGGGACCGTATCCCGTCGCCAGCTCCTTCAACTGCTGGCGGTACATTTTGATATATTCCGGGGTGCCGTAGGAGGAAGCGTTGCGGTCCCAGGGCGACAGGTAAATGCCGAACCTGACGCCGTATTTTTTGCACGCGCGGGAAATCTCCTTCACCACATCGCCCTTCCCCTGCTTCCACGGGGAGGCCGCCACGCTGTGCTGGGTAGTCTTCGTGGGCCACAGGCAGAAACCGTCATGGTGCTTGCAGGTCAGCACCACTCCCTTGAACCCGGCATCCGCCAGCGTTTTGACGAGGTCGTCCGCATCAAAATCGGAAGGGTTGAACAGCTCCGGCTTCTCGTCGCCATAACCCCATTCCTTCCCGGTAAAGGTATTGATGGTGAAATGGATGAAGGCATACATCTCCATATCGTGCCATGCCAGTTGAGCCGGAGAAGGAACAGGCTTCAACGGGGGAACCCCATTCTTCACTTCCGCTTCCGCCAACCCGGCGGCCAGCATGCAGGTTCCCAGAAGGGCCGGGGCCAATTGATTCAATCTTCTCATCAAATGCATAACTAACGTTCGGAACTATGTACGCTCCGGGCATCCCGTTCTTTCAGACAACTCTACGAGTTAAAGCCGTACCGCCCGCTGAAGATGGCCTGTTTCCCGCAATCGCGGGAGAAACGGGGCGCCTGCGCTTTTTTCCTTTTCCGCCCATCAGGGATTATGGAGCAATCAATATATTGAACACGTATCCGGACAGAATGATAAACGCCGTCACTGTTCCGAAGAAAATCCAGATCAGCTTCCAGGTCATCACCTTCTTCAGAAGGGCCGCCTCCGGCACGGAAAGCCCTACCGTCGCCATCATGAACGCTATCGCCGTGCCGATCGGAACGCCTTTCGCCACAAACACCTGGATCACCGGAACTATCGCCGCCGCATTCGCATACATCGGAACCGCGCAAATTACCGCAACCGGCACCGCCCACCAATGCTCCCGGCTCATGGACGCTTCAAAAAATCCCTCCGGCACATAGCCGTGCACCGCCGCTCCCATAGCGATGCCGATCACCACATACAGCGCCACTCCCTTTACGATTTCCCACGCATCATGCATGATGACGGCCCATCTCTTCCGGAACGGCGTCCCCTTCCGCTCCCACGCGCCGCTTTCCTCCCCGGACTGGACAAGCAGCCCCCGTATCCAGGGGGACAGATAGCGTTCCAGCCTGAACCTCTCCAGCACAGCCCCTCCCATCATCCCCAGCAAAATGCCGGAGACCGCATAAATCACCGTGATCTTGACCCCGAACGCCCCCAGGAACAGGGCGATGGCAACCTCATTCACCAGAGGCGATGTGATCAGGAAGGCAAACGTCACGCCCAGCGGAATCCCTCCTTTCACAAAGCCGATAAACAGGGGAATGGAGGAACATGAACAGAACGGCGTGACCGCCCCGAACAGGGCGGCGAAAAAATACTGAAACCCGTAGAGCTTCTTTGTCGTCAAAAACACGCGGATGCGTTCCACCGGGAAATAGGCGTTCACCACGCCCATGAAAAGACTGATCGCGTACAGCAGGAAGAGGATCTTCACCGTGTCGTACACGAAGAAGTTGACCGCCTCCCCCAGACGGGTATGGGGTGTGAACTCCAACACCCCGTAAACCAGCCAGTCAGCAAAATCCTGAATCATAACCGGGAAGAATTCTCCTACCGCTCTGCGGAAACAGACGGGCGGGGAGGTTCCCCGCCCCCGGAACGTTCCCGGTGATTCATCATCTTAACCACCGCCAGCAGAATGAGCAGCGCCGCAGCCCAGACGGCAGCCCTTTTCCATCCGCCCTTTCGCTTGAAGGAAGCGCTGCCGCAGCAGCCCCCTCCTCCGCACCCGCAGGAACCTGCCTCCGGATGGGGAAGATTCCCCTTTACTGCCCTTGAATCCTCCGGCCTTCCGCTACAGCAACCCTTCTCCGGAGAATCCGCTTGAAGCGCTTTTTGGAGCATCCTCCTGATTTCATCCCGGGAGGGTACCGTGCCGGAAACAAGAATCCTGCCGTCCACCTCAAGAGCCGGGGTTTCCAGCACTCCGGCGGCGGCAAGTTGCGCGGCATCCGTCACCTTTTCCGGAAGCGGTTCCAGACAGAGTTCCCGCATGACCTGCTCCGTCACCTGCGCCAATGCCGTACATTTGGCGCACCCCGGTCCGTAAATTACTATCCTCTTCATGTAATTATTGATTTATATTTTTAAGAATATCAAAATGTATGAATAAAAAATACTGAACAAACTGAATACCAATACCGTTACCCCTTTAACGCCGGGCTTTCCTGCAAACACGACAGCACGCTGCTGAGGCAGGGGCAGCACAGGGAATAATACACATTTTTCCCCCGCTGCTCACAGGACACTATCCGGCTGTTCTTCAACACGTTCAAATGGCTGGAAACGGTAGACATGTCACGTCCGGAATCCTTCTGCAGTTCGCAGACGCAGCGTTCTCCATCCAGAAGCATCTCCACAATCATGAGGCGCACGGGATGCCCCAGCGCCTTGAAAACACCGGCAAGAGGTTCCAGCTCCTTGACGGAGTGAACCGGACGGGATGAAGAGGTGCAGGAGCAATCGGACATAAGCAATGGATTTATTATTTTTAAAATCGTAAAAATGTCAATCTGTTTTCCCGCCACGGCCATGGCACACCGCGCAGGCACGGAGCCATGCGGCAGCCGCTTGAAACCACCCCCCATGCTGGACACGGCAATTCCCTTCCGATATGCTCGTTTACACACCTTTACCGCCATGCTGTACATCGGATGCCACCTCTCCTCCGCAAAAGGTTACGAAGCCATGGGCAGGGTTGCCCTTTCCATCGGCGCCAACACCTTCCAGTTCTTTTCCCGCAACCCGCGCGGAAGCAAGGCCAAGGCCATTGACGAACCGGACATTGCCCGTTTTCTGAAGCTGGCGGAAGACAACGGCTTCAGCACGCTGCTGGCGCACGCCCCTTATACGCTGAACCCCTGCTCCGCTGACCCCAAAGTCACCCGCTTTGCGGCCCAGGTGCTGAGGGAAGACCTGGAGCTCATGGAGCATCTGCCGGGCAACCTTTACAACTTCCATCCCGGCAGCCACGTGGGACAGGGAGTGGAAAAAGGCATTGAACTGGTGGCGGACCAACTGAACGGCGTGCTTGCTCCGGACCAAAAAACCACCGTTCTGCTGGAAACCATGTCCGGCAAGGGAAGCGAGCTCGGCAAGACCTTTGAAGAACTGGCCGCCATCATTGAGCGCGTGGACCTGAAAGAAAAGCTGGGCGTCTGCCTGGACACCTGCCACGTTTATTCCGCCGGGTACGACATTGTCAACAGCCTGGACGCCGTGCTGGAACAGTTCGACTCCGTGCTGGGCCTGGAACGCCTGCACGCCATCCACCTGAACGACAGCATGACGCCTTTCTCCTCCTTCAAGGACCACCATGAAACCATCGGCAAGGGGAGCCTGGGAGAACAGGCCTTCATCAACATCATCAACCATCCTTCCCTCCGGGAAGTGCCCTTTTTCCTGGAAACGCCCCGGGACGACGCCGGGCACGGCGAGGAAATAGCCTGGCTGAAAGAACATTACCGCGGCTGAGCGTGATTCCCGGATCAACCGGGTTGCCTGTGATGGAGAAAAAGCTTGCATGCGCGCCGGATACGGGATACATAAGGCCTGTAAATTAGTTTAAACTAATTCCAATATCTGCTTTTCAAGGCAGAACCCATCCGGCTTTTATGAAAGAAATGCGCATCGCAAAAATAACAGGGCGTGAAATTCTGGATTCACGCGGCAACCCCACCATTGAGGCGGACGTTTATCTGGAAGGCGGAGCCACAGGCACGGCGGGCGTCCCCAGCGGAGCTTCCACCGGGGAACATGAAGCCTGGGAACTCAGGGACGGCGACACGGCCCGCTACCAGGGCAAAGGCGTCACCAAAGCTGTGGACAATATCCGCAACGTCATCGCCCCGGCCCTGATCGGCCTGGAAGCGACGGAACAAACCACGGCGGACGCCCTCATGAGCTCCCTGGACGGCACCTTCAACAAGGCCAAACTGGGAGCCAACGCCATTCTGGGCGTTTCCCTGGCGCTTGCCAAGGCGGCGGCGGCCCAGCTGCAACAGCCCCTGTACCGCTACCTGGGCGGTCCGAACGCCAAGGTTCTGCCCGTCCCCATGATGAACATCATCAATGGGGGCGCCCACTCCGACGCGCCCATCGACTTCCAGGAATTCATGATCGTTCCGTCCGGCGCGCCTACTTTCCGGGAAGCCCTGCGCTATGGCGCGGAAGTCTTCCATGCGCTCAAGGACGTGCTGCACGACCGCGGCCTGTCCACCGCCGTGGGGGATGAAGGCGGCTTTGCCCCTTCCCTGAAATCCGCTGATGACGCCCTGGAATGCATCGCCCAGGCCGTGAAACGCGCCGGCTACACGCTGGGCACGGACATCTTCATTGCCCTGGACGTGGCTTCCTCCGAATTCTACGACCCTTCTCAGAACCTGTACGTCTTCAAGAAATCGGACGGCCGCGGCAGAACGGCGGAGGAACTGACGGCCTACTACCAGGAGCTCCAGAAAAAATACCCCATCATCTCCATTGAGGACGGCTGCGCGGAAAACGACTGGCTGGGCTGGGAACAGCTCACCAAAGCCATGGGCCACAATACCCAATTGGTGGGGGACGACCTCTTCGTAACGAACGTGGAATTCCTGAACCAGGGCATTTCCCGCCATGTGGCGAACGCCGTGCTGGTGAAGGTCAACCAGATCGGCTCCCTGACGGAGACGCTGGACACGGTGGAACTGGCCAAGGACAACAAATACTCCGCCATCATCTCCCACCGCTCCGGGGAAACGGAAGACGCCACCATCGCGGACATCGCCGTGGGGACCAACGCCGGCCAGATCAAGACCGGCTCCCTGAGCCGTTCCGACCGCATGGCCAAATACAACCAGCTCCTTAGAATTGAAGAAGAGCTGGGAGATGACGCAGTTTATGGTGGCAAAATCCACATTTTATGATCAAAAATGTTTTGTTTAACTGCAAAGAATGCTCTGGAGACGCCGCTATTACCATCGTTTTACCTTGGCGGAGCTTGAAATCCGCCGGGAGAAACGTGCCCTGATCGTCCAGAGGGCTCTCCGCCTCTTTGCCATCGTCCTGGCCTTGTGCCTGACCATGCTGCTTTCCCTGGTGTGTTTCAAGCCATGGAAGGACCTGCGCTCTCTGGAGCATGAACGTTCCTTCCTCCAGGCGCATCTGGAAAAATCCAGGGAGCAGATGGAACAGGCTAAAAACGAATTCATCTGGATTTCCCAGGACCCCCATTATTTTGAAATGATCGCTCGGGACAAGGGCAATCTGGCCCTTCCCGGTGAACATATCCTCCGCATCGCGGAACCCAAGCGCCTGAAATAAGGCGCTTTTTTAACGAAAAAACGGGACCATGAAAACCATGTCCCGTACCGGTCAACGGAACGTTCCAGTCCAAACCAGGGCGTTTGATCCCACCCGGCCTCCATCCAGCCCGGTTATCCGCAGCGGGATAGGGGCAGCCACGGGAATGGCAACCATGCCGCGCGGCGGAAAGGGACGGTTCCGCATCCCCGCTACCCTGCCGGCAGGCGCCGCTGCGTATTGACCGCAGCGCAGGGCCCCCGGCGAGACCCAATGCGGCCTCATTCAGGCTGTTTGTCCGGGGTGGCCTTGTCGTACTCCCTCATCAGCTTGGCGGACCAGCTGATGCTGTCCGGGAAACGGCACGCGGGCGTCGTGGTCAGGTACGTTCCCAGCTTCCTGGCCAGGGAATCCGCATCCTGGTGCCTGGAAAAATATAAATCCTTCTGCTCCTGGGGGTCATCCGTAACGCTGTAAAACTGCGGAGCGCGGTCCGGCACCAGCAGGTACTTCATATCCCCGTCCAGCACGGCGGACGTATAATCCGTGCACCAGAACAACGTGCGCGGAACAGGCGTTCCCCTGTTCGCCACCAGCTCCAGAATATCCATGCCGTCCAGTTTCTTGGGGATTTGACGTCCGTTTGCCTTCAGCAGGGCCGGAAGCAGGTCCACGGTGGAAACGGGCTGCTTGCAGACGCTTCCGGGAATCAGCCGCTTGTCCGCCGGATACCTGATGATGAAAGGCACGCGTACGCCCCCCTCAAAATGCTGCCTCTTGGCACCCCGGAAAGGAGCGTTGCAGGAAGACGCTTCCGGAGCGCCGCCGTTGTCCGACAGGAACACGACAATCGTGTCCTTTTCCAGACCGTTCTTCTTCAAGGCATCCAGAATGCGGCCTATTCCCTTGTCCATCGCATACACCATGGCGCAATAAATCCGGCGCTCCCTGTCCTGCACGTTCTTGAATTTGGCGATGTCCTCCGGTTTGGCTTCGTTGGGCCAATGGGGAGCATTGTAGGAAACGAACATGAAAAACGGCTTTTTATCCTTGTTGGACTCCTGGAGGAACTCAACCGCCCTGTCCGTAATATCGTCCGTCAGGTAGGTAATATCCGTCTTATCCGTAAAATTGGACACAATCATGGAGGGATTCAGGCCTTCAGCCTCCTTCTTCACGGGAAAATAAGACCGGGAACCTCCCAGGAACCCCCACCAGCGCGTGAAGCCGCGTTCCGGCGGCGTATACCCCTGCGTGTGGCCCAGATGCCACTTGCCGAACACCGCGCTCCGGTACCCGCAAGGCTTCAAATACTCCGGAATCAGCTTCTCCGTCTGGGGCAGCCCGTAATGGGACTCCGGAAGGTAATCCACCTGGATATTGGGATTCGTAGTAATGCCGTAGCGCTTCGGAAAACGGCCCGTCAGCAGCCCCATGCGGGAGGGGGAGCACATCGGCGCCGTTACATACGCCCGGGAGCAGAACACGCCCTCCTTCGCCAGCCGGTCAAGGGAAGGCGTTTTAATCTGCCTGGACCCCGTGCAGCCCAAATCCCCGTACCCCAGGTCGTCCGCCAGAATGACCACCATGTTCGGCGGAGTGGCCGGGCGGCTCTGCGCCCCCGCCGCCCCGCAAAGCAAACTGCACAGAATCAACAATAGATGCGCTTTCTTCATCATAGTTTAATTTACGCGGCTTGCCTTCCATATCAATCAAAATATTAATTCTGAAATTTCCGGGGCAATCC
>OLNN01002984.1_pt1 | contig 11170 bp, 14 predicted proteins | sample 1672141 | NCBI WGS metagenome assembly OLNN01 (sample SAMEA3136652, study PRJEB25190) | human gut metagenome | biome: human gut; feature: human-associated habitat; material: faeces | place: Austria | collected 2013 | reverse complement strand
GTGTCGTACTTTTTGGCGTTCGGGTTCTTTTTGGGGTCGGAGTCGTAGACGCCGTCCACCATGGTGGCCTTGAGGATCACGTCGGCCTCGATCTCCGCGGCCCGCAGGGCGGCGCCGGTATCGGTGGAGAAGAAGGGGTTGCCCGTGCCGCAGCCGAACACCACCACTCTCCCCTTTTCCAGGTGGCGCACCGCCCGGTTGCGGATGTAGGGCTCGGCCACCTCCTGCATGGCGATGGCGGTCTGGACCCGGACGTCCAGCCCCAGCTGCTCTAAACCGTCGGCCACGCCCAGGGCGTTGATGACCGTGGCCAGCATGCCCATGTGGTCCGCGCGGGTGCGGTCCATCCCGGCGCCGCTGCGGCCGCGCCAGAAATTCCCGCCGCCAACAACAATGGCAATTTGAACGCCCATGTCGACGCACTCTTTGATCGGACGGCAAATGCGCAAAACCGTATCAAAATCAATGCCATGCGTCTCTTTCCCGGCCAGGGACTCTCCGCTCAACTTTAAAAGAACCCGCTTATATTTCGGCTGCAAATCTAACAACTCCTACTTTCGATTTTATAAATTGTATTACAACTTCTATTATTTTACAATATGCGTTCCGCATTGTAAAGCATTTCCTTTGCATTTCACGCATTATTCACAAGTCCACCACACTTCGCCCACACTGCTGAGGGATAAGAGCTATATACCTCAAAATATGCCCTTTTCTTCCAGTATTTCGTCAAACCTACCGACTGCCGGTGGAATAATAAGGCCCTATAAGGGGGCATATACCGAAAAGCGTCTCAAGATGCACGGAATCTTATTCCGCCTACATCACTTACCCACAAACCGTAAACGGGCAATCGCCGTTTTAACGGCAACCATTTATCATCGAAAGGTTGTCGTTAGCAGCTCGCTTCGCTCGGTGTTTGAAACAAAGGCTTTTTTACGGGACCCTTCAGCGGCTCTGTCGGAGACCTGAACCAATAAAAGCGGGGGCTGCAAATAGCAGCCCCCGCTATAGATGCAATTTTATTCCGCATCCGGTTCAAGCAGGCCATAATCCCCATTTTTACGGCGGTATACCACATTGATCTCTCCGCTGCTCTCATTGCGGAACATAAAGAACTGGTGGTCGAGCATGTTCATCTGCAAAATTGCCTCATCCACACTGAGCGGTTTGACAAAGAAATGCTTGGTACGCACCACACGATATTCTGGCTCTGCCTCCATCTCATCGGCGACCGGCTCTTCCACTGGAAAATCGCTGAGGTACTGATCGATGGCGCCAGAATGTACCTTCTTGGCCAGTTTGGTCTTATTCTTACGGATCTGCCTTCCCAAAGCGCTCATCACCTGGTCAAGCGCATCATTCATCTCCAAAGCGGTAGACTCCGCACGATAGATCATCCCGCGCTGCTTAATTGTTATTTCAACCGTCTGACGGTTTTTTTCGAGAGTTACCACCACGTTGGCATCAGCATCCTCATCAAAGATGCGATCGAAGCGAGACAGCTTTTTCTTCGCAAGCTCTTTAAAATTATCCCTTAAATTGACCTTTCTTCCGGTAATGGTAATCTTCATAATAACATCTCCTTCTTCAATTCGCGCCGCTGACGCCGCCCGCTTGGGCCGCCGCTGCAAGGACGCACCGAAGGTCTTCCTGTCATGGGCGTTCCGGGCGGAACAACACCGGAACAGCGCGTGCTTCAATTTTGATGCTTTGAATGGATTCGAGTACAGACACGATGTACCACCAAGGAAACACCCCAACCATTCCCTGCCACATCGTGATCTCTTCTCCTCTATAATATAACATATTATCTAAATAAAAGGAAGTATTTCATGACTAAATTGTTATTTTTTTATGACGGGTTACATGGCACCCAACATTGACTGCCACTGGTAGGCCAGCAATATGTGTCGGAAAGGATTCTATATGAACACAGAGCGCCGTGGTATCTCCTCCAAACCCCTGTGGGCCAATCCCCAATGCGTTTACCTCATCCAACATGCGCTTCTCCAACTCCGCATAAAAAGGGTCTGGATTAGGCTCCGAAACAGGCCGGCAGAGAGCCATCTTTGCTAGAATGGCACATTTTTCGAAATCACCGCCAATTCCAACGCCGAGAACCATCGGCGGACAGGGGTTACTTCCGGCAACCCGTGCAGTCTCTGCCACAAATCCAACGATGTCGTCCAGAGAAGCGGATGGCGTGAACATTTTCATACGGCTCATGTTCTCGCTCCCGAATCCCTTGGGGGCAACCATCAGGGACAATCGATCCCCTTCCACCAAGCGCGTATGCAAAATTGCAGGGGTATTGTCCCCTGTGTTGCCGCGCCGAATAGGGTCGGCCACCACGGAACAGCGCAACAGACCATCCACATACCCCTGCCGGACGCCTTCATTGACTGCATGTTCAAAATTCCCATGGATATGGACATCCTGGCCGACCTCCGCAAAGATTACGGCCATACCGGTGTCCTGGCAAACGGGAATTTGCAATTCCCGTGCAGCGTCCATGTTGTCGCAAAGATCGCAAAGAATGGCCTTTCCCAGTGGGGATGTTTCTTCTTCAGCGGCACAGTGTATACATGTCTCCAAATCTTCTGGAAGCACACGGTTTGCGTCCATACAAAGCTGCCGGACTGCTGCGGTAATCTGCTCGGCTTCTATTTCCCTCATTTTATTTCTCCTTCCGATTCCACCCGTTTTCCGCCCGCGACAACCATCTTGGGCTTTGCTGCAATCGTCAGCGGGTCCTGGTCAAAGAGCACCAGGTCCGCGTCTTTTCCGACTTCCAAAGAACCTACACGGTGATCCATTCCACAAATCTTCGCTGGATTGATCGTGATTGCACGCAGTGCTTCCTCATGGTCCATGCCTTCCCGTACGGCCAGACCCGCACAGACAGGCAAATACTGAATCGGGATCACCGGGTGGTCGGTAATAATTGCAGGCCGAAGCCCCGCCTTTGACAAAATCCCCGGTGTAGCCGGCGTCTGATTGCGCAGCTCCGGTTTGCTTCGATCACTGAGGAAGGGGCCCGAAAGTACTCGTGTCCCCTCCTCTACAAGTCCGTCCACGATCAAATGCGATTCTGTGCCATGGATCACTACATAGTCGAGCTGGAACTCCTTCGCAATACGCACCGCTGTGAAAATATCGTCGGCTCGATGAGCATGGAAATGTACCTGAATCTCTCTACGGAGGGCAGGTAATAGAGCTTCGCACTTTATATCAAATTCAGGCCTATCAAAATCCTCATCCTTTTCCGCACGTTCCAACTCTTCTTGGTAACGTTTCGCCTTATAAAGCTGTTCACGGATCAAAGCGGTAGTGGCCATCCGTGTCGAAGGCGTCTGGTTCTTTCCATGGTAAACGGTCTTGGGATTTTCCCCCAAAGCCATTTTAATCGCAAAAGGCGCCTTGACAATCATACGATCAATACAGTTCCCATAGGTCTTTATGGCAGCCATCTGTCCCCCGATCGCATTTGCGCTGCCGGGACCCGTCACCACAGTGGTAATACCCGCTCCCAACGCTTCACGAAAACAGCGGTCCACCGGGTTGATTGCATCGATTGCGCGAAGCTGAGGGGTAACTGGATCGGTTTCTTCATTTCCGTCATCCCCTTCAAAGGTGAGTCCATCTTCCCACATACCCAGATGGGTATGTGCATCGACAAAACCAGGATACAGTGCTGCCCCCTGGGCATCGATGACTTCTTCGTTTGGCTTTGCATCCGCTGGCATCGGCCCCAGTTCCGCAATGACGGTTCCCTCTGTGCGTAGGTATCCATTTTCTATATAAGTCCCCGCCATCGTGTACAAACGGGCATTGACAATCAGCATGGTTCACATTCCTCCTAATCATCTGAATAGACAACCCTATCATCTCTATAGCTTCTCCAGATTATCCACAATCATTTTTCTGTTACCCTACAAAAAAGCGGAGTGCATGCACTCCGCTCACTTTCTGCCTTTATTTCGATTGACCAGACCCGCCATGTCTGGAAAAGCCGCCGCGCTTTGCCTCCATGGTGCGCTTCAAGTCGGACATTTTTTCGTCACTCGCCTGCTTAAAACGGGACATCATATCCTCAAAGCTGGTCGGTTCGCTCTTCCGACTCTGCCACTCATAATTTCCAGGACGGCCAGGACGTTGCGCAGGAGCGCTCTTCGGCGGGGGCGGAACAGCCCTCTTCATGGAAAGGCTTACCTTTCCCTCCTCGCTGATACTGAGGATCTTCACCTTGACCATTTGATTCTCGGTGACATAATCGCGGATTTCCTTGACAAAAGTGGGCGCGATTTCCGAAATATGGACCATGCCGGTTTTTCCTCCCGGCAGCTCCACAAACGCACCAAACTTTGTAATCCCTGTGACTTTCCCTTCCAGAACTGCTCCTACCTCAAGCTGCATATGTAAGTGTTTTCCTCCTTAAAATAGAGCCTTTCGCGCTAAACCAACCGGGGTTCAGTCTCCGGCGATATTCACAAACACACGCTCACCCGGTTTGGCATAGTCCAAGTCCTCGCGAGCCACCCGCTCGATATACTCCTTGGTTTCCTCCTCATCGGCATTTAGCGCATGTTTCATGTCCTCGTTTTTGATCTTCTGAATTTCTACCTGCTCCTGCAGATCGGCCAACTGCTGGCTCTTTTCACTGATCTGCACCTGCTGGTTGACCAACGCAAAGACAATATATGCGGCAAAGGCAAAAATAGCTAATTTAAGAAGTAAGCTTCCCCGCTGCTTTTTTCGTTTGATGACCTTCATGTTTTCGGTTCCGCCCTCCTTTTCTGCCTTTGGAACGTATTTTTTGCTTTCCATTGGATTTGTTAGGATCATTATACACTATCTTCCTGCGGGGTTTCAAGCGCTTTTTACGCTTTGCATGGGATTTTTTTACTTTTTGCGCAATCCGCTGAAAAATTTTTCGTACCCATCGAACAATCGCGTGAATCATACATTTTAATGGACGGAATAGACAAAAATCTAGAAGCTTCCGAAGCAGACGGAAAACGCGGCTACTGATGAGCCCAAATGTCATAAAATAGACGCAAAAACCGATTCCCTCCCCGGCGAGCAGGTAAAAACGCACCTCTCCGTAGGAAGCAGCGAGCGACAACAAAAAGGTCACAAGGCCTGCAACCGTCATAAATGCTAAGTCCATCCAAAACACATGGGACGGCGTACTCCGAATCATGGTACGCGCTATTTTCAAGACATCATAGATTGCCCCCAGGGCAAAACCGACACCGACCGCAAGGACAAACCCCTGCATCTGTACCGCAAGTGAGATTTCCACAAGGATTCACTCCCTATTTGAACAGCTTGGCAAAAATTCCGCCTCCCGTCGCCTGCGGTTCCGCATAGGATAGGGAGGAAATCTCGCCGTCCAACGTGAGTTCTCCTGTTTCGACGTTCAATTTATTGATGTGTAGATTTTTTCCTTTGACTACCAGTTCTCCTAGATCTGTATAAGCAACAATGGTTTGCTCATCAAAGCTATCCACATTGGATACCCCTGTTGCCGTGAACGCTTTTCGATTTTCCAAGATCACACTGTGGGGTACCTTGCCTACAATCTTCTTTTCCTCTGTCATGCCCGATCCCTCCCATTCCATTTCTCTGGTCTATTTCTATGCGGGGAAAAACGGGCATATGCGGAGCAAAGTGTCAAGCGCGCGGAGCCGCCGGTTCTTCTGAAAGAACGCGATACATCTCCCCAGCCTCTTCCTTGCGGGCATATTCGTTGACGGAGACCACCTCCGCCTTGATGTTGCGTGATCCCAATTGAAGTTCCAACACATCCCCCTGCTTTACATCGTAAGAGGCGCGGGCTACCTTGCCATTGACCAGTACACGTCCGGCATCACAAGCTTCATTTGCCACTGTACGGCGCTTGATAATGCGCGAAACCTTTAAATACTTATCCAATCTCATTTTTTGCAAACTCCTTTTGAAAGGCACCAAACGTACCAAATTTGAAAAGAAAAAGGGCGCAACGCTCCAGGACAACCGTCCTGAGCCTTGCAGCCCCTGATACCTGAATACAAAACGGAATTATTTGATCATAGCATCCTTAAATGCCTTGCCAGCCTTGAAAGCCGGAACCTTGGATGCCGGGATGGTGATCGGGGAATTTGTCCGCGGATCACGGCCTTGACGTTCGCTGCGCGCACGCACCTCAAATGTGCCAAAGCCGACAATCTGCACTTTCTCCTCGCAGGCAACCGCTTCGATAATCGTATCAAGAACCGCGTTTACGGCGCTGTCCGCATCTTTCTTAGACATACCGGTTTTTTCCGCAACAGCGGTAATCAATTCTGTCTTGTTCATGAGATGTACCTCCGTGTTTTTTATTATTCATCAGCCTTTTCCTCAACCATAGTATGATTGAAAAGCCGAGAATTATTTCAGTATTTCGCGTTTCAGTCTTGCGAATTCTTTGTTTCCTTGGCCTCGTTCCAAAGCTTGTCCAGTTCTTCAATGCCCGCGGATTTCATATCCAATCCGCGCGCGCCTGCCAACTCTTCCACCTTTTGGAAACGGCAAATGAACTTTTCACATGCTTCACCCAAGGATTGCTCCGCGCTTACATGCAAAAATCGAGCAACATTGACTACAGAAAAAAGCAGATCGCCCAACTCTTCTGCACAGGCTTCTACCCCTTCAGCGCGAATCGCTTCACGCAACTCAACTGTCTCTTCCTCCACTTTTGCTAAGGCGCCGGAGACATCCGGCCAATCGAACCCAACCTTTGCAGCTTTCTGCTGCACCTTTTGACTGCGCATCAAAGCGGGAAGCGCCTTACTGACACTCTGTAGCACCTCGGTCTGCGTCTTTTGGTCCTTGGTTTTTTTCTTGATGGCATCCCAATTGGTCAACACATCCTCTGTGCCGTCCACTGTAACGGAGCCAAACACATGCGGGTGGCGTTCCACCATCTTCTTGGCTTCCCCATCCACCACATCTGAAAAATCAAACCGTCCCTCTTCCTGCTCAATTTCCGAGTGGAAGAGCACCTGCAACAAAACGTCGCCGAGTTCCTCTTGAAGCAAAATCGGGTCCTCTGTGTCGATGGCTTCAATCGCCTCATAGGTCTCTTCAATGAAACAGTTTCGGATACTTTGGTGCGTCTGTTCACGGTCCCAAGGGCAACCGCCAGGGGCACGCAAAATCTTCATAATCTGCAGCAAGTCATCCATGCTATACTTATCTTTTTTCTTAAATTCCAAGTATCTTGCACCTCCGCTTCCAAAACCGGGCTTCCTGCCGGCCAAATTCCCGCGGCTGGGTAAAAACGGGCAGTTCCTATATTACCTTATCCAACCATGTTTTTCAAGTATTTTGGCAATTTTTTGTCCCTTGGGTAACATAAGAATATCGCTTTTTTTCAACGCCCGCATCCAAAGCATGCACACGCCATAAACGGCAACTGCCACAAAAAGTGCAAAGATCGTTGCAATGCTAACACTCACCACCATTGCGGCAAATTTCTGCACCAGATAAGCCGACAGAACGCAAACGCCCCCTGCTAGGAACGGCTTTACGAACAAGCCCACCCAGTTTAACTTGACCTTGGTTTCCCGGCACAACAAAACGAGTCCAAATACGGTGAGGAACAGATAACAAACCAGCGTTCCAATCCCTGCGCCCATGACGTTGATTTCCGGTATCCCAACCAAAAAATAGTTCAATACCACCTTGATGATAAGTCCCACCGAAAGAAGCTTAATTGGCAGATCAACACGTCCCACCGCCTGCAACATACTGTTGATGGGCGTATCTGTAGCAGCAAAAATTGCACCAAGCCCCAAAAGGATCAAAATTTTCCCGGTGATCTCGTTATAACCCAGCAGTTGCGTGATCGGGCCGGAAAGAACGGAAAGGCCCAAACCGGCCGGAATGGTAATCATTGCGACAACACGCAGGACGGTTTCGATGCTATTTTTGATTTTTTTGGGATCGCCTGTTGTCCAAGCCGTCGTGACATTTGGCAAAGCTGATACACCGAACGCCTGAGTAATCGCCGGCACCAACATAAACAATGTTGTCGCATTGCCATAACAGCCAAACAGGAATGTTGGAACGCGGTCCGTCTGGATGACAACCTCACTCAATAGGCCACTGTATTCCTGCAGCAGCACCTCCGGTTGTATGGACATAATATCCCGCAGGCGGCGCTGTACAAAGGTGGTATCCACCAAGCTGGAGAGATTGACCGCCAAAGCGCCCAATGCCACCGGAATCGCGGTACGCACCAAACGCTGAATGGTCTGCTTCATCGGATAGGGGCGTGGAGATGCGACCAACATCTCCCGTGTAATCCCATCCCCATTCCGCTTGTGATAAAGCCATAGAAATGCAAATCCAAAAACAGAACCAACTGTAACGCCAAAGATTGCACCCGCAGCAGCATACGGCAGGGTTGCAGCCTTGGCATATTCGGCCGATTCGACCGGGATTCCGTAAACTGTTCCCGAAGCGGCATATTCGTTTAAGCCATTTTGAATGATGAGATAAGCACCCGCCAACCCCATGATTAGTTTAAACAGCGCCTCCACCACTTCTGAGAAAGCGGTGGGATACATATTGCGCAAACCTTCATAATAACCGCGATAGATGGCCATCATGCTGCTGAACAGAATCGCAGGGGACAGTAAATAAATCGCAGGCAATGCATTCATATCTCCGCTATCCGTAGCATAGGAGACATATGGCCTTGCTCCAAAGAACATCAAGCAAAACGCTAAAAAGCCCAAAGTCAGAAAAATCGGGATTGACACCTTGTGAATCTGTCGAATGTCCCGAAACCGGCCCCGTGCATAATTTTCCGATACCAAACGGGCAATCGCAATGGGGAATCCCGCGGTTGCCAGACTAAAAATCGGATTATACAGGTTGTACGCCGTTGAAAAATACCCCATACCAACCGGCGTAATAATCAGGTTTAAGGGGATTTTGAACAGCGCACCGATCACCTTCACAATTGCGATGGCAATCAGCAGAATCAAAGCACCGTGCAGAAAGCTTTGTTTGGTGGAGCGTCCCATTCGTTTTTCCATAGATAAACCCTACCATCCCATCCATCTTTTTTGCGGCTACACAGCCGCTTTCCCAAAGCATCATCCAATATTATATATATACGGCATCCCTGTGAAGATTAGACCACCAACCCAACCGGACAAGCCCAGGAACACAAAAAGAGGGGCGAACCCCTCTTTTTCAAAAATTCCCATTCTTATACGTCGAGCTTGCTGCCGCACATATTGCAATAGCAGGCTTCTGCGGGATTTTCAGCTCCACATTTTTTACAGATAACTCTGGAGCGTAGGGCAGAAATCTGATCGTTGACTGCATCCAGCTGTTCGTACAGCTCATCAATCGCCGTTATACACTCATTAACCAAATCAGCAGAATCGTTCTCTGTCTTTTTAGAGTCATATATCACCCTGCCCAGGGCTTCAAAGCGCTTGGAGATCTCATTGTTCAGATCCGCCGCGTTTAACCGCAACTTTGAGATATCCACCATCTGGCCCGCCTTTTTGCCGACGGCATTGACTGCTTCTTTCGCATTCACGACGACATCTTCCAGAAGTCCCATTGTCACACGCTCCCTTTTTTGTTTTATTTGCTCAATTATAACACCATTTAAATCCGGAAATCAAGGGGATTGCACGGGATTCTCCATTCCATCCCAAACTATTTTCATCCTGGGTTATTCCCCGTAGATACCTCCCCCAATGAACTCCCGCAACAAGGAGGTCTCCGGAACCAGCGCCCGCGAGATCGGCGTAAACCGGCGCAAACATTCCGCCAGCTGATTGGCCAACTCGCCGTATGAAGCCGACGGCTCCACGCTCTCTAAAAGTGGAAGTGCTTGTGCACGCATGACACACGGTTCATAACAGTGCATTGAATTGATCGTAATATCCGCCTCTCCCCGGTAGGGTTTAATATACTTCCGTTCTCCATCCATTACTGTGCTCCACATGTCCAGCGTACGTCCCGGAGGATTATTTCGGAACAAATAGTCGCGCACCAAACGGCGTACCAAACGGACTCCGTTGGGTGACAACAAGATCTTTCCTTGTGCCTCCAATCCCTGCTTCACACTGATATAAATTTTTAAAACCCCGTCCTCCGGCAAATGCCTGCTAATGGCTGGATTCAGCGCATGGATTCCCTCTACAACCACAATTTCCCGTTCTCCCAAGCGAATGCGCTTCGTATATGGGTGAGGAATATGGTGTTCAAAATCAAAAACCGGCATTTCGCATGTGTTGGTTTCCATCAAATTCAACAGGCAGCGCTCCAATAAAGGAACATTTAATGCTTCGACTGATTCATAATCATGCCGGCCATTTTCCAAAAGCGGTGCATCGGATTCGCCCTTGTAAAAATTGTCCAGCGAGATCACCTGGGAATCAATACCACACTCCCGCAAAGCATCCAGCAAAATGTGCGCCGTGGTCGTTTTACCGCTGCTGGATGGACCCGCCAACATAATGACCTTGCAAAGCTCTGGAGAGGAGGCAATCTGCTCTGCTATGTCGCGTATATCGCGATGAAAAGCCGCTTCTGTCCGGGCAATAAAAGCAGGAGCACAGTGTTCTGCTTCATAATTAATGCGTTCGAGGTCGTTCTCATACAGAGGATAAACCCTGTTTTGCCCGCCGATATTCTTCATAAATGGTTCTCACCTGTTCTTTTCTTGTAAGCATTTCCCCGTGGCGGCTGATGTATTCATACGGGTACTTGAAATTAAAAATGCGTTTGAGCTGGTCGGAATACGGGTCCCGCACCTTCGTGACCGCACCCGCACCGCATGCCAATATGGTATGCGTTTCATCCATGATATAGACATTGTAGAGGCTCTCTTTGCCCTGTTTTGCCCAACCCGTGTTTTCCAGGTTGCCCACCATCCGGCTTTGCCGGTACAGGTAATACGGCGTATAGCCATGTTGGAGGAGCTGTGCATCGCCCCAATCCAACATATCCCCCGCCAGCGCAGCATCCCTGCTAAAGGGTTCGCTGTCATCCTGGAAGATGCGCGCGGACCGCTTCAAGGAAAGCGTGTGTACGGTAATGCTCTCTGGATGGAGTGCCAACCCGCCCTGCATCGTCTCCTGGAAACTCTCCATGGTATCCTCCGGGAGGCCGA
>OLNN01002981.1_pt1 | contig 11173 bp, 8 predicted proteins | sample 1672141 | NCBI WGS metagenome assembly OLNN01 (sample SAMEA3136652, study PRJEB25190) | human gut metagenome | biome: human gut; feature: human-associated habitat; material: faeces | place: Austria | collected 2013 | reverse complement strand
GTCCGGCTTATACTCCTAAATTCGATGTTTTCAAATTTTTGTCATGTACTTAAAATCAGTTTATCAAAATCTATCAGACATTTATTCTCCATAAGAAATGGTATGCCCAAGACACCATGTATCTGTATGCCTGTCTCTGCCTGTACTTGGTTTATGGCATCATTGGCTTCAAGGACCACAAATGGAGCTTTATACCTACAATCATCAAATTGCAGGTCTGCATTTACAATGATTGTCGGTTTTAATGAGCCATCAATTCCCATGATGTTTTGGCTCTCAGCAGTCAGTGTAAAATAATCCTTGAAATGCTGATACACAAAGTCAAAGATTACATCATTCGTGGAACCTGTGTCTATTAGAAAGCACAAATTCTTCGGATTGTCGGTGGTCAGAATAAGCGGCAAGCCAGCTTTTTCTAAACCGAAATGTATTGGGTATTTCATTTATCGTTTAATTTTAGTCAATATTCCAGTAGTTACTCTCATCCCCCTCAAATGCATCAAGTCGTGAATCCTCAACATACTTGTTATATTCATTGTAGGAGTCGCAATCTCTTGAATAGGTTGGTGCGAGATTGTTTGATGTTTTGATTAACTGTCTCACCTGTATCTTTCCCGTATTATCTCGATTGTGTAGTAGGCAGAATATTTTGCCAGCACTATTGCAGACAATAGATATTACAGGATTTAACAAGTAATTATCATTGGAAACTACACCAATATTTGTGCCAAAATTGAATAAAATAACATTATTAGGATTAACTCTTACAAATATCCTGCTTACATTAAATTCAGCTTTGAACTCATCAATTGTGTAAGTTCTAATGTATTTAAGTCCGTCTAGAACTATATGTTTTTCAGCCTTCCTTAAATTTATCCTACACTCTTTGCCATTCTTGACAGCTTTGAGATTATCAAGATATTCTTCATTAAGAGTCCAGATATTATCATATTCACACGGCACTACAATAAACCCCATCGTGTTGATAATACCCCAATATTGCTTATCTTCTATTACGCTGTATTGAATTACTCTTGCATAACCACAAATAAATCTATGATCAAGCCATATGTAATCTCCAAAACGAACAATAGCTTTATTCTCTTCTGTAATATAAGCATATTTATAGTTGTCATTTTGGACACATGCCAGTCCACATGAAAATGGATAAAACTCTCTATATTGCGGAGAGATAATCACTTCTCCACAATCATTCTTTAGTCCGTATAAACCATTTTCCTGATATATCTCCATAAGCTCTTTTTGCGACACAGCAAAAAGAAGGTGTAGGCTTTATGATACTTATTGCTATTCTGAAGGTATCGCCAAACACCTGTAACCATGCAACAAGAAAAAGCCCACACCTGTGTAGGTGCAAGCATTTCCTTTCTACTGCGATGATTACTTCTGTTAAATTGGCGATTTTTCAGAATACATCAAGTAAAAAGTGAAACACTCTTTTCAATATGTCCGTATAATAGTTTTACTTCATTGGCTGTTATTGTTTATATTTGTACTGCAAAATTAGCTAATATGCAGGACATAAACAAATTATTAGCAACCACTTCATACATTCCTGCATACCTTAGTCTGCCTTGCTCTTTCAGTATTCTTACATAATAATTGAAACACTCTCCAGCATTATTGTGTAGACTGAGAGAGCCACTTTTGGGCTTCAAGATAGAGGAGGCAGTGAAGTCCTTTCCCTCAATTCTTTTGCTTAGAATTGTCTTCTGTAGGTCATAAAGTTTCTGCTGTATCAACAATCTTATCTCATCTCTGTTGGGGCAGAACTCATTAGGTTCATTCTTCTTGAAGTCCCAATGAGAAGGGTGGATAGAGATACCAATGCTTTGGTACTTCTTCTTTCCATCCTTACAAACACGTACCATTAGAGGATGTTTGCCATCACTTAAAGTCTTTGACTTATAGCACAGTACTTTAACTGTTTCACTCATGAAAGTTTTGGTTTAACTCTCGGTTTAACTTTCAGGGTAAAACCACGGTATTTTACAAAGAAAAAGCAGTCAGACTTTCATCTAACTGCTTGATTTTCTGTGATCCGCCTGGGGCTCGAACCCAGGACCCCAACATTAAAAGTGTTGTGCTCTACCAGCTGAGCTAGCGAATCGTTTCAAAAGCGATGCAAAGGTACGGAGTTTTTTTGAATTTGCAAATTTTTTTGGATGTTTTTTGCGGAGAAATTTCGGCGGATGCCTTATTGGGCTGGGGGTCAGAGCAGTAGCATGGCGTCGCCGTAGCTGAGGAATCGGTAGGGGCCGGCGAGGGCGTAGTCGTAGAGGCGGCGCCAGCTGTCGTGGCGGTCGAGGAAGGCGCTGACCAGAAGCAGCAGGGTCGACCGGGGCTGGTGGAAGTTGGTTATTATTCCGTCGACTATGCGGTAGCGGTAGCCGGGGGCTATCATGAGGCGGGTGTCGGCGATGAGGTGTTGGGCGGGGCCGAGGTGGTCGAGCAGGGCCTCCATCGACCGGGCTACGCTTATCTCGGGGGCGTCGCTGCTGTAGGCTTCCCACTGCGGGAGCTGGCCCCGGAAGCGGCCCTGCGAGGCCATGCGGCCTATGTGGTAGAGGCTTTCGAGGGTTCTGACGGAGGTTGTTCCGACGGCTATGACGGGGCGTTCGTGGCGGGCGAGTTCTTCGATGAGGCTGCGGCTCACGCGGATGAATTCGCTGTGCATGGGGTGGTCGCCTATGGTGTCGGATTTGACGGGCTGGAATGTTCCGGCGCCGACATGGAGTGTGACTTCGCGGCGCTGTATGCCGCGGGCGTCGATGGCGTCGAGCAGGGCGGGGGTGAAGTGAAGTCCGGCTGTGGGGGCGGCTACTGAGCCGTCGATATGGCCGAACACGGTCTGATAGTCGGTGGTGTCGGTCGTTTCGGTCGGGCGGTTGAGGTAGGGGGGGATGGGGATTTCGCCGGCGAGGCTGATTATTTCGGCGAAGGTGATAAGGGGGTTGTCCCAGCTGAATTCGACTATCGAGGCGTTGCCGCGGCGCTCGGTGCGTCGGGCGGTGAGGGTTGTCGGGGGCAGTGGCAGCTGAAGTTCTGTCGCTTCTTTCCAGCGTTTAGAGTTGCCGACGAAGCAGGCCCATCTGACGGGGCCGTGCGAGGCGAAGTTTTCGGCGTAGTCGGCGGGCTGTTCGGGCTCGAGGATGAATATCTCGATGGGGGCGCCGGTGAGGTTTTTGCGGAAGCGCAGGCGGGCGTTTATGACGCGGGTGTTGTTGTAGACGAGCATTGCGTCGGCGGGCAGCAGTCGGGGCAGGTCGCAGAATCGCATTGTCGCGGGCTCGTCGCCGCGGCGCGCGACCAGCAGCAGGCATTTGTCGCGGTCGGCCAGGGGATGGCTGGCTATGCGGCTGTCGGGGAGGGGATAGTCGAAGTCGTCGATGCGGATGTCGCGTATGTCTGGGAGGGTCTGATCCATGGAGCGGGGTGTTATTTTCGCCAGAAGCCTTTTGTGAACAGTATGAGTACGGTGAAGATTTCCAGTCGGCCGGTCAGCATGATCAGGCTGAGCACCCATTGCCCGAGGGGGGGCACGAGGTCCCAGCCTCCGCCGTAGCCTGTGACGCCGGCGCCGAATCCTGTGTTGCCGATGCATGAGAAGACGGAGAAGTAGCTGTCGACCAGGGGGAGGCCGCAGGCTATCAGCACTGTGCCGCCCACTGCGATGATGAGCACGTAGAGGCAGAGGAAGGCCACGACTTTCTGCACTACGGAGTTCGACATCACTTTGCCGTTGATTCTGACCGATGTGACGGAGTTGGGGTGGACGCAGCGGTATATTTCGTTGCGCAGGTTCTTGAACAGGAAGAGGAAGCGGTCGATTTTCGCGCCTCCGGCGGTTGAGCCGGCGCATGAGCCGAAAAACATCATCAGGAACATCATCGAGAGCACGAATGTGCCCCAGCGCTCGAAGTTGAAGACCGACATTCCTGTCGACGACATGCACGACATTATCTGGAACAGCGGGTCGATGGTGATCGATTTGACGCCTGTGTATTCTCCTTCGGCTATTATGCACACTACGAAGAGCAGGTAGTAGAAGCCGATCATTTTTATGAATGTCAGGAACACGTCGTTTCTGAGCAGGGCGTCGAACCGGCCGCGGGTGGCCATGAATATGAGGGTGAAGTTGATGCTGCCCAGAAACATGAAGACTGTTATGACGATGTCGACGTAGGTCGAGTCCCAGGCGGCTATGCTGTCGTCGCGGGTCGAGAAGCCTCCGGTCGACACTGTCGAGAATGCCTGGCACACGGCGTCGAAGAGGTTCATCGGGCCGGCCCACAGCAGTGCTATCAGCACTATTGTCAGCATCAGGTAGACGCTCCAGAGGTCTTTGGCGGTCTGCGATATGCGCGGACGGATTTTGTCGTGGGTTATTCCCGTCACTTCGGCGTTGAAGAGCTGTATGCCTCCCGAGTGGTTGAGCATCGGGAGCACGGCGAGGGTGAACAGTATTATCCCCATGCCGCCTATCCAGTTCATTTCGCTGCGCCAGAGCAGTATGCCGTGGCTGAGTCCTTCGACCGATTCGATGACGCTGGCGCCTGTTGTTGTGAATCCCGACATTGCCTCGAAAAAGGCTTCGCTGACGGTCAGGGGATTATCGATGAGCAGGAAGGGAATCATTCCGAAGGTCGAGAACGCTACCCAGACCATGGCTGTCAGCAGAAAGCCCTCGCGGGTGCCCATCTCGAGGCTGCGCGGCCTTATGCCGAAGGCCATCAGCGACCCTACGGTCAGGCAGCCTGCGGCAGGCCAGAGGAACGCCCTGACGTCGGACTCGTTCCAGGCCAGGGCTGTCAGCAGCGGGGCGAGCATGAAGATTCCCTCGATGATGACGAGCCATCCGATGAACCGGGCTACGATGGCGAAGTTTATGTTTCGCAGACGTGTCAGCATTTGAGTCGGCTGTTCAGCTGAAAAGACGTTCGACTTTGTGGAGCGAGCCGTCGAGACAGAAGACGACGACGCGGTCGCCGGCGCAGATCGTTGTCGAGCCGTCGACGAGCATTCCGCGGCCGTTGCGCACGAGTCCGGCTATCGTCAGGTCGCGGCTCAGATGGAGGTCGCGCACGGGGGCGCGGGTTATCTTCGAGCGCGGCTTCGCTTCGATTTCCGACACTTCGGCGTCGGCCAGGGCGAGGCAGCGCGAGTCATTGGCGTCGCTGTCGAGAAGAATCTGGAATATTCGGCTCGACGCCAGCAGTTTTTTGTTTATTATCGTTCCGATATTGAGGTTTTCGGCTTCCGAGATGAACTGGATGTTCTCGACTTCGGCGATGGTTTTTTTGACGCCCATCTCTTTTGCCGAGAGGCAGGCGAGGATGTTCGTCTCCGACGAGTCGCTCAGGGCGATGAAGGCGTCGGTAGCCTCGACCCCTTCCTGGCGCAGCACTTCGATGTCGCGGCCGTCGCCGTGGATTATCTCGGCTTCGGGGCAGCGTTCGGCCAGATAGGCGCATTTGTCGCGGTCGCGCTCGAGAATCTTGACGTCGTAGTTTTTCGAGCCTATGAGGCTGACGAGCCTGACGGCTATGCGCGAGCCCCCCATTATCATTATGTTATGGATTCTCCGGCGCGTTTTTCCGCAGAGGTCGATGAGTTCGTCGACATAGTCGCGCGTCGTTGTGAAATAGAGAATGTCGTTGGGCATCAGGCGGTCGTCGCCGCGCGGTATGATGGTCTCGTTTTTCCGGCGTATGGCCGAGACGTGGAAGTTATGGCGGGTGGCGGCGAATTCCTTGAGCTGCATTCCGGCTATGCGGGCGTTGTCGCGCAGCTTGATGCCGACAACGATTATTTCGCCGTCGTGGAGCTCGAACCAGTTGCGCACCCAGTTGCGCTCGAGGGCGGTGCGTATTTCCAGTGCGGCCAGATATTCGGGATAGATCGTGTGGTTTATGCCCGAGCGGGTGAAGAAGGCGCTGTTGGCCGGATCCATGAACTCGTAGTTGTCGATGCGGGCCACTGTTTTCTGGGCGCCGAAGCTTTTGGCTATCTCGCAGGCGACTACATTGTCGGTCTCGTAGGGGGTGACGGCTATAAACAGCTCGGCTTTCTCGACTCTGGCGGCGCGCAGGGCTGAGAACGACACCGGCGAGCCCACTACGGTCAGTAGGTTATATCTGGCGTCGAGAGCCTCGAGCCGGCTGCGGTCGCGGTCGAGAAGTGTGATGTCCTGTTCCTCGCGCGACAGCAGTTTTGCCAGATGAGTGCCGACCTCGCCGGCTCCTGCAATGACGATTTTCATTTTCGAGTGGTTATGAGGTCGTTAAGAATCCCGACGATGGCTGCGGCGTCCATTTTTTCGCGGTTGCGGAGCTCGGCCACGGTGCCGTGGGCTATGAAGCTTCCGGCGGGCATCCCTATGGCGCGAAGCCGGTTGGATGCGCCTTTGCGGGCCATATATTCGGCCACGGCCGAGCCCAGGCCGCCGATAACCGAGTTGTCTTCGAGGGTGACCACCGGCGTTCCCGAGGCGAGCACCTCGTCGAGCATGGCTTCGTCGAGCGGTTTGAGGAAGCGCATGTCGACGACGCCGACATCGCCGGTCTCACGGGCCGCTTTCAGGGCCTCGCCGATTATCGGGCCTATGGCGAGGATTGTGGCGCGCGAGCCCTGAAGCAGGCGTTCGGCCCGGCCGACGGCTACGGGCTGCGGATCGTTGTGCCAGTCGGTCAGGCTGCCGCGTCCGCGCGGGTAGCGGATAACCCAAGGCGAGGTGGCCCGGGCGGCGGCCGCCATGAGATTGCGCAGCTCGTGTTCGTTGCGCGGGGCGGCTATTGTCAGCCCGGGAATCGGGCGCAGATAGCTGAGGTCGAACGCGCCGTGGTGGGTGACGCCGTCCTCTCCGACGATGCCGGCGCGGTCGATGCAGAAAACGACCGGCAGCCCGAGAATGGCGACATCGTTGATGATATTGTCGTAGGCCCTCTGGAGGAACGACGAGTATATGGCCACAAACGGCCGCAGGCCGTCTTTGGCCATTCCGGCGGCGAAGGTGACGGCGTGTCCCTCGCTTATGCCGACGTCGAACGTGCGTTCGGGGAACCGCTTCTGGAGTTCCGACACTGATGTCCCTGATGGCATTGCGGCGGTGATTCCGACTATTTTCGGGTCGGCTTCGGCAAGCTCTACGAGTGTTTTCCCGAAAACGTCCTGAAACTTCGGGGGCTTGGGCGCCGCGCCGCTCTCCTTGATCTTCTCGCCCGTCGACGGGTCGAAAAGTCCGGGGGCATGCCATGCGGCCGGGTTCTGCTCGGCGGCGGGGAATCCTTTCCCCTTGACGGTTCTGAGATGGAGCAGGCGCGGCCCTTTCATGTCTTTGATGTCGGAGAGCACTCTGACAATGCGGTTTATGTCGTGGCCGTCGAAAGGCCCGAAATAGCGTATGTTCAGCCCCTCGAACAGGTTCTGTTCGTGAACCCAGAGCGATTTGAGGCTGTTGGTGAAGCGCAGCACGGCGCCGCGGCGGCGGTCGCTGATGAGGCGGAGCCGCTTGAGCGTGCGGTAGGCTTTGTAGCGCAGGGTGTTATAGGCTTTCGACGTCGTCAGGTGGGCCAGATAGGAATTCAGCGAGCCTGTCGGGCGGTCGATCGACATGTCGTTGTCGTTGAGGATGATGAGCAGGTTGGCGTTGGCGTTGGCGGCATTGTTCAGAGCCTCCCAGGCCAGCCCTCCGGCTATCGAGGCGTCGCCGATGACGGCGACGACATTGCGGTCGGCGCCTGTCAGCGACGAGGCCACGCTCATTCCCAGGGCGGCCGATATGCTGTTCGAGGCGTGGCCGGCCGTGAACGTGTCGTATTCGCTTTCCTGCGGGTTCGGAAAGCCGCTGAGTCCGTCGAGGCAGCGCAGGGTGTCGAAGGCGTCGCGCCGGCCTGTGAGCAGCTTGTGGCCGTAGGCCTGATGGCCCACGTCCCATACGATGCGGTCGTCGGGGGTGTTGAACACATAGTGGAGCGCCACCGTTATCTCGACGGCTCCCATCGACGAGGCGAAATGACCCGGATGGACAGCCAGCTTCTCGATGAGAAACCTGCGTATCTCGTCGCACACCGCCGGCAGCTCCGCCGGCGGAAGACGCCGCAGGTCGGCGGGGCTGTCGATCTTTTCGAGCAAGGGATATTTACTTCCTGCCATTGCGCTTATATTTTTTATAAAGCGGCACAAACACTACTATTCCCGAGGCCACAACGATGAACGCAACGCGCAGCGTGAACGGCTGATAAGCCACGACAAACCAGCATATCAGCAGCCACAGCACTACTATGCACGTCAGTCTGAACCATTGGTAACCTGTCATCGGCCTGAATGTCAGTCGGTTCTCACGAAAGAGCCTGGAGCGAGTCGGTCAGCTGGGCGATCTTGGCCTCGGCGTCGGCGAGTTTCTTGCGCTCGCCTTCGACAACGGCGGCCGGAGCCTTGGCCACGAACCGCTCGTTCGAGAGCTTCTTCTCGATCGAAGCTTTGAAGCCCTTGAGATAGTCGATCTCTTTGGCGAGCTTGGCGCGCTCGGCCTCGGTGTCGATCATGTCGGCCAGCGGAACCTCGTAGGTGGTTGTGCCGGCGATGAACTTGGCGGCGGTGGCGTCGGCCTCGCCGACATTGGCTATCGCCGACACGTTGCCGAGTTTTCCGATAAGCTCGGGCCAGGGAACGGTCTGGTCGCCGACGACGTGAAGCTCCAGAGCCTCTTTCGGCGCGATATTGCGCTTGGCGCGCACGCCGCGCACTCCGTTGACGATCGCCTTGACGGTCTCCATCTTCTCGAGAATCCCGGCGTCGGGCTCCTGGCCGCGCGGCTCGGCGGCATACATTATCGATTCCCCCTCGCGGCGCTCGGCGAGATTCTGCCAGAGCTCTTCGGTGATGAAGGGCATGAAGGGGTGGAGCAGGCGCAGAAGGGCGTCGAAATGGCGCTCTACGGCGGCCAGCGTCTTTGCGTCGACGGGGGTCTGCCAGGCGGGCTTGACGGCCTCGAGATACCACGACGAGAATTCGTCCCAGAACAGGCGGTAGACGGCCATCAGCGCCTCGGAGATGCGGAATTTCGAGAACAGGTCGTCGAGCTCGGCGATTGTGGCCGACAGCTTGCTGTCGAACCATTCGATGGCTTCGGCCGCGGCGCGCGGCTGTTCGGCCTGCGCGTCGACCTCCCAGCCCTTGACGAGGCGGAAGGCGTTCCATATCTTGTTGCAGAAATTGCGGCCCGTCTCGCAGAGCTTCTTGTCGAAGAGAATGTCGCTGCCGGCGGGAGCCGAGAGCATAAGGCCCATGCGCACGCCGTCGGCGCCGTAGGTGGCGATGAGGTCGAGCGGGTCGGGCGAGTTGCCGAGCTGCTTCGACATCTTGCGGCCTATCTCGTCGCGCACGATGCCGGTGAAATAGACGTTCCTGAACGGGGGCTCCTTGCGGAACTCATATCCGGCCATGATCATTCTCGAAACCCAGAAGAAGATGATGTCGGGGCCGGTGACCAGCGTAGCGGTCGGGTAGTAGTAGCTGATCTCCTTGTTGTCGGGGTCGAGGATTCCGTTGAACAGGGCGATGGGCCAGAGCCACGACGAGAACCAGGTGTCGAGAACGTCGGGATCCTGCTCGAGGTCGGCGGCTGTCAGCGCCGGATCCTTTCTGCGGGCCTCTTCGAGAGCCTCTTCGGCCGTCTCGGCCACGACGACGCTGCCGTCGGGCAGATACCAGGCCGGAATGCGGTGGCCCCACCAGAGCTGGCGCGAGATACACCAGTCGTGGACATCCTCCATCCAGTGGCGGTAGATGTTCTTGAATTTCTCGGGAACGAACTTTATCGTGTCGTCTTCGACAGCTTCGAGGGCGGGCACTGCCATCCCTTTCATCTTCATGAACCACTGCGACGACAGGCGCGGCTCGACTACGGTGTCGGCGTTGCGCTCGCTGTAGCCGACCTTGTTCTCGTAGTCCTCGACCTTCTCGATAAGGCCGGCGGCGGCGAGGTCGTCGACGATGCGGCGGCGCACCTCGAAGCGGTCGAGGCCGACATAGAGGCCCGCGGCGGGGCTGAGAGTGGCGTCTTCGTTGAAGATGTCGATGCTTTCGAGGTTATGCTTCCGGCCGAGCATATAGTCGTTGGGATCGTGGGCGGGGGTGACCTTCAGGCAGCCTGTGCCGAAATCCATCTCAACGTATTCGTCTTCGATGACGGGAATCTCGCGGCCGACCAGCGGAACGATGACGCGCTTCCCCTTGAGGTGGGCGTTCTTCGGGTCGTTGGGGTTGATACACATCGCCGTGTCGCCCATGATTGTCTCGGGGCGCGTTGTCGCCACAACGGCGTAGCCCTCTTCTCCGACAATATGATAGCGAAGATAATAAAGCTTCGAATGTTCGTCGCGGTAAACGACCTCGGCGTCGCTCAGGGCCGTGCGCGCCTTCGGGTCCCAGTGAACCATCCTGACTCCTTTATATATAAGCCCCTTGCGGTAGAGGTCGACAAAGACGCGCATAACCGAGCGGTAGCGCTCCGGATCCATGGTGAAAGCCGTGCGCTCCCAGTCACACGATGCGCCGAGCTTCTTGAGCTGCTCGAGAATGATTCCGCCATGCTTCTCTTTCCATGCCCAGGCGTGTTCTAGGAACTGCTCGCGCGTCAGCGAGCTCTTCGCGATGCCTTCGGCGGCAAGCTTGGCGACGACCTTGGCCTCGGTGGCTATCGACGCGTGGTCGGTGCCCGGAACCCACAGCGCGTTCTTCCCCTGCATTCGGGCGCGGCGAATCAGAATGTCCTGAATCGTGTTGTTCAGCATGTGCCCCATGTGGAGGATACCCGTCACGTTGGGCGGCGGTATAACTATCGTATATGGCTCGCGGCCATCGGGTTCGGAATGAAACAGGCGGTGTTGCATCCAGTAGCCGTACCAGCGTTCTTCGACTTCGTGCGGGCTATATTGCTTGGCAAGTTCTTTCATTGTAATGAGGTCAGGGTTGTTTTTGTTTCAGACGGCAAAGTTAGCTAATTCGCTGCAAACGGCAAAAAGTAACTTCTCAGCGCGATTTTTTTCGCCTCATCGTTTGCCGGATTAAACAAAACGGCTTATCTTTGCGTTGAAAGAATAAAACAGCGGGGGCAAGAGAGCCCGAGCTTGAGATACACCACATCAAA
>OLNN01002977.1_pt1 | contig 11189 bp, 9 predicted proteins | sample 1672141 | NCBI WGS metagenome assembly OLNN01 (sample SAMEA3136652, study PRJEB25190) | human gut metagenome | biome: human gut; feature: human-associated habitat; material: faeces | place: Austria | collected 2013 | reverse complement strand
TATCCAGCGCTTTTTATCTTGGATCCGTTCACAGGCTTCCAGCGCATTATCTAGAACGTTTCCAAAAAGTGAAATAATCTCCCTGTCTGAAAACGGAAGGGTTGCAAATACTTCTGTCTCAATCTGCATATCCGTCTCTTTCTCTTTTGCATCTTTCGTCTTTTGATTGAGGATCATATCCAGCATGCGGTTACCCGTCCAGATCTGATAGCTGTCATCCAGCATATCATCACTTAATTCATTCAGATACTGGTGCAGTCCTTCCCAGTCTCTCTCCTGATCGTATTTTTTCAATGCAAGCAGGTGATTTTTCATATCATGTACAACCTTCCGGCTCTTTAACATTTCCTGATATTTTTCTTCCAGCGCTTTCACTTTTACCTGCAGCAACTGTTCGTCCCGCTCTTTCAGTTCTGTCTTATGCTTTGCTATCTCCGTATCCCATGCAGCCGCCTCGATATCCAGAAACATCCAGATTCCAATAATACCTATGAATATCACCATATACATATAGATTCTAAGCTTGAACAGCGCACTGTCATCCAGATAGATGTATGAAGCATCAAGATATAAGAAAAAAAGAACGATGGCAAGAACCCAGACATACCTGTGTATATCAAACGTTTTGATCCCTTTCATATGTCTGTACAATTGCCATAGTTCGATCATCTGCATCACAATCATAAATGCTATGATCATGGTAAATGTCACTGCCGCAAAACCGGAATATTTCCATAAGATTGGATGCCCAGATAAGAAAATATAATTATATGCCTTGATGCAGCTTTCTTTCCGGAATATCTCGATCAGATACACGTGAATCGTGTGATACCCTCCGTCTATACGGATCCATGGAAAGAAGAAATATATTTGCAACAGAATCCCCATACAAACATCTGCTTTTCGCTTTCTCATCCATTCTTTCATTCTACATTTCTCCAATATTCCATGATCCGTGTCTTCACATCCTGAATAGTCTCTGCCCCTGCCTGAATCTTAATCCCGTCTTCTAGATAGACTGCATCCGTTGTGATCCTGTCTACATGATCGATATTGATAATATGACTTCTTCCGGCAAATATAAAAGCCGGGCTTTTCAAATCTTCAAAAATCTGATGCAGTGCCAGACGTTCTTTGTATGCGCCATTTACCATTACAAATTCAACATACTTCTGCCCTTTGACCTTACGGATACAGATAATGTCTTTATGATATAATTTTCTCTGGTCCGTCACACCGCCGATCCATAAGAAATTCTGGCTCTCTTTTTGCTTTTCCTGATAAATTTTCCGTAATACTGCCGGCAAACGTTCCTTAATATCTCTTTTCAAAATATACTGATATGCCTCGAGGACATAACTATCCACTGCAAATTCGGCGTACGATGTCAGGAATACCAGGCAGATATCTTTTTGTTCTGCCTTTAAAATTCTTCCCAGATCGATCCCGCTTTTCCCCGGAAGATCAATATCTGAGATAACTACATCGTAGTGCTTCTTAACTTCCAGAAATTCTTCGGCTGTTTTATATATTTCGGTAGTTATATCCTGCACCTTAAGTTTCTCGAACTCCCGGCTAATAAGTCTTTCCACTTCCTGTCTTGTATGTTCTTCATCTTCTATCATTGCTATCTGAAACATTTATATTTTCTCCGTATTTATTCACATAATTATTGCATTCATTGTACCACGATAGTTACAAATATTGTTATAACTGGCCATGAATTCCGGGATTTGTGGCCATGAATTCTTGAAAAAACGTCTGCTGATACAGAAAACTTACCATTGGCAAAGCTCCTTACAGATGTTTTGGCAGCCAAGCAGCTCCTTACGAACACATGGCAACACAAAAGAACTGCTATTTTAAGACTTTACTCCTAAAACAGCAGTTCTTATTTTTTCAATCATTTACTTCTAATATTTCAACCAGCAGCTCGTACTTTTCTCATTTCCGATAGATATTCCATCTATTCCGCTTTATTCAGTCCCATGTCCTCACTCGCTTTTGTCACAGGAACTTCCACCATCACAGAGTTGTCATCAATCTCTACCGAATATGTCTTATGGATCAGGCAGTTTACCGGATCTTCTGTTGCAACAACTACTGCAAGTCTGTGTCCCGGCTCTACAGTATATCTTGTCGCATTGAGATATACGCTGTAATCATGATATTCGCCTTTTTTAAGTTCGATACTGTTCTGTGCTGTCTCCGGCGCATAACCTGCTTCCGGATTACACAGATCTGCAAATGCACGTGTGATCACGCGGTATTTTTTATGTACAGTATTGAATTCTGCCTCATCAAATGCCGGAAGATCTCCGCCATTCATGATTCCGCCTTCTTTTACTGTCGTTACCGGAACGATATTTCTTTCCGGATCTACAGTCTGGATACTGTCGAATTCTTCGTCACATACATCACAGAGAAGCACTGCAATCTCTACATCATCCATTTTACCGGATACTTTGGAATTACCAAGCTGCATGGTCAGTGTATCCACATCATTTCTGTTTTCCGGATCGAAATCTGTTTCGATATTTCCGTCTTTTAATGCTGCCTTTAAGTTCAGGCATACCGTTCCCTGTACAGTCACGGCTTTTTCAAATGGATCTGTCACATAGCGCTGAGCCATATTTGTAGACTTCAGTGCCATCACATCATCGAAGTTTTCTGCACTGACACCGGCTTTTTCCCAGTCTGTATCAATCACTGTCTTACTCTCTTCTTTTGAAGTAAGCTTTATGGTATGCTCTGTTTTCCATGCACTTTCTGTTTCCCATTTTTTCTGGTCATAGTTCGTCTGAGCAAGTACTTCCGGCATCTCTTCGGCACTGTTTTCTACTCCATACAGATAGTGGGAGATCCATTCATTTACAATGTCATCATAGAACTTTCCATCGATCAGGATTCCGTAATTCTTATTTGCCATAGTCGGGGTGATATGCGGCCCCTGATGAAGGATCAGTTTCACTGTCTGCCCTGCCTGTTCGAATGCGGTATGCATCATTTCAAACTGTTTTGTAGATACATTTTCGTCGTTGAATCCATGTACGATCAGTGCGCTGCACTTGATCTGGTCTGCATGCAAACGATAATTTCCGGCTCCCCAAAATTCCGGATCATAATCGAATCCACATTTTAACTGTTGGAGACTCAACTCATGATGGAATGCTGCAATATCATCCAACTGCTTTTCTGACAATGTCTCATCATTATAACGACTGGAACAAAAATATGCCAGAAAACTGTTCAGCATCTCTTTTGGCCAGTAACGCTGTGCACCCTGCATATTCTGTTGTGTATACCAGTCTGCGATACCTGCAACCGGAACGATTGTTTTCAGTCCTTCCACACCTGTGGTTGCAACTGCAAATGGCATGGTTCCGGCATAAGATCTTCCGGTCATGGCCACATTTCCATTGGACCAGTCTGCCTTCGTCTGAATCTTTCCTTCACGATCTGCATAAGCCACTCTGTCACCATGCAGCCATTCCACAACAAACTTAAACGCATCCCGCTCATATTCGGAGCCGACATAGTTAAATCCGTCTGAACCAAGTGCTCCGAATCCGGCACTTACAACCACTGCAAAGCCACGTACCAGATAATAATTAAAATTATCCAGATTCTCATATACCATGCTGTTATTATTTCCTTTATCAGGATAATACCAGTCTGCCGAATCTGCCTTTAACGCAAGATCCATGGCACTGATCGTCCCCTCCGGAATACGTGCAGGCACTTCTTTGTCGAGATCTGCAAAGTCAAACTTGCGGTATTCTTTGTTTTCTACTTCTTTCATATGATCATATCCGTCTGCCTGCACCCCTGCACAATACGGACGTGCTTCATATAATGTTGCCGCCTTATAACTGCCTTCTACAGCACTTCTCGGAACCTGAATAAATGCTTTGACGAGATCTCTTTTTCCATCACCGTCCATGTCGTAGTCAGATTCCACATATACACAGTATCTTACGATACTTGATGTGGCAGGATCATAGCTTTCTCCTGTCTTTCCGTCCGTGAATTTGAAAACAGGCTGTGCCAGTCCATTTTCAAATACAGGTACTTTACTGTAATTTTTTTCTCCCATTGTAAAAACCTCTCTGATTTAATATTTTACCTGAGAGATATTATACCATGCATTTCGAAACCAGGCAATTTTTCTTTCTATAATAGATTCAAAATCGTATCATACACTTCCGGATTATCCTTGATCACAATCGCCAGTTTCTCTTTTGCCTGATTCAACTGGTGAAAAAGAATCCTTACATCTGATTTCCTGTCTCTACACATTGTTGTACAAGTTGTCTCATAAATATCTTCACAAATCTCTCTCGTACGGAGATAACTGCCCTCATCATAATAATACCGTTCATCCATCACGACCGCCAAACGGTTCACATCCCTCACATCTGAATCCATAAGATAGCCCCGTCTCGCATAGCCTTGCATCAAACATACTGCTTCTGTATCATCATTCGCATACACCACTTCAATATTAGGATAGCCCTTCTGCCCTTTTCTCCGCGACAGATCCAGCATGTTCTGAATAAAGGAAGAAAGTTCTGCATTTGTACGGATACGGTTCGTCATATGAAAGCTCTGCACATCCGGCAGACCGGCAAGCCGCTGCGGTATTTCACGATCCAGTTCTTCAGGCGAGATCATGTCTTCCGTATCACTGGAAAAGATTATCGGAATCTGCTTTTTACATTCTTCTAATATCTTTAATTGCTCCACAGAAAGCAGATGTGCCTCATCCACCAAAATAGCACTGTATGGCTTTAAGAATGTATCAAACGCTTCTTCCGCACACACATTTTCTGTCATCGTCTGCTTTGCTGCCTGAAGTGATAACTGACGATCCGACAGAAAATCAATCCGGCGCAGACGTTTATGTAAAATTCTCCAGTCCTCTCCTGATTCTCCGCAATGAATCATGCAGACTCTCTGACGTATCGACAGCTTCATCGCAAGATCATACAGAAGCAATGTCTTTCCCGTCCCCGGAAGTCCGCTGAACCAGTAATAGTCGGAATGTTTTGCACGGATTCCTTTCAGGATCTGTCGTTCGATATCTCTTTGCTGTGCCGTCAGAAAATATTCTTTCTGTAAAAAGCGTTCCGGCTCTCTGAGCGGTGAGATCAGATAGAGTTCTGCGCGGAACAGTTCTTCGATATTCCCGTCATAATCCGGACTTTCTCTTTTCAAAGCTCTGCATAATTCGTCCCAGTCTGCCTCTGCGATATGATCATGATTCGTCAGTCTTACCAGACGGTTCTGGCTGCTGATATAAGTATACGAATGAATCGTTCTTCCAAGCACCGACAGATAATAGCGGTTCTGCAAAAGCTGTCTGCGAATGGCCTCATCTGATACCACACCACTTTTTAACTCAATATTTACAATCTGGTCTTCTTTGATCTGAAGAAGATCAAATTCTTTTCCCAGTCTCGGAATCTGAAACGAATAAAAGAAACGAAGTGCATATACATCCTCCATACAGGTTTCCAATTCGGCTGTCAGTGCTTTCATACTTTCCAGTTCCCATTCCCGCATTTTCAGAAAATAGTCTCTTCCGGATAACTGACGTTCCAGTTTTTGCAGCTGTTCGATATTCTGATTTCTTGTGATCGTATAAATGGATATGGATTTCATTTTTTAATCTTTAACCCTCTTAGATATTCTTTCTGCTCTGGCGTGATCCGGTAACTTTCGATGGCTTTCTGAATCGTCTTATTATGCGTCCAGATATCTAATTTTTGTTCCTCGATAAATGGTAATATCTTTTCATACTGCTTTGCGAGTGCTGTCGCAAAATACCATGCACGCATCATATTTACATAATATTCTTCCGAACGGACCTGTGCTACTTTTTCCGGATATTCCATTCGAAATGCATCTTCCAGATAATACCGCATCAGCATATTAACACCGAACCGGATGGTATATGTATAGTCAGATTCCATCCACCGGTATATTTCATCTATGAAGGTGTCCAGATGTTTCTTTACTACCTTGACCGCAAGCATATCGCAGGTCGCCCAGTTATCAATATACGGAAGAAAACGTTCCAGTTCTTCCAGACATGTGTCATAGTCTTTAATCTGTTCGATCAAAAGTCCGTGCAAATTATTTTCTTCGTAGTACTGATGTGGCAGTATCTGCAGATATTCTTTTGCTTCATCCGTTTTTCCATACTTCTTCGCAAATACACGAAGTGCCGGCGTTCGGACACCGATGATCTTTTCTTTGTTGACTGTCGGCATTAGTTTTGCATGGAAGTCGCGGTATTTTAAGTCTTGCAGCTCAAAAAGACGGGTTTGTACGTTGGTTATGATTGTTGTTTTATTCATATTTTCATCCTTGATTCTTATATTTCCCATGTCAGGCATATGATCTTTTTATTTATTATATCGCTGTTGCGATACAATTTCTATTGTTTTAAACGCATAACCATATGCGTCACCTCCTGTCGGCTTTATTATGCCATATTTCTCCCAGAAAAGCACTCCACTTATGGTTGAACGCCTCTAAATGCCGCTAATTCTCACTAATTCTTATGAAAATAGAATCAGATATCACTGAAGCGGCATCTGCGGATTCACCCATAATACTTTCACCGCATTTTCATCTGCCGGATCATCCTCTTCCTTATCCAATGATTCCTTCACGAATTTTTCGACCCTCGCCGGAGCCTTTTTAACTTCATCATTTTCCTGCCACAGGATCTTTTTCTCACCGGATCTTCCGACATAGTCAAATTCCGATGCCTTTGTTCCGTTATCTGTGATAATCTGTCCATCTTCAAACGGAATGACATATGCAGCTCCTTTGGATGTAATATACATCAGCCCTGCAAATGGATTGATGCTCGAATCCATAGATACTTCATATGTGCCAGTATTCTTCGGCTCACGTGCAGCACCAACTGCATCTTTACCTGCTACCGTATTTGTATCTGTGTCTATATCTGTCTGAGGATAAGACAGTCCTGTGATTCTGCGTTTGCTCTTTACATGTACATACAGTCTGCCATTCTTTAACTGATACACCTCTTCTACCTTTATATCTTCTGCCGCAATCCTTGATAAATGATAAGACTGAAAGGCATCCGAATATAGAACCACGGTCAGCATCATACAGATCAGGAAAACAACTCCGCACGCCATAACGATTCTTCTGTTTAATTTTCTTGATACTTTTTCAGAAAACTCCCGGAGCCCTTTCCACTCCTCGTCTGTGCCTTCTATTTTATCTGTTTCTATCGGAATCTCACCTTCCATTTTTTTCAGATATGTTCTGCACGATTCACATTCTTTTATATGTTCTTCTATTGCATTTCTGCTCTTTTCACTGCATATATCATCCTGATATAACGGCAGCAGGTCTCTTATGATCTCACATGGAATCTTTGCCATTATGTACTCCTCCTTTCCAGAATGTCCTGTATCTTCACCCGAGCCCTGTGATAGGTAACTCTCGCCCATGTCTCCTGTTTTCCAAATATCTGTGCAATCTCTTTATAATTTAATTCGCCAAGTACCTTTAGTGTAAATACCTCTTTATAAGGTTCGTCCAGATAATGAAGGATCTGATAAACCGTCATGGCTTCGTCCTTCCGAAGCATACGTTGTTCGGGTCCATCCGTTTTTCCGTCACTGTATGCCTGTTCTGTCAGTCCCTGATCTGTACGGTGTTTTTTTCTGGTATAAGAAATGTATTCATTCCTGGCAATCTGACACAGCCAGGATTTGATGCTGCATTTTCCCTGAAAATGCTTTACTCCTTTTAGTGCTTTGAAAAATGTCTCCTGTGTGATCTCTTCTGCAATGTGCGGATCCTTACTCATTGCGAGAACGAAATAATACACATCCTGAAAATAGGTTTTATAAATCTCTTCCAACTCAAGCTTCAAGTACCTGTCACCTCCCTTCTGTTATCTATTAGACGCATGAATTCCATTTTTGTTACAGCCTTTTACATTTATTTTAGAATAATCTGCAAAATATGTCTTGCATCCTTTGATATAAAAAACTCCCTGAGCCCCAAAGACTCCGGGAGTTTTATATCTTTATATGTTCGAAAAAGATCACTCTGCCGCAATCACCATCGTCCTGTGAATCTTCTTCCTTACAAACCAGAAGCAAATCACCTGCATGATGATCGTTGCAATCCAAGATACCGGATAAGACAGAAACAAGAAAGTCAGTGATCTGTGTGAAGGGAACAGCCCATAGATCCAGATAATCCGGACTCCGACCGTACCGATGATAGAAAGGATCATCGGTACCGTGGAATATCCCATTCCTCTCAGTGCTCCCGGGAACAGATCCATCAGACCGCACAAGAAATAGGTAACGGTTGTATAAGAAAAGATCTCCATACCGTATTTGATAACATCTGCCTGATTACTGTAAATATGCAGAAGTTCCGGTCCGAATATGTACACACTGCTTCCGAGGATCAAAGTTACCACAACTGAAAGGATCATACAGTCGATCAGAACCCTGTCCATACGTTTTAATTTCTTCACTCCGTAGTTCTGGCTTGTGAAGCTCATACAGGCCTGTGTGAAGGAGTTCACCGACACATATAAGAATCCGAAAATATTATTCGATGCCGTATATCCTGCCATTGCGATCGATCCAAAAGAATTGACCGATGACTGCAGCATCGCATTTGAAATATTGATTACCGTGCTCTGGATTCCCGCCGGAACCCCGACTTCAAAAATCCGCTTCAGATACACGGATCTGATCCGAAGCTTTGCAAGGTGAAGCTGATAGCTGCTCTCTGTGTGATGCAGGCACCGGAGTACCAGGATACAGGATACCAACTGGGATATAACGGTCGCAATCCCGACGCCTGCTACATCCAGATGGAATACAATGACCAGGAACAGATTCAATACTGCATTGATCACTCCGGATACGATCAGGAAGATCAACGGACGTTTGGTATCCCCCACTGCCCTTAATATGGCTGCTCCATAGTTATACATCATAAAGAATGGCATACCGCAGAAATAAATCCGCATATAAAGTGTGGATTTGGCAATTACATCATCCGGTGTCCCCATAATTTCCAGCGCGCCTCTGGCAAAGACCACTCCGATCACCGCCATCGCCACTCCGCTTACCAGAGCAAGTGCAATAGCCGTATGTACCGTCTCCGACATTTCTTTTGTTTTTCCGGCCGCATAATATCTCGCTGCAAGTACATTTGCTCCCAATGAGATTCCGATGAAAAGATTGGTAAACACATTAATCAGTGCCGTTGTCGAACCAACCGCTGCGAGCGCCTGACTTCCGCTGAAACGTCCCACTACCACGATATCCACCGCATTGAACATCAGCTGTAAGATTCCTGACAGCATCAGTGGTATGGAAAATGAAATCAATTTGTCCATGATGGTTCCATTGCACATATCAATCTCATATTTATTTTTCTTCAAAACAACTCTCTCCTTTTATAGTAATATCTTCAATCAAAGCATAAAGCCGTAATTTTTATTGTAGCATAGATTTATCGTTTGTGAACATTTAATTATTAATTTGTTTTATATGTGTAAAGACATTTTCCTTGACAGAACATCAAAAACAACCTATAATCACTTAGCTTATATGTTTTCATTTACATTCATTGTAAACATCCATATCAGTAAATATAAAAAAGGAGAATACGTATGAATATTCAGCTCTCAGAGCATTTTACCTATAAAAAATTACTTCGTTTTATCCTGCCCTCCATTATTATGATGGTATTCACTTCCATCTACAGTGTGGTGGACGGCATCTTTGTATCGAACTTTGTGGGAAAATCAGCATTTGCTTCCGTGAATCTCATTATGCCTTACCTGATGGGAATCAGTGCACTTGGATTTATGATTGGTACCGGAGGAAGTGCTTTTGTATCAAAAACCCTTGGTGAAGGAAAGAAAGAACTGGCAAATCAGTATTTTTCGATGCTGGTTACGATTGCTGCTATCGGAGGATTTGTGTTATCTGTTCTCAGTTTTATATTTATGAGGCGGATTGTCATGACATTTGGTGCCGCCGGTGATCTGATTGATTATTGTACCCTTTACGGACGGATCTCCTGCATATCCCTGACCGCCTTCATGCTGCAGAATGTCTTCCAGAGTTTCTTTGTGGCTGCTGGAAAACCCCAGCTTGGACTGAAAGTCATTGTGGCTGCCGGTTGTACAAACATTGTTCTCGATGCCCTGTTCATCGGTGTATTACACTTTGGAATTGCAGGCGCCGCGTTCGCAACCATGACCAGTGAATTTATCGGCGGTCTGCTCCCGGTGGTATATTTCTTCCGTAAGAACGACAGCCTCCTTCACTTTGTAAAACCGGTATTCGACAGACGTGTATTTCTTAAGACCTGCACCAATGGTTCCTCTGAACTCATGACTAACCTGTCCATGTCCTTAGTCAATGCATTATACAATCTCCAGCTCATGAAGATTGCCGGAGAAAATGGTGTTGCTGCTTATGGTGCAGTTATGTACGTCAATTTTATCTTTGTTGCCACCTTTTTAGGATATGCAATTGGCTGTGCCCCGGTTATCAGCTACCATTATGGTGCTGGAAATCACGCAGAGCTTAAAAATCTGTATAAAAAAAGTATGTCTATCATACTGGTCTGGGGCGTGATCCTGTTCGGTGCCGCACAGTTACTGGCACCTGTTCTGTCTAAGATATTTGTCGGTTACAATACCGGCCTGTATGCTATGACACTGCACGGCTTCCGTGTATATGCCATTGCATTCCTGATCATCGGTATCAATATCTTCGGATCCTCATTCTTTACTGCACTGAATAACGGCCTGATATCGGCTGTCATCTCATTTCTGAGAACATTAATGTTCCAGGTCATCATGGTCCTGACACTTCCACTCTGGTTCGGGATCAATGGTATCTGGAGTGCGATCAGCGTTGCGGAGGCGTTGACACTTATCATGACCACTACATTTTTCGTCCGTCAGAAAGACAAGTATCATTACCTGTAAGACAATCTCTGTCAAATGTATAACAATATAAAAAACGTATCTCTGCAATGTTTCCCCACTGTCTGAAAAGGAAGCATCTCAGAGATACGTTTTTTATTTATTAGAACATCTTGTGACATGCTCCCACCACTTAAATCTCTGATTTTGAAGTGGGGGCTTCTTG
>OLNN01002976.1_pt1 | contig 11192 bp, 10 predicted proteins | sample 1672141 | NCBI WGS metagenome assembly OLNN01 (sample SAMEA3136652, study PRJEB25190) | human gut metagenome | biome: human gut; feature: human-associated habitat; material: faeces | place: Austria | collected 2013 | reverse complement strand
ACTGGATGGAAAACGTCCACGACTGGTGCATCTCCCGCCAGCTGTGGTGGGGCCATCAGATTCCCGCCTGGTACTGCGACGACTGCGGCGAGATCACCGTGGACCGGGAGGATCCCACCTGTTGCAAGCACTGCGGCAGCAAGAACATCCGCCGGGAAGAGGACGTGCTGGACACCTGGTTCTCCTCCGCTCTGTGGCCCTTCTCCACTCTGGGCTGGCCCGACGACACCGAGGACCTGAAGTACTTCTATCCCACCGACGTGCTGGTCACCGGCTACGACATCATCTTCTTCTGGGTGGCCCGGATGATCTTCTCCGGCTGCGAGCACACGAAACAGCCGCCCTTCCACACCGTCTTGATCCACGGTCTGGTCCGGGACAGCCAGGGCCGGAAGATGTCCAAGAGCCTGGGCAATGGCATCGACCCGCTGAAGATGATCGACCAGTACGGCTGCGACGCCCTGCGGTACAACCTGATCACCGGCAACAGCCCCGGCAATGACATGCGCTTCTTCACCGAGAAGTGCGAGGCCATGCGGAACTTCTGCAACAAGATCTGGAACGCCTCCCGTTTCCTGCTGATGAACCTGACCATCGACCAGTGCCGGCTGCCCGACACCCTGGAGCTGGAGGACAAGTGGATTCTCTCCAAGCTGAACACCGTGATCCGCGAGGTCACCGTTAACATGGAGCACTACGAGCTGGGCGTGGCCGCGCAGAAGCTCTACGACTTCATCTGGGACACCTACTGCGACTGGTACATTGAGCTGACCAAGTCCCGTCTCTCCGGCGAGGACGCCCAGGCCAAGGAGCAGGCCCAGCAGGTTCTCTGCTACGTGCTCACCGACATCATGAAGATGCTCCATCCCTTCATGCCCTTCATCACCGAGGAGATCTGGCAGGCTCTGCCCCATGAGGGCGACTTCCTGATGCTCCAGGACTGGCCGGTGGAACATCCGGAGTTTGACTTCGCCGGCGACGAAGCTGCCATGGAGAAGATCATGGCGGCCATCAAGGGCATCCGTGCCCGCCGGGCCGAGATGAACGTACCGCCCTCCCGGAAGGCAGAGCTGCGGATCGTCACCGATCAGGGCGACGTGTTCCAGACCGGCATTCCCTTCCTCCAGCGGCTGGCCTCCACCACCGGCGTGAACATCACCGCGGACGCTCCGGCAGATCTGTCCGGACTGGTCAGCGTGGTTACCGCCGACGCCAAGCTGTATATCCCCATGGCGGAGCTGGTGGACCTGGATGCCGAGCGGAAGCGTCTGAGCAAGGAGCTGGAGAAGAAGAAAAAGTACCAGAGCGGTATTGAGAAGAAGCTGTCCAACGAAAAGTTCCTGGCCAAGGCGCCGGAGGACGTGGTACAGCGGGAGAAGGACAATCTGGCCAAGGCCCAGAGGGAAATCGAACAGCTGGAGAGCTCTCTGGCGGCGCTGGGCTGAGGAAAATCGGGCGAATGCCACTGAAATTTTGGGATCGCCCCTGGTTTGACAAGTTTTAACAGCAACATCATTTATAATTCACCTTGTATCGAAAAATCGGTACAAGGTGATTTTTTATGCGCGAAGGAAAGAGGCGAGCCAAATGCCATTGAGCTGCAAAGTGGACGGACGAAAGATGACGGCCCGGATCACCGGAGAGGTGGATCACCACCGGGCCAGGCAGCTGATGCTGGATCTGGAGCGGAAGATTGAGATCAACTACCCCAGAGAGCTGACTATGGACCTGTCCGGCGTGACGTTTATGGACTCCTCGGGGATTGCGGTACTGCTGCGGACCTGCCGGCGGATGCGGGAGATGGACGGGACGTTTCAGGTGACCCAGGTGCCCCTTCAGGCGGGACGGGTACTGCGGGCAGCGGGATTGCAGAAGATGATGCCCATTGAGTTCAGCGGAGAGGAGGAGTGACGTACATATGAAACCGGTCAACGAAGTGAAAATGGAGTTTTCGAGCCGCAGCTCCAATGAGGGCTTTGCCCGGGCCGCAGCGGCCTGCTTTGCGGCCCAGATGGACCCCACATTGGAGGAGCTGGGAGACATCAAGACCGCCGTGTCGGAAGGGGTTACCAACGCCATCGTCCACGCCTATCCCAACGAGATCGGGAAGGTGATGATGCGGATGCGGATGTTTGAGGACCACGTGCTGGAGATTGTCATTCGGGACTGGGGCGTGGGCATCCCGAACATCGAGCAGGCCAGAGAGCCCATGTACACCACCGGCGGTGCGGACCGCAGCGGCATGGGCTTTACCATCATGGAGAGCTTTATGGACACCCTGCGGGTACGCTCTCAGGTGGGAAAGGGGACAACCCTCACCCTGCGCAAGCGGATCTCCCGGCGGCTGTCCCGCAGCGAATGATCTCGGAACAGAAGGACCTGCTGGCTGCGGCCCGGGCCGGGGACCGGGAGGCCTGTCAGGAGATCATCCGCACCAATGACCGGCTGATCTGGAGCATTGTCCAGCGCTACTCCGGCCGGGGCGTGGAGCTGGAGGACCTGTTTCAGCTGGGGTGTATCGGGTTCCTGAAGGCGATTCAGGGCTTTGACCCGGCATACGGCACCTGTTTTTCCACCTATGCGGTGCCTAAAATCGCAGGAGAAATCCGACGCTTTCTGCGGGATGACGGCGCGGTGAAGGTCAGCCGCAGCATCAAGGAGCAGGCAGGAAAGCTGTACACCGTCCGGGAGCGTCTGCGGGCGGCCCTGGGACGGGAGCCCACCGTCAGTGAGCTGGCGGAGGAGACGGGCATGGAGATCGAGGAGATCGCGTCCATTGAGACGGCCACGGCGCAGGTCGCCTCACTCCAGGCGGAGACCGGCGCGGGATTGACCCTGGAATCCGCTCTGGGAGACACGGGGATGGAGGAGTCCCTGGTGGAGCAGATCGCCCTGCGGGACGCCATCGCCAGCCTGCCGGAGCGGGAGCAGATGGTGATTATTCTGCGCTACTACCGGGGCTTTACCCAGGAGCGGACTGCCCGGGTGGTGGGGGTCAGCCAGGTGCAGATCAGCCGCATCGAGCGGAAGGCGGTCCAGCACCTGCGGGAGAAGCTGGCGTAGTGAGGCCACCTTGCGGGAACAATTGGATTTTGATATAATGCCTTCAACAGTGATTGGAGGCAATTTTTTATGGGCTACGATACAGTGATATTTGATTTGGACGGCACGCTGTTGGATACGCTGGACGACCTGATGGACAGCTGCAACTACGCGCTCTCCACCATTGGAGAACCGGCCCGGACCCGGGCGGAAATCCGACGCTTTGTGGGCAACGGCATCCGGAACCTGATGAAGCAGGCGGTGCCGGGCGGAGAGGAGCACCCCCGGTTTGAGGAGGTCTACACCACCATGCAGAACTGGTACCGAGCGCACAATCAGATCAAGACTGCGCCCTATCCGGGGGTACAGGCGCTGATACGGACCCTGCAAAAACGGGGCGTTCCCATGGCGGTGGTGTCCAACAAGCCGGACAGCTCGGTGCAGATACTGATGGGGCAGTGGTTCCCGGAGATCACCGTCGGAGTGGGTGAGACCCAGGGCCTGCGCCGGAAGCCGGAGCGGGATATGGTGGACTACGCCCTGGACAAGCTGGGGAACCCGGCGGCTCACGCGGTCTATGTGGGGGATTCGGAGGTGGATCTGGCCACCGCTGCCAACGCGGAGCTGGACTGCATCTCGGTGACCTGGGGCTTCCGGGACCGGGCGCTGCTGGAGCAGAAAGGCGCGCGGCAGTTTGCCGATACGACAGAGGAGTTGCTGGCCCTTTTGGAGGCGGATTGAGGAGTCCGGGTGCTGAAATGTGCCTGAGATCAGTGGCGGAACATGGGGAAAGTGTGTGATAAATGTAGAATAACATACACTGCTGTTGCTATGTGGGAAAAAGTGTAGTATAATGCTAAACTGCTGAAAATATGACGGAGAAGGATGTGAAACCTATGGAACAGAGTCCGGCCCTGGCCGGCGAGAACAAGATGGGGGTCATGCCGGAAAACCGACTGCTGGTCACCATGGCTTTGCCGCTGATCTTGTCCATGCTGGTACAGGCTTGTTATAATATTGTGGACAGTGTGTTCGTGGCCATGCTCAGTGAGGACGCACTGACTGCCGTCTCCATGGCCTTTCCCATGCAGAACGTGATGATTGCGTTTGGCGTAGGCACCGGTGTGGGAATTAACGCCATGCTCTCCAAGTCGCTGGGCGAGAAAAACCGGGAGCTGGCCAGCAAGGCGGCCAATAACGGACTTTTCTTGGCCCTGTGCAGCTTCCTGCTCTTTGTGCTGGTGGGGATTTTCGCTGCCCGGCCCTTCTATATGGTGCAGGCCAGCCAGAATATGGGCATCGTCAACGACGGTGTCGCCTATCTGCGCATCGTCTGCTGCTGCAGCATCGGCCTGTACCTGCAAATCGCCTTTGAGCGGCTGATGCAGGGCACGGGCATGACCATCTATACCATGATTACGCAGATGACCGGCGCACTGATCAACATCGTTCTGGACCCGATGTTTATTTTCGGCATCGGCTTCTTCCCCAAGCTGGGCGTGGCCGGCGCGGCCATCGCCACCTGTATCGGCCAGTGTATCGCCGCCATCGCGGGAGCGGTGCTGAACCAGAAAAAGAACCATGAGATCAGTGTCAGTCTGTCCGGGGTGTTCCATCCCGACTGGAAGGTCATCGGGCGCATTTACAGCGTGGGCATTCCCTCCATCATCATGGCGGCCATCGGCAGCGTCATGACCTTCTGCATGGACCTGATTCTGGTGGCATTCTCCACCACTGCTGTGGCGGTCTTCGGGGTGTACTTTAAGCTCCAGTCCTTCTTCTTTATGCCGGTGTTCGGCATGAACAACGCGCTGGTCCCCATTTTCGCCTATAACTATGGCGCGCGCAAAAGGAAGCGGATGATGAAAACCCTCAAGCTGGGCATTGGCTATGCCCTGTGCTTTATGATCGCCGGCTTTATCCTGTTTGAGACCATTCCCGGCGTGCTGCTGAGCTTTTTCAGTGCGTCGGACCAGATGCTGGCCATCGGCATTCCCGCCCTGCGCACCATAGTCCTGCACTTCCCCCTTGCGGCGGTCACCATCGTGCTGATGTCCATCCAACAGGCCCTGGGCCACGCTTTTAACAGCATGCTGGTCTCCATGGGACGTCAGCTGCTGGTGTTGTTGCCGGCGGCGTACATTCTGGCCAAGGTGGGCGGTCTGCATGCGGTCTGGTGGTCCTTCGTGATCGCGGAATTTGTGGCCGTTACCCTGTGTTTCCTGTTTTTCCTGCGGGTGAAGCGAAAGGTGATTGACCCGTTGGGAAATGACTGATGGATGAAAAGGAAAACCGTGAAGTGTATGTAAAACTTCACGGTTTTTTGATGTGTCATGTCGAATTTTGTGGTATCCTGAAGCTGATACTGTATGGTGGGAGGGAATCAAAGAATGAAACGGAGACTGAGTGCCCTTTGCCTGGTTCTGGCCATGGTGCTGGCCCAGAGCGGATGCGCCTGGAGCCAGAAGACGGTGACAGTGGGTGGACAGACCGTGGTGGTGGACAGCAGCGTGCCCGGCAGTACCCTGGATGCCGCGGACTTTTCCCGGCAGGAGGACGGTACCATCGTCTATTCCGGCGGCAAGTACCTGACCGGGATTGATGTCTCTGCCCATCAGGGTGAAATAAATTGGAAAAAAGCTGCGAAACAGGTGGATTTTGCAATGATTCGCGTGGGTTATCGCGGCTATACTGAAGGTGTACTGGCGGAGGACAGCGCTTTTGAATACAATATCAAACATGCGTTGAAAAATGGCGTTCAGGTGGGCGTCTACTTCTTCTCCCAGGCGGTCAGCCCGGAGGAGGCCAGGGAAGAGGCGGAATATCTGCTCGACGCCATCAAAGACTATGATGTCACGCTGAACGTGGCCTATGACTGGGAGCCCATCGACAATGTGGAGCCGGGAACGGCCCGGACCGAGCAGGTGTCAGAGGAGACGGTGACCCAGTGCGCGGCGGCATTCTGCGACGTTATCCGCAAGGCCGGCTATCAGCCTGCCCTCTACTGCAACGGCATGTTGGGGTATCTGAGCTATGACCTCACCGAACTGCCCGATGTGGAGATCTGGTACGCCTACTATGACGGCGACAGCCCGAACTTTGCCTATCAGATTCGCATGTGGCAGTACACCGACTCCGGAAAGCTGGACGGTGTCACAGGCAAAGTGGACTATAACCTGTACTTTTGCGATGAGGAAAAGCGATAATAGTATGCTTTCCCGTATTTGAAAAAATCGAATGGGGAAAAAGGAGTACAATGCAAAAAATTTTCCTCGCAAAATTGTAAAGTGACTGGGCCGGAGACATGGCAAAAATGGGTTAACCAAAGCCGCCGCACATTGCCAGTTTTCCGGCGCTTTTTTTCCGGCGCTTCGGTCATATTAAACTTGCGCGATGGCGCAAGCAGAAGTAGAAGCGGGGGAATTTTACAGTGAAAGAGGGAAAGAGTATATGGGCTTGGTTTGCCATTGCCTGTTGTGTCCTGATGGGCGTTGTCAGCTGTGCCGTTCTGGCGGGCAAGGCGCTCACAGGCGCGGAACAGCCGGCAGTGGCCTGTACGGCGGACGCGGAACGGCCAAAGAGTCTGGTCCCGGTGGGACGGACCGTGGGCATTAAGCTGTTTTCCAAAGGCGTGATGGTGGTGGCCCTGTCGGAGATCGATACGGCGCAGGGCGCGGTATGGCCGGCGAAGGAGTGCGGTCTGGAAGTGGGCGACATCATCACGGAGATCGACCACACGTCGGTCAACTCCATCGAGGAGGTGGAACAGCGGGTCCGGGGTGCCAATGGAGGCGTGTTGGAGATCCAGGCCCTGAGAAACGGCAAAAAAATGGATGTGACAGCGGAGGCGGCGCCCTGTCTGGCCGATGGGACCTATAAGCTGGGGGCGTGGCTGCGGGACTCCATGGCGGGTATCGGCACGGTCACCTATTTTGACCCGTCGACCCACACCTTTGCCGCGTTGGGACACGGAATCAACGATATCGACACCGGGCTGCTCATTCCGGTGCGCTCCGGCGGTATTATGGCTTCTTCCGTTACCGCAGTGGTCCGGGGAGAAAAGTCGGAGCCGGGTCAGCTGCACGGTACCTTTGACCTGACTGGGGACATCGGTACGCTGTTTGCCAACGGAACTGGCGGCGTGTTTGGCAGGACGGACTCCACCCTGTTTGACGGACAGGCGCTCCCGGTGGCGAAAAGAAGCGAGGTCCACACCGGTCCGGCGGTCATCCGTTGCAATGTGGAGGGGACCAAGGTGGAGGAGTACACGGTGGAAATCCTGCGCGTTTATCCCGAGCTGGGGGATACGACGCGGAATCTCCTAATCCAGGTCAATGACGAACGGCTGTTGGAGCTCACCGGCGGTATCGTTCAGGGTATGAGCGGCTCCCCCGTAATTCAGAACGGAAAGCTGGTCGGGGCTGTGACCCATGTATAGGTGAGTTCATGATACCGACAAGAAAAAGTTGTGCTTGTGCCATATATTATAGTTGTTTTCAAGGTTTTTGCAAGTAAAAGTTTTGGATTTTTGCGTCTAGTGTTTCCGTTTACAATTCAGCAGCGGCAAAGCAGTGCGCTGGAACAATGATGTAAAAAAGAGGCGTCTAATAAGACGCCTCTTAAAATTTAGTTTTTAAATGAATGGATTGCCTCGTTAAGTCTTTGCTCGTACCACAGCCAGAACATCGTGCTTCCACTCATAGCCGGAGGTCACGGTCAGCTTGATATACTGGTTCTTGTCGTTGAGCGTTTGGCCGTTCCTGCCCGTGATCACGGTTGGTTTTCCGCCGTCCAGCAGGTAGATGCCGATGCTGCTGTCGTGGACCAGCACGTCGCCGGGCTGGAGCTTGTCCTTGTAATTGGCCAACTTCTGATTGGGATAGCTCACGTCGCAGCCGATCAGCTGATCCGCGTTGACAATGGACTTCGCACCGGTGCCATAGCCTGCCTTGGTGTGGCTGAGCACCTTGCCGGACTTGAGCAGGCCAACGTCCTGGAGCACCCAGCTGACGAAATGGGCACAGCTGGAGCCGGGCTTGTCCAACTTCTTTGTGGCCGCAAAGGTGAACTTGGCCGTGTAGCCGTCGCCCTTGTAGTGCCACTTGTTCTTGACCATGTAGGACGCGATCTCCTTTGCCCGGGTGACAACGGCGTCCTGGATCAGCCTTGTCTGAGTCTTCGGTCCCACGATGCCATCCACGGTCAGACCCGCCTTGTACTGGTAGGCCCGGACCGCACTGTCTGTCTTGTAGCCCCAGATGCCGTCAGCGGTCAGAATCCAGCCGCAGATAGTCAGGCGCTGTTGGAGCAGCTTGACTGCCTCGCCCCGGTCGCCCTTGCGCAGGAGTGTGACAGCGGTTCCGCCGGTCACGGTGCCGGGATTCTGGTAGGCCACGTTGACGTCCACCGCACCGGAGATGCCGGAGACCTTGCCAACGCTGGAATACTGCCAGCCCCAGAGCGTATGCTTGCTCTTGACCACCGGCTTGGACTGCTGCTTTCCGTTGTTGGTGCCGTACTTCGCAATCCAGAACGGCAGGTCCAGCTTGTCCACATCCAGCACGCTGTTGTACCAGCTCTGGTTGCAGTAGATGCCCACCTGGTATCCAGCGGCCTCCAGCACCTTGCGCTCTGCGGCAATGACAGCGTTCAGGGCCGACTTTCCGATATTGCGGATACTGGAATCCTCCATGTCCAGCCAGACGCCACAGGTGATTTTCTTGCCTTTCAGAACGGACACAACGGCCTTTGCCTCGGTGGTCGCTTCCGCCGGGGTTTTCGCATATACGTAGCGGTACACACCAACCGGGATATTCTGTGCGGTGCAGCCCTTGTAGTTCTGTTCAAACGCACTTTCTACAGTGTTATTTTTCTGCGTCGCTTTCAGAATGGCGAACTTGACGCCGGCGTTTTTGACCTTCGCCCAGTCAATGGTTCCCTGCCACGCGGCACAGTCGATGCCGAAATATGTATTTGCCATTATTAAACCTCCTTGTCGTGTAATGAAAAAGCCAGCCCAATGGCTGGCTTTTTGCGGTGCACCCAGTATTTCTGGTGCTGATATATAAAAAACGCCGCCCGTTGCCCTAATTTGGCGGCGTTTCAGAAAACTATAGTACTTTAAATTCATTTACTTCTGTGAAGAACCAACGCTTTCCACTTTTGTCAATTGTTCCACTAACACGCACCTCATTATCATCACGGTATGCATTGCAAGCTAGCATATGATTACCGGGCGAAAGATGAAGTGTAATAGAGCGCATTCTCCCATCAACTTTTGTCAAAAGCCGTACAGTATTCTCTCCCTCATCCCCATCATTTGATGTAGATTTAGAGAGCATTTTTATGGTGCCCTCCAACGTTACATCCTCAACTAATGTGCAATCTTTGTATCTTTTGGAGATTTCATCAATGAATAAGAAATGAGTATTTTCAAGAGTGTAGACTGTTGGCGGCTCAACTGCCTGTGTAAGCGCCTCTGCATAATAGACAGATGTTTCAATAGTAACTTCATCTGCCGTTTCTGGCTTTAGTTTTGCAAGTGCGTCACACATATTTGCGGTTATTCCATCTTTATAGGCATCCTCAATTAAGTCTCCAACTTTAACTTGCATACTAGCAACTTTATCAATCTGAGTGATGGCCTTTCCTATGCGTTTAATTATTTTATGTTCAGGTGGCTCCTCTGGAGGAACTGGTGCATCAATAAGATATAGTTGCTCATCTTCTTCATCTGCGACTTGAACATCAATATTAATAACGAAACTTCCGATTTGCGTTTGGCCGAACTGAAACTTTTTAAGCGCCTTTTTGGCACTATTACAAGTCTTGGCGCAAACTGGCTTTGCGTTTTCTTCTGCACATGCAGCGTAGAGTACCAACTCTTTCAATCCATCTAAACAGCGTGCAGCATACTCAAGAGGAATTTTTCCATTTTTGCTTTCCTCTGTTATAATGCGAAATTGCAAACGATCTGTATATGTGCTTTTTAGAGAATCAATGATCTCTTGTTCTGATTTTTCATTTATTACCGATAAGGTTTGAATCAAACTATATACCTGTGGATAAAAATCAGTAACTGTTTCACTTGCAGGAACAGCAACGGTGAACTCTGGGTCTGCTCTATTCTTAAAAACCCACATTCTTGGATTTCTGAAAGTGTCATCTCTAGTCCAACCAGTAAACAAAAGATACTTTTCTATGGATGCGGAGGTTATGCCACTAAGATTCTTTATCAAGTAATAATTCATAGCTTTTCGCCTCCTTTCACTTTTTCCATAAGGTCAATCAAGGCAGCGGGTGAGAATACCTGACAATCAGGAATAGAAATTCTCTTTGTTACCTGATTTGTGGTTGGCGTTTGACCTTCTAAGGAGCACCACCACGCACATTTTTTCATAACAAGTTGCTCTGTAGTAACTTCGAGCCATTCGTCACTATTTTCGGGGAGAGCAAGTAATATTAAAATATTAGGCAACATGGAGCTTTCTGCAACTAAGTCGTTGTAGTTTTTGCTTTCAAGATCATACACCACACGGCCATCCTCAAAAGTCACATTGCAGGAACTTTTAAGCTGAAAGTTTATACCAAAACAACTGTCAACATACCGTCCGTTACGGTTAATAACATCCTTTATTGTGCCATCAATACCATAATCAAATTCAGTTTTGCCAAAGTTAAATCCAGCTTTAGCGACAACAGCCCGGACATATGCTTGGCTAAGTGCTTCTTTTTGATGCTGAACGGTTATCGGCATATGCTACACCCTCCAATCGATATGTGATATATGTAAGATATAATATCGCATTGGTGGAGTAGTTGCAATACTTCATTTGGATAATATAACAGATATATCCAGTCTGGCTGTGCAATTTTCAATTTAAGGTTTTATATTCAAACCTCTATTTTAAGAGGACATCAAAAAGTTAAATGCCCATATTAAAACATGAGCCGGGACTGAGAATAACCTCAGCCCGGCTTTGTCGTAGTTTATTCCTGTACCTCCGGCAAACCTGCCACGCTGGTCAGCAGGGACAGCACGCCAGCCAGTACAGACGCGCTGGCCACAGCCAGCCAATTTACATCAGACAGCAGCGCGCTGGTGCCGATGGTCGCGATCGCGGTTTGGGCCACCGTCTTAATGGCTCTCA
>OLNN01002972.1_pt1 | contig 11212 bp, 9 predicted proteins | sample 1672141 | NCBI WGS metagenome assembly OLNN01 (sample SAMEA3136652, study PRJEB25190) | human gut metagenome | biome: human gut; feature: human-associated habitat; material: faeces | place: Austria | collected 2013 | reverse complement strand
CATCGAGCTCGACGACCCCGAGGAGAAGATCGGCGTCGACATCATCAAGAAGGCGCTGACCGCCCCGGTGGCCACCATCGCCAAGAACGCCGGCTTCGAGGGCGCCGTCGTGGTCGACAAGGTCGCGGCCATGCCCGCCGGCGAGGGCCTGAACTCCGCCACCGGCGAGTGGGGCAACATGATCGCCATGGGCGTGCTCGACCCGGTCAAGGTCACCCGCACCACCCTGCAGAACGCCGCCTCCGTGGCGAGCCTGATCCTCATCACCGAGGCCACCGTCACCGACGTGCCGAAGAACACGCAGCTCGAGGACGCCATCGCGGCCGCGACCGCCGGCGCTCAGGGCGGCGGCATGTACTAAGCCGTATCGGCTCGGCTGCTTTCGCCGCAAGGCCCCGGGGTTTCCCGGGGCCTTTTTTCGTATCGAGCGCCCGCGTCCGGCGCGGGGGCGATCCGCCGGGCACGGGAACGTAAAGGTCCCGCCCGCTCGCGCGTTTTGTCGGCGGGCGCGTCCGCAGGCGGTGTTACCATGCCCCTTGCGCATCGCTGGCAGCGGAAGGAAAGGCGTTCGGAGATGGCCGAGGATCGCGACAAGTCCAAGGACGAGGGCACCTACGTACGGGACGCCCAGGCGCGTGCCCAGATGAAGGAGCGGCTGCGCGAGCGCGCCCGCGAGCACGCCGACGAGCGCGGGCACCGCCGCATCGGCAGCGCGCCGGTCGCGGCCGTCGACGTCCAGACCGAGCTCGAGCGCCTGAAAAACCTCAAGCGCCGCGCGATCGTCCGGCGCGTCATCACCCTGTGCTTCGTGGTGGCCTCGGCGTTCCTGCAGGCGTTCGCCATCCAGGTGTTCGTGCAGCCCGCGGGCCTGCTCTCGAGCGGGTTCACCGGCCTCGCCATCCTCATCGACCGCGTCACCTCGCTGTTCGGCTTCAGCTTCCCCACCTTCGTGGGCATGGTGGTGCTGAACGTCCCGGTCGCCATCATCTGCTGGAACAGCATCTCCAAGCGCTTCGTGGTCTTCTCGATGATCCAGGTGTTCCTCTCCTCGTTCTTCCTGAGCCAGATGCGCTTCGCGCCGATGCTGCGCGAGCCGGTGCTCCTCGTGGTGTTCGGCGGGTTCATCTACGGCCTCGCGATCGCCATCGCCCTGCGCGGCGGGGCGTCGACGGCGGGCACCGACTTCATCTCGCTCATGGTGTCCAACAAGACCGGCAAATCCATCTGGGGCCTCATCTTCGCGGGGAACTGCGTGGTGCTCGTGATCTTCGGCGCGCTGTTCGGGTGGACGGCGGCGGCGTTCTCCATCATCTTCCAGTTCATCTCCACCAAGACCATCGAGACCTTCTACCACCGCTACGACCGCATGACCATGGTGATCACCACCAAGAAGCCCGACGAGGTGCTCGAGGCCTACCACGACGCCTTCAAGCACGGCTCGTCGTGCTACGAGGCGATCGGCGGGTACAGCCGCAAGACCTACTGGCGGATCGAGACGGTCGTGTCGTCCTACGAGGTGGGCGATATCGTGGCGCTCGTCCGCGCCCACGACGACCACGCGGTCATCAACGTCTTCCGCTCCGAGGGCTTCTTCGGCCGCTTCTACCGCGGGCCGGTGGATTAGGCTCCGCCGGGCCCCTGCCCGCGTCTCGACGAGCGGGGGGCGTCTGACGGCGCATGGGCGTGGCGGAGGCACCGGAGCGAAAACGGCGGAAGCGTCGGGGGCGTCCGACGGCGCATGGGCCGCGGCGTCTTGCCGCGGGCGCCTTCCGCCTCGGTACCGGACCGCCCCGCCCCTCGGCCTGTCGCCGCGTGTGCGCATAGGCGGGTTTCGCGCCCCGTCGCCCGACGGCGGGCGGGGTCACGCTACAATGATGCAGTTGCACGTCCGGGCCTCCGGGCCCGTGCCGTATGGAGGGGTGTTCGCATGGCGCAGCAGCACGATCTGTTCGATGACATCATCGACATCAGCAAGGGCCTGGGCGCCCTGAAGGATCCGTTCTCCGGCGTGACCGACGCGCTGCTCGGCACGGAAGGGGAGGGCGTTCCGCAGTGGAACCCGGCCGACTACAAGGAGAAGCCGCGCGCCAACTCCATCCCGTGCCTCGTGTGCAACTTCGAGAAGAGCTCCTGCACCGCCTGCCGCGACGCCTGCCCGGTGAACGCCATCGACATCGAGGAGTACGCCATCGAGATCGGCGACGTGTGCCGCAAGTGCGGTCTGTGCGTGGCCGCGTGCCCCACCGAGGCGCTCGTCTCCCCGCGCATCGCCCCCAAGAAGCTCTACGACGCGATCGCCGGCGCCGCCGCCGCGTACGAGACGGCGTACGTCACCTGCACGCGCGCCCTGCGCCGCATCCCCCGCGAGAACGAGGTCGTCGTCGCCTGCATCGGCGACGTCACGCCCGAGGTGTGGTTCTCCGTCATGGCCGATTACCCCAACGTGAGCGTCTACCTGCCGCTCGATATCTGCGAGAACTGCAAGAACACCACCGGCGAGGAGGCGCTCGGCAACGCGATCGCCACCGCCGAGGAGTGGGTTGGGGCCGGCATGGGTCTCGAGGTCGAGGCGCGCAACCTCACCTGCGTGAAGCGCCGCGAGTACGAGCGCAAGGAGTTCATGGACAACATCATGAAGACCACCGGCCTCGCGGTGAGCAAGCTCAACCCCGCCACGGCCGCGGTCGCATCCGTTACCCAGCGCCTGCGCGACCACTCCAAGAAGATCTCCGCGCTCGAGAAGACGCTCAAGGCGGCGTGCGGGACCACGACGAGCAAGCGCCGGCGCATCCTCACGCAGGGGCGCCAGCTCATGCTCTCCACGCTCCAGAGCTACCCCGACCTCGCCGAGAACATCCGGGTGAGCACCCCCGAGTGCGATTTCTCCAAGTGCACGGCCTGCGGCGACTGCGTGCGCCTGTGCCCCACCCATGCCACCGACCTCAAGGGGGCGGGGCGCTTCAGCGTCGAACCCGCCTACTGCGTGGGCTGCGGCCTGTGCGTCGAGGCGTGCGAGGAGCATGCGCTCACCATGGTCGAGCACGACGCGCGCGACCTCGTGGTGCCCGATGAGGACGCCGAGCGCCGCGCCGCGGATGCCGCGAAGGCGAAGCTCGACATGGAGAAGACCAAGGCGGAGGCGAAGAAGACCCTGAACAAGGTCCTCGACGGCGTGGAGAAGCTGGCGGAGTAGGGGCGTCTCGCCCGGGCGCCGGGCCGGGTTCCGGCGGGTGCCGCATCCGATCGGCCTGCAGGGGCCGCCGCGTCCACCGGGGCGGCCCGGCTGCGTATCCTGCGCCGTACGGCGGCGGTCCATTCCAAGGTCGTTCGATCCCGTTCACGTCACCCGTCTGAAACAGGAATCATAAATTCTCCAGTATATCATCAGTAAGATGTACTGCGGCCTCCATATGCGGTTTTCCGCAATGTGAAAATCGATAGAAGCGCTTTCCAGCGCATCTTAGTCTGTGGTTATCGGCTCTCCTACGATGAAAGAAGAGGGGTAATCATGGAAAAGAAAGCCGTTGTGATCGCAGGTGCCGGGAGTACGCACACTCCCGGCATCATCCAGAGCCTGCTGCAGAAGAAGCAGGAGCTCCCGCTGCGTAAGCTCGCGCTCTACGACATCGATGAGCAGCGCATGAACCTCGTGTACGACATCATGCGCCAGTTCATCGAGCAGGAGGCGCCCGACCTGGACGTCGTCGTGACGACCGATCCGGAGACGGCGTTCACCGACGTGGACTTCGTGTTCGCGCAGATTCGCCAGGGCGGTCTGGCGATGCGCTCGAGCGATGAGAAGATCCCGCTGAAGTACGGCTGCGTCGGTCAGGAGACCTGCGGCGCCGGCGGCTCCATCTCCTACGGCATCCGCTCGATCCCCGGCGTGTTCGGCATCGTCGAGGCTGCGAAGAAGTACTCGCCGAACTGCTGGATCCTGAACTACTCCAACCCTGCCGCCGTGGTCGCGGAGGCGACGCGCCGCGAGTTCGGCAACGAGCGCATCCTGAACATCTGCGACATGCCGACCGCGATCCTGCTGTCGTACTCCAAGATGCTCAACCTGCCCAGCTGGCGCGACCTCGACCCGTGCTACTTCGGTCTCAACCATTTCGGCTGGTTCACCGAGGTCTATGACAAGCAGGGCGTCGACCGCCTGCCCGAGCTGCGCGAGATGATCCTCAACCAGGGCATGGCCGTCAGCGACAGGCACCACAAGGACCCGGATTGGATGCACACCTGGGCGCAGTACGTCGAGATCGTCAAGGACTATCCCGAGTACCTGCCCAACAGCTACCTGCAGTACTACCTGTACTCGCAGGATATGGCAGCCGGTATGGACCCCGAGCACACCCGCGCCGACTCGGTCATCAACGGACGCGAGAAGGAGATGTTCGCCGAGCACCAGGCCTACCTCGCCGACCACGCGAACTACAAGAGCCCGGTCCAGAGCTTCACGGTCTTCGGGGACTTCATCGTCGACGCCGCCGCCTCGATCGCCTACAACAAGGCAGAGCGCTACCTGGTCATCGTCGAGAACAACGGGGCCATCCCCAACCTGCCTGATGACGCCATGGTCGAGGTCCCCGCCTATGTGCGCTCCTGGGGTCCCGAGCCGGTGCGCCGCGCTCCGATCTCCACGTTCTACAAGGGCCTGATCGAGGAGCAGCTCGCGAGCGAGAAGCTCGCGGTCGACGCGTACTTCGAGCATTCCTACCAGAAGGCGCTCGAGGCGATCGCCGTCAACAAGACGATCCCGTCCACGACCGTGGCCCGCAAGATCCTCGACGACCTGATCGCCGCCAACGGCGATTACTGGCCCGAACTTCACTAGAGAGGAGCCGCTACCCATGGGAAGCAAACTCTACAACGGTTTCCAGAAACTCGGTAAGGTCCTGATGGCGCCGGTGCTCCTGCTGCCCATCTCCGGCATCCTGGTGGGTCTGGGTTCCGCGCTGTCCAACGCGAACCTCATGGAGCTCGCGCCCTTCCTGGCCTCCGAGCCCATGGTCATCTTCAGCACGCTGATCAAGGCGGCGGGCAACGTCGTCAACAACCACATCTCCGTGCTGTTCGCCATCTGCGTCGCATACGGCTACGCCCGCGCCGAGAAGGCGACGGCGGCCCTGTCGGGCTTCCTCGGCTACATGACCATGAACACCATCATGGGCCAGCTGCTGACCCTGCTCGGCGTGATCGACCCGGAGAACCTGCTGACCGGCCAGAGCTCGATCCTGGGCGTGGTGACGCTCGATACGGGCGTGTTCGGCGGCATCGCCGTCGGCCTGATCGTGTCGTGGCTGCACAACCGCTACTACAAGATCCAGCTCCCGCCGGTGCTCGGCATCTTCAACGGCACGCGCTTCATCCCCGCGATCACGATCATCGTGGCGAGCCTGCTGGGCTGCGTGCTCTCCGTCCTGTGGCCGCCCGTGCAGAACGCCCTGTCCATGATGTCGACGTTCATCGATTCCACGGGCGTGTTCGGTGCGTTCATCTACGGCCTGTCCGAGCGCCTGCTGCTCCCGTTCGGCCTGCATCACTTCATCTACCTGCCGTTCTTCTTCACGTCACTCGGCGGTACGATGACCGTCGACGGCCAGACCGTCGAGGGCGCCGTCAACATCTACAACGCGATCCTCAACACCCCCGGCATGATGTACGACATCGATGTCAGCAAGTACGTCATGAACGGCAAGGTCCTGTTCGCGATGTTCGGCCTGACGGGCGCCGCCCTGGCCATCTGGCGCTCCTCGCTGCCCAAGAACCGCAAGAAGACCGCTTCCCTCATGATCGCCGCGGTCATCCCCGCCGCCTTCATGGGCATCACCGAGCCGCTCGAGTACTCGTTCCTGTTCGTGGCGCCGGTGCTCTTCGTCGTCCACGCGTTCCTGTGCGGACTGGCCTATGTGCTCACCTACCTCGTGCAGTTCAACGTACCCGGACCCTCCGCGTTCGGCGGCCCGTTCCTGTCATGGATCTTCAACGGGATCATGAACGCCGACAAGGGGTCCAACTGGTTCTGGCTCATCCCGCTCGGCGTCGCGTACTTCGGTCTGTACTACGCGCTGTTCCGCGCCTTCATCAAGAAGTTCGACTTCAAGACGCCCGGTCGCGAGGACGACGCCGGCGATGACGCCGCGGACTCCGCGTCCGCGGGCGCCTCGCAGACCAACGAGCTCATCCCGCAGATCGTCGAGGCCGTGGGCGGCAAGGACAACATCAAGAGCGTCGACGCCTGCTTCACCCGCTTGCGTTTGAAGCTCAACGATGTGGGCCTCGTCAAGGAGGACCCGTACTTCAAGGAGTCGCTGGGCGCGAGCGCCATCGTGCACGTGGGCGACGGCGTCCAGATCGTCTACGGTAACAAGGCCTCGGTCTACAAGTCCGAGATGAGGGAATACCTCGGTATGGAGTAGGTTTCCGAGAACCGGTCGGGGGCGGCGCTCGCGCCGTCCCCGGCTTCATGCAAGAGGGGGACCACGTGTCGATGTACGAGATCTATTCCAATCTGCGTACCTGCATCGAGGGCATCGGTCAAGCCGGGGGCATGGACTCCCACATCGCCCTGTACGTGCTCGAGCACCATGAGGAGGTCCCGCGGATGGCCATCGGGGACCTCGCGCGGGCATGCAACACCTCGATCGCGACGATATCGCGGTTCTGCCGCCGCGTGAACGGCTCGGATTGGCGTACCTTCAAGGACCAGATGGAGGAGTACGGGGCCTGGCTGCGAAGCGACTCGGCCGTCTCGCGCTTCCATGACCGGATCGATATCCCCTGGTACTTCGATACGCTGGAGGCGAGCCTCTATCAGACGCGCCGGCTGCTGACCGACGGGGTTCTGGAGCAGGCGGTCGACTGGCTGTCCGAGGCCGCGAACATCTACATGTACGGCAGCTCGTTCTCCAACATCTCCGCCCGGGAGGCCTGCGAGAAGCTCAACCGGATCAACCGCCTGTGCTTCTCGTTCTCCACGGTGAAGGACCAGCTGGGGTCGCTCGTCCACCTCAAACCCGATGACCTGGTCGTCTTCATCTCCTTCTCGGGCACCACGGCGCATATCCGGAAGCTCTACCTGCGGGCCAAGATGGTCGGCTGCCGCATCATGTGGATTTCGGGCAACCAGGCGCTCGTGCGCGAGGGGTCGAGCCGCGAGATGCTCGTGGCGGTGAGCCCGCTCGCGCTGCACGAGTACCGCACCTCGCTCGTGGAGGGGATCAGCCTTCGCTGCGCCATCGACGCCCTCTACATCAGCTACACCAACCGCCTGCGCTCGGTCCGCCCCGAAGCGGGCGACGCGCTGCCCGCGGGCGGCGGGGATGATGGGGGGCTTGGGTGATGCGGCCTCGCGCCGCACGGCTATGGGCTATGATGTTCCCGAAGGCTCTGGCGCCCCGTCGTGTCCGGCGAGGCGCTTTCGTATGAGAGAGGGTACATCGTGGCACTTTCAATCGGTATCGTCGGCCTGCCCAACGTGGGCAAATCGACGCTGTTCACCGCGCTCACCAAGAAGGGCGGCCTGGCCGCCAACTACCCGTTCGCCACGATCGATCCCAACGTGGGGATCGTCGACGTGCCCGACGACCGCCTCGGCAAGCTGGCCGAGATCGTCCATCCCGGGCGCATCGTGCCGGCCACCGTCGAGTTCGTGGACATCGCGGGCCTGGTGAAGGGCGCCAACGAGGGCGAGGGCCTGGGCAACCAGTTCCTCGCGAACATCCGCGAGACCGACGCCATCTGCGAGGTGGTCCGGTACTTCAAGGACCCCAACGTCATGCGCGAGGTGGGGCGCGTGGGCGAGTTCGTCGACCCGGCGGGCGATGCCGAGACCATCATGACCGAGCTCATCCTCGCCGACATCCAGACGCTCGAGAAGCAGCTTCCCAAGCTCGAGAAGGACGCCAAGCGCGACCATGAGCTCGCCCCGAAGCTCGAGGTCGCCCGCCGCCTGCTCGCCTGGCTGAACGAGGGCAACCGCGCGGCGTCGCTCGACATGACCGACGAGGAGCGCGCCGCCGCCCGCGGGCTCTTCCTGCTGACCATGAAGCCGATCCTGTACGTGGCGAACGTGGACGAGGACATGCTGGGCGAGGACCTCGCGCCCATCGACGGCGTCGCCCCCATCCCCATCTGCGCCAAGGTCGAGGCGGAGCTGTCCGAGCTCGACCCGGAGGAGGCCGCCGAGTACCTGGAGACCCTCGGGCTCGAGCGCCCCGGTCTGGAGGTGCTCGCCCAGGCCGCCTACCGGCTGCTGGGGCTGCAGTCGTTCTTCACCGCCGGTGAGATGGAGGTCAAGGCCTGGACCGTGCGCCAGGGCGCCACGGCCCCGCAGGCGGCGGGCGTGATCCACTCCGACTTCGAACGCGGCTTCATCAAGGCCGAGGTCGTCGCGTACGACGACTACGTCGAGCTCGGCGGCGAGCAGGGCGCGAAGGCGGCGGGCAAGCTGCGCATGGAGGGCAAGGACTACGTCATGGCCGACGGCGACGTGGTGCACTTCCGGTTCAACGTGTAGCACCGCGCACTGCCGCGATGCTGCTGCATACCGAAGAGATGGGTTGATAACATGTTCCAATACGGTCGGGTGAACGGGTACCTCACCATCGCGCTCGTGGTGGTCGGGCTGCTGCCGCTCGCCATCACGTTCGTGGTCGTGCCGCAGCTGCCGGACTCGGTGGCCATGGCGTTCGACGCCGCGGGCGATCCGACGCGCTTCGAGAGCCGCTACCAGCTGTTCTGGGTGCCCGCGGTGAGCCTGTTGCTCGCGATCGCGACGATCTTCAACGCGCGCCGGCAGGCGAACGCGAACAAGGAGTCGCGCGTCGCGGCCGAGCTCGTGTACCGGCGCGGCGTGCGCAGCGGCGTCGTGATCGGCGTGCTGCTCACCGCCTGCACCATCTACCTGCTGTTTGCTGCCTACACCGGAACCGGTTTCAGCTTCGCGCTCTAGCCGGTCCACAACGTGCCCGTCTCGGGGTTTGATCGTACATCGGGGGATACCAGGGTAGCGCGGGCGTGAGGGGCGTCGCCGAGCTTCTTGCTGCGTTGAGGCTCGCGTGATGCGCGCCCCGCCCGCCGTCGCGATGGCGGGCGCCCGCGCTGCCGCGGCAGGTAGAGCGTCGCTTACCTGTGCGTCGCACACCGCCGCCTGTTACTCATTTGTCGAAACAAACAACCGCACGTCGCCCGTCGCCGCACGAACCGGTGCGCGGAGGCGGCATCGGATACGTCCCGCGCGCACGGGTTCGCCCGCGCGTCCCGGGATTACCGCGCATTGTATAGATGCGCTCCGATATGCGGATTACATCGAACGTAAACTATAATTTACGCATCCGACCGGGTTCTTGCAGACACTCGTGCCATGAACGAGAGCATTGAACAGACGGCCGGTCGCAACGTGCGCTCCCTGCGCGAGGAGCAGCACCTTTCCAAGACCGCGTTCTGCCTGATGGCCGGTGTGAGCCGCCCGTATCTCAACAGGATCGAGGCAGGCCAGGCGAACATGTCCATCAAGCAGCTCGACCGCCTGGCGAAGGCGCTCGGTACCGACGTGATCTCGCTGCTGCGGTAAGCCGGCGCGCCCGCTCCACGGCGCCCGCGCGCGGCGCCCTCAACGAACAGGAAAACCTAATCGTCGCTGCGATCGTGGTTGACGGGGCGGTAGAAGAGCCGCTCGAGCTCGCGTGCGTCGCCCGCCTGCGTGAGCGCCCACATCATCTTGGCCACGATGGCCTCGGTGGTCATGTCGCCGCCCCGAAGGATGCCCGGGTGCTCGGCGTAGGCGCGCCCCACCTCGTAGACCCCGAGGTCGAGGCCCTCTTCGGGCACCTGCGTGGTGAGCACGACGGCGCGCCCCGAATCGACCCAATCGAAGATGGCGCGCTTGAACGAAAGCTCGCCCGCGCCGTAATCCGGGATGCCGCCGAGGCCGTAGATCTCAAGCACGAGCGCGTGGTAGGCGGGCATGAGGGCGGAGAAGATGGCCGGGTCGAGGCCGGGCGTGAGCTTGAGCACGGCCACGCGGTCGTCGATGGCGTCGAAGTGGACGGGCGCCGGCTCGGGCGCGGAGGCGGAGCCGTCGGGCGCGGCGGCGTCCTGCGCGGGAGCTCCCCAGGAGCCGGCGCGCACGATGCGGTCGTTCCTGATATAGGCGAGCGGCGGGAAGTTCACGCTCTTGAACGCGTTGGCGCTCATGGTGCGCTGCTTGCGGGCGCGCGTGCCGGCGATGGCGATGCCGCCGAAGACGATCGTGACGTCGTGCGAGGCGTCATCGATCGCGTAGAGCAGGCTCTGGTAGAGGTTGAGCTTCGCGTCGGTGAACGAGCTCGTCATGGGGCGCTGCGAGCCGGTGAGCACGATGGGCTTCGGGCTCGCGGGCACGAGGTAGGAGAGCGCCGCGGCCGTGTACGCCATGGTGTCGGTGCCGTGCAGGATGAGGAAGCCGTCGAAGTCGGCGTAGCGCTCGGCGATGGCATTCGCGATGCGGAGCCAGTCCTGCGGCCGCATGTTGGTGCTGTCGATGTTCATGAGCTGCAGGGTGGTGAGCTCACAGAGCCCCGCGACCTCGGGCACGCAGGCGGCGAGCTCCTCGCCGGAGAGCGCGGGGGAGAGGCCGTGGCCGTCTTCGGCCGAGGCGATGGTGCCCCCGGTCGCGATGAGGAGGATGCGTTTCATCGGGTATCCGTTCTCAGAATGATAAAAAGCAGACAGGCTGGATTTTATCATCCGCGTGCGGGGTGACCACTCTGTAGATTGCTTGAACCCCGATGCTCCGCGGGGCGTCGGCGCTAAGATGCTGGCTATAGGTATCTGCGCGCCGCGACCGCGACCGCGCATCCCGCTCCCGAAAGGAACCACGCCATGAAGGCCATCATCCCCGCCGCGGGCCTGGGCACCCGCTTCCTCCCCGCGACGAAGTGCACGCCCAAGGAGATGCTCCCCGTCCTCGACAAGCCGGTCATCCAGTACGTCGTGGAGGAGGCCCTCGAGCCCGCGGAGGTCGACGGCGCCATCATCGTCACCTCCCCGAACAAGCCCGAGCTCCTGAGCCACTTCCAGCCCGACACCGCGCTCGAGCAGCTCCTGCGCGCCCGCGGCAAGGGCGCCTGCGCCGACGCCGTGGCCGCGGCCGGGTCGCTGCCCGTGGACTTCCGCTTCCAGTACCGCCCGGCCGGCCTCGGCCACGCGATCCGCTCGGCCGCGGACGCCG
>OLNN01002971.1_pt1 | contig 11213 bp, 6 predicted proteins | sample 1672141 | NCBI WGS metagenome assembly OLNN01 (sample SAMEA3136652, study PRJEB25190) | human gut metagenome | biome: human gut; feature: human-associated habitat; material: faeces | place: Austria | collected 2013 | reverse complement strand
GATGGCAAAATACAGGATGCCGGCCTCGGGCCCGTAGCGTTTGGTCCAGTACCAGGGCAGGATCAGGTACAGGAACGCGCACCAGAAGCACAGCCCCGGAAAGCCCAGTTCCACGAACACCTTGAGGATATCGTTGTGCAGCGGGTAGGCCACATCAATGAGGCCGATCTCATAAAAGCGGGTGACCATGGCGTCCACCGCCTCGAACCCCAGCCCGATGAAGGTGGGCGAGAACTGATAATAGGGTTTGGCCAGGCTCCAGATGTAATCGCGGCCCATCATGTTGATGCCCACAGCGTTCAGCAGCCGGGAGATGGCCCCGGTGTGCACCAGATACAGATACACCCAGAACAGGGTCACCCAGGCCGCACCGGTGAGCATGATCAGCTTTTCCTTGGCATGGCTGCGGCGCAGCACCCAGATGTAAAAGGCCGAGACCACCAGCGCCGGCAGCAGGATGCGCTTCATGCCCGCCAGTACAAAAAAGAAGGAGCAGCCCGCCAGCACCCAGTTGCGGGTGCGCTGCTGCTTGGTTTCTTTTGGCGAAAAGAACAGGTAGTACAGCACAAAGATGCCCTCCAGAAAGGTCACCTCGTGGATCTCCAGCCGCTCGGCATAGCCATAGGTGTTGTTGCCCAGCGACAGGATGCTGGTGAGCAGGGAGCTCACGCTCTCGCCCACACCATAGGCGGGCACCTCGCTGAACAGGATGAGGAGGTTTGCGCAGCAGATGCCGATGGTGAACAGGTCGATGCTGAACCGCCCGTACAGGTACACGCAGCAGATGGCCACCACCGTGGCGATGCTCTGATACAGGATCTTTTCCACGCCGCGGGTGATGGAGGTAAAGGCCGTGAAGTTGCGCACCCAGATGAACATGGACCAGGCGGCAAGCACCGCCAGATACAGGATGTACAGCCCGGACGGCCCGGCCAGTTTTTTCAACCGGTCAAAATCGCCCCGGATGAAAAATTCCAGCCCGGCCAGCCCCACAAAGGCCAGCGTCACCGCCTTGGGCAGACCGCCCAGCACCACATTGATGCTTTTGCCTTCGCCCAGCCCGGACACGGTGAACAGCAGCACCGCCAGCAGTTCCATCCAGCGGGGCTGGCGGAACTCCCGGCTGCGGAACGGGTCTTTTTTGCCGTAATATTTCCGGGTCAAGATCTTGGAAACATCCTGCACGCGGTCCACCTCGCTTTCCGTGCCGGTGTAAACCGGTCAGTTGATCAGCTGGAACAGTCTGCCCTGCAGCTGCCATAGCCCATAGTCCGCCTGTTCCAGCGCCCGCTGCGCCAGCCGCACCGCATAGGGCAGCGCTACATCCGGCAGTTTCTTTGCCCACCGGCGGTATAGCACACAGCAGCAGGCAAAGGCCGTCTGCCGGTCCGCCTCCGGCAGACCGGCCACACACACATAGCAGTAATTAGTCAGCTGCAGGATCAGATTACAGGCAAACAGCGCATCCTGCGGCAGGCCCAGACGCACCGCACCGTCCAGCATTTCTTCAGCCACCCAGTAGGCCTGCAATGCTTTGGCCGTATTCTGGGAGGTCGCGGTGAGTCCCATTGTATTTTTGCGCCACAAATATACCACAGGTTTTGTCGAAGCAATGCACTTCGCCCGCGGAAAGACCCAGAAATGGATCATGGCATCCTCAAAACAGGTGTACCCGGAGGGGAACCGTACCCGTTCAAACAGGGTCCGGCGGTACAGCTTGCCCCAGGGAGTGCCGGGCAGCTCCACCACATCCAGCCGCCGGGGGCCGGTGTAGCACGCTTCTGCGTACTGCTGCACCGCACCGCGGGTGTCGGCTTCGTCGCAATACTGCCAGCCGCCCTGCACGATATCCGCCCCGGTACGCGCCTGCGCCGCCAGCAGCGTCTCCACTGCGTCCGGCAGCAGGCAGTCATCGCAATCCACAAACAGGACCCAGCGGCCCACCGCCCGGGCCAGACCGGTGTTGCGGGCGCGGGCCGCGCTGCCGCCCTGCTCCGGGTGCAGCACGGTGACCCCTCCCTGCCGGGCGTACTCGGCCAGAATGGCCCCGCTGCCGTCGGTGGAGCCGTCCTCCACCGCCAGCACCTGCAGGCGGCGAGTGGTGTTCTGGTGCAGGATGCTGTCCAGACAGGCGCGCAAAAAGCGCTCCCCGTTGTGCACCGGCACGATCACCGACACATCCACCGCATCGTCCTGCGGCGGCAGCGGGCAGGGCTCCCCGGCATCGCACACCGGCTTCGGGCAGATGCCCGGCGCGCGGGCGGCAAAGGTCTCCAGCTGCTGGTCGGAAAAGCGCTGATGCTTCACGGCTCCCAGCACCCCGGCGGCACAGCGGCCCGCCGTGCGGGCACCCCACGCCACGGCAAGTGCCAGCGGCTCACAGCCGGTTTTGGAACGGACGAGCTGGCAGGCCCGTTGATTCTGCAGCATGACTGCCGCCTCCTTATCTTTTTTACACCGTCTCGTGTGCGGTCTCCGGCTGCGGCTTATTGGCATCCCGCAGCTTCTTGAATGCGCAGCGCAGCAGATCCCGGATGTTGAATTCCTTTTCGTCATCCGAGGTGGCGCTGGCTGCCCTGTACTCGATGGCGTAATCCGGGTTCAGGCTGTTGTACTCCTGGATCTGCTCGTCCAGCACTTCCAGAATGGCCTCCGCCTTGACGGCGTTGCATTCCCGGAAGAAGCCCACGATCTGGCCCGCACCGTTGGAACCGATGAAACTCTCCTCGGTGCCAAGGGCCGCCACCAGCCCGGCGAAGTCCCGCAGGACATGGTTGCCCACCGAGTAACCATACTCCCGCGAGAGATGGTTCAGGCTGGTAAACTGGAAGCACATGCAGGTAAAGTGGCTGGGCAGCAGGCCCTGCTTTTCCAGCCGTGCCATCATGGCATCCACACGGTCGCGGTTGGGCAGACCGGTCTTTTTGTCCACATACATAAAGTATTCCACAAAGTCGCGGGAACGGCCCACCACAACGGCCAGTGCGCAGCCCACGAGGAAGAAGAATACAAAGCCGATGGCCAGATACAGCTTGGTGTTGATGCTGGGCCACACTCTGGTGGAGCTGGTGGTCTGCAGATAGTCCGCGCTCAGGGAGCGGTTGTGCTCCATGCTGGTCTGGTTCACGATCTGGTAGTAGTCCACCAGCGTCTGCTCGTACTTGTTGATCTCCGACTCGATCGCGGCATGGGAGGCCTCATCGCCGCCCACCCCGCCGGCTGCCTGGAAGGTGTCCAGCAGCTGCTGGGTGTAGGCCCGGCGGATGGCGCTGCTGCGCAGGGTCTTGTCGATCTCCACATACTCCAAAATCAGCGAATCGTAGGTGATCTGCTTGCTCTGGTTGTCATCGTAGGCCTCTACGTTCTTCAGGATGTAGTCGGTGCCGCTGTCGTTGGCGTCGTTGTGGTAATGGTAGTTGATCAGGTCGCGGTTCTTCTCCGAGTAGTTCTGGATCAGGCCGCTGAGGTAGGCTTCCCGCTCCTGATACACCTGCTCGTTCTGCACGCTGCTCTCGATGCTCTGGGTCAGGTTGCGGCACAGCTTGTCGGCGTTGCGCACCTGCGGCCCGGTCATCACATTCGCGTACAGCGACGGGATCTCGTAGTCGTACAGCATCTTATAGATGTCGTACAGGTCCTCGTAGGAATAACCCGTGACCGAAGAGCGGAAGTTGGGATAGTTTGTCTTTTTATCCTCCAGATAGTTCAGCACTTCGGTGGTGTCGGCCGACAGCGCGTCCACGCACTCGTAATAGTCGTAGCCGCTGTTCAGCAGGCCGCTGGAGGGGTTCATGGTCAGGGGCAGCTCCACATATTCCTCCGTGTAGATGGTGGAATAGCTGCTGACGATGGCATCCAGCACCCGGCGGGCGTAGCTCGCACCCAGGCTGCCGTCCACCACCAGCGTCACCTTGTATTCGTCCGGGAAGTAGGTAGACTCTTCCCCCTTGTCGATGAGAGCTTCCTGCAGGGCCTTCTGGTCGTCCGGGATCAGCTCTTCCACCGTGCAGTGGGAGCGCACAAGGTTGATGCCGCTTTGCAGCCCAAGGCTCTCCATGGCCTGCGAGATGACCTTGGAAGAATAGATCTCGTCCACGTTCATGGCGGTGCCGTCCGGGGCAAAGCCGTCCTTGATGCCGTCGTGCAGGTACTTGATGTTCACACTGGCGGTGTAGGTCTGGTTGTTCTTGCAGTACCAGTACACCACCACTGTGCCCGCCATGGTCACGGCCAGCACCAGTGCAAAGAACCGCCGGAGGTAGCGCAGGATATCAAACTTTTTCAACGCTGTTCCTCCTTCCGGATCTGCCGGGCGGTGCGCACCATGCACAGGCCGAAGCACAGCACCACAAAGACTGCCATTTCCACGATCACCCGCTTGAGGCCGATCTGCTGCACAAAGGAGCCGGCCGCATAGTTGAACACCAGGTAGTTCTGGGTCTTATAGATGATATAGGAGGCATCCGTCACCCGCAGTGCCTGCTGGATCTGATCCATGGTGGTTTCCAGTTCCTGCAGCATGGCGTTCACCGTGGTCAGGCCCGCCGGGTCGCTCATGGTCTGCATTTGCTGCACCACATACTGGGTGGTGGTGATCACATCCTGATGGGAGGTCGCCTCCGCCAGGGCACCGTCGGCGTCGCTGGCCATGGTGTCCAGCGCCGTTTTGGTGCGGGACATATAGAACTCGCTGTTCTCGTCCAGCGTGGGGATCATGACGATGGCGCTCATGCTCTCATCGTACAGGTCAATGCCCAGATTGTCGGAGTTGTAGTAGGTCATCTGCTCCTGATAGTCCAGCTGCTCGATCTGCAGCTTGTATTGCAGCATGGCCGTCAGGGAAGAAACGTCCGCCGACAGGCCGCCCCGCAGGATATAGGCCTGGATGCGCGGGATCTCGTAGTTGATCACGTTCTGGATCTGCTTGGACAGGCTCAGGAAGGTGTTGCCGGTGGTGGCGTCCTGATAGCTCTTGTTCTCGCTGACACGGGCCGTGAGGTAGCGGTCCAGCTGGTTGGCCCGCAGCGTCAGGCTCTTGAGGCGCAGATACGGCTCGGTGTCAAAGTAATCCGGCATGGTGCAGGAGAACACGCTCTGGTTCTCGCCGTAGTGCTCCATGAAATAATCCTTGTAACTGCCGCAGAAGATCCGGAGCAGCGTGGCTGCGGTCAGGTGCTGGCAGGGTTCTTCCAGCTGCAGGCTGATGCTGCAGCTGGTGGTGATGTAGTTTTCCGAGCTGCTCACGTTGGTCACATCGGTGGGTTCCACCGTAATGGCCTTGCGCAGCTGTTCCACCGTCATCTGACCTTCCAGTCCGGCGTTGTACAGGGTGCTCTGCAGCACCTCGTCGGAGGTCAGGTCGGTAGTCGTAAACCGGGTGCGGTTGGGGTTGAGCCCCTGCGATGCCTCGGAGTAGTTCAGGGTCATCTGGGCCGAGGCCACCCGGCTGCTGTCCTGATATTGTGCGGTGCACAGCAGTGCCGCGAGCAGGATGCACACCACGATCAACGGCACCCGCAGGCTCCAGAAGCGCAGCACAGCCTGTTTGAAGATCTGCTTGATCTTTGTCACCACGTCTCCGGGCCTCCTTTCAAGTTCGTTCATCTCAGTACCAGTTCACATCCACCAGAACCAGCTCCGGCGGATTGTATACGCGGGGGATCTGGTTGGAGTCGCCCAGGCCGCAGCCCACGATGAGGGGTGCCCCGCTGTCCAGCTGGTACATGCCGCCCGCATACTCCGGGAACAGCCCCTCCTCTGCGGTGTACAGCCGCCCCAGCACCGGCAGGCGGATCAGGCCGCCGTGGGTGTGCCCGGCCAGCGCCAGGTCAAAGGGCGCATCCTGCATGTAGTCCACAAAGGCCATGGGCACATGGTTGATGCAGATGCGGAAGGTGTCGTACTGGCGGCTCAGGCTCTCCACACAGTCGCTGGCACCGTATTTGTAAAAGTCCTTCAGGGCACCTTCCAGCCCGATGAGCTCCACGTTGTTTTCCCCGATCTGGATGGTGCGGGTCTCATTGCGCAGCAGCTGCACCCCGGCCTCCGAAAATTTTTCGGCCAGCTGGTCATCCACCCCGCCGTAGATCATCTCGCTTTCGTGGTTGCCCAGCACCCCGTACAGCGGGGCCACATCGGCAAGGCTGCGGCACAGCGAAAGCATATTCTCATACTCCGGGTTCGGGAAGGTGACAAGGTCACCGCCCAGCAGGATCAGGTCCGGGTCCAGCTCCTGCACGGTCTGGATCAGCTCCTCGTTGTGCTCGCCGTATTCCCGCAGGTGCAGGTCCGACAAAAACAGGACCCGCAGCTTTTCCGACACATGGCTGGAGGTCACCCGGTAAAAGGTCACCTGAAAATGACTATTCGTATAATCTGTGTACAGTTTCAGTCCGGCAGCTGCCACGCCGCACAGCAGCACAAAAGCCGCCAGCAGCTGCAGCAGCCGGTTCTGCCACCATCGGCGGCGTGCGCCGTCCGGCGGGGGCGTTCGTTTTATTCTTGCATGTTGCGCCATGCTCTTCTGCCTTTCCTCGTCAATGGGTCAATGATTCATCACCCGCCGGAACAGCTCCGGCGAGAGGGCAAACAGCGCTGCCTTGGCCCGGCGGCGGGGCGTGCAGGCAAACTGCAGCATCCGCAGCCGCTGCGGGCGGTAGCCCGGCAGGGTCCTGCAATCGAACCGCGCCGCGCAGTCCAGATACTTCCAGCACAGGTCATCCTGCAGGCGGCGGCGCAGCGCCCGCGGGGTCACCGTACGGTAGATCTCCGCCAGACTGTCGTAGATGCGCAGCCGGTCCTGAACACGGCGGGTGCTCAATCCTTCCGCGTGCGTGATGGAACCGGCGCGGCAGTTATCGTAATAGTAGATCTCCTGCCCGGTCAGCACCACCCGCTGCGCCTGCAGCAGCACCCGCGGCGTGAACTCTTCGTCCTCGTGCAGGATGCCCTTGCAGAACTGCAGGCCGTTCGCCCGCAAAAAGCCGGTGCGGTACAGGTGCCGCCCCACTTCCACCCGCAGGCCACCGGTCTGCAGGCATTTCAAAAGATACTCCTTACCGGTGTAAACTGTGTGAAAGGTGAAGTTTTTTTCCACCGCTTCTTCCCAGCAGGTCATCACCGGTTCCTCGCGCAGAAAATGCGCCTTGCCGATGACCACATCGGCCCGGTCCTGCAGCGCCATCTGCAGCAGGCCGGGGCAAACGTTCTCTGCCAGCCAGTCATCACCGTCCATGAACAGGATATACTCGCCCTGTGCATGGCACAGCCCGTAATTGCGGGCGTCCGACAGGCCGCCGTTGGGCTTGTGGATCACTGTGACCCGGCTGTCCTCCGCCGCCAGTGCGTCACACACCGCGCCGCTGTCATCGGTGCTGCCGTCATCCACGATGAGCACTTCCAGCGGCACATCCGGCTGCGCCAGCACCGAGCGGACACAGCGCTCCACATAGTCCCGGATGTTGTACACCGGGATCACGACCGAGAGCAGGCCCTCGCACATCGTTTCTTCATTCCGCATCGTGTTTTTCCTCCGTCGCTCCTTTTTTGATCGTAAGCGTGTGCAGCAGCCCGCGCAGGGTGTCCACATTGTGCCAGTCCAGCGCCGCGTTCACCACAAGGAACAGCGGCAGCACCCACAGCCCGAACAGCGCACCCTTCAGGCACACCATCAGGTAGCCGCCGCCATAGCAGCGGTCAAATCCCAGCAGGTACAGCAGCACAAAGCAGAGCAGCCCGTTGACGCCCAGCCGCACAAAATCGCCCACCGGCGACTCTCCCAGCACTTTGGTCCGGGTAAAAAGGATCAACGCCGTATAGCGGTACAGGTGCGCCGCCAGCGTGCCGAACAGGCAGCCCGCGATGCCGAACCGCAGCACCGACATCACCGACACCAGCAGGTTGATGCCCATCTCGATCAGGGCCTGCTGCCGGGTCTCTTCAAAGCGGCCGCTGATGTTCAGCAGCATCCCCAACGGCTGCTTGGCGCTGGACAGCAGCTCCACCGCCGTGAACAGCACCAGCAGGCGGGTGTCAAGGTACTCGGCATCGGTCACACCGGACGTATACAGCGCGATGATGGGCATCAGGAACACAGCCACAGTTGTGAACAGTGCAAAGGCCGCGGAAAGGTAAAGGGCATCGTACAGCCGGTACAGCCGCTTGAACTTTTCCGGCTCCACATAGAACAGCTGCCCCAGCCGAAAACTGATGCTGTTGACGATCGAGTAGAACAGCTTTTCGATGTTGGAGAAAAACAGCATATAAATGGTGTACACACTGGCCGACGCCAGACCGCACAGGCTGGAGATCAGGATCGTGTCGGTGTTGTTGAACACGATGCTCGTGAGCTGATGCACCAGCACCGAGCCGCGCTGGGCCAGCGCCTCCAGATTGGGGGTATCGTGCGCGTTGAGCCACGGATAGTTTTTGCGCATATAGGCCGTAAGCACCAGCACCTGGAACACCGAAGGCACGCAGTAGGTCACCTGCACCAACAGGATGCTGCGGGTAAACAGCAGCGCCAGCATGCGCAGCAGGTTGCCCGCCGCCATGGTGGCCGTGGTGATGTAGGTGATCACATAGTTTTTGCCTTCCACTTCCATAAAGGAGCGGTATTTGCCCTGCACCAGATAGCTCACGATGCCCGGGATGCCGTAGAACACCACGATCAGGCTCACGGTACCGTAGGACAGCACTGTGTTGATGCACAGGGGGTACAGCAGCGCAAACACCACCGTGACCAGCAGATACACGATACCGGTGCGGCGGTAATAGTGATGCGTGGCCGAAAAAATGCCGTTGATGGCTTTCCCGTCGCCCACGGCCACCGGAAGGTAATAGGCCTGCTGCGAGGCCAGGCCCACGCCCGCTTCCAGCAGAGTCAGACAGGAAAAGATCTGCTTGATGGTGCTGTCCAGACCGTTGAGCTCCGAACCGAAGCTGGTGAGGTACAGCCGCGGCAGCAGCAGGCCGAACAGGATCACCGACAGGTTGTACAACAGCGACGAGCACATGTTGTGCAGCACCCGGCGGCGGCTTTCGGCCGCGGTCAGCACCGGCCCGACCGGGTTCTGTTCTTCCTTTATCATGCTGCGCCTCCCTGGGCGGCTGCGGCCTTGCGGTGTGCCTTGGCCTGCGAAGGTATCTCCTTGAGCGGGTCACCGATCACATGGTGATACACTTCCTCGTACCGATCCAGCATGACATCATAATCAAAGTTGGTGCGCACATAGTCCACCTGTGCCTCGCGCTGTTCCGGCGTGAGGGGCCGGGCGGTGTCCCGCTCCAGTGCCCGGGCCAGACTGTCGGTGTCCTCGGTGCGGAACTCGGTGCCGTAGTCGGCGGTCACAGTGGTGTTCTCCGGGATGTCGCTCACGAGGCACTTCACCCCCAGCGACAGTGCCTCCAGCAGCGAAAGCGAAAGGCCCTCGGTGTGGCTGGGCAGCACGAACAGGGCGCAGTTGCTGTACAGCTCCAGCAGCGCGTCGCCCACCACATAGCCCGTCGTGATGATGTTGGGGTTGCCCGCGATCTTCTCCCGCACCGTGGTGCAGTACTCGGTCTCTGCAAAGGGGCCGGCCAACACCAGTTTTTTGTCCGTGTGGGCTTTCAGATAGCCCTCCACCAGGTCCAGCGGGCCCTTTTCCGGCGAGATGCGGCCCACATACAGAATGTAGTTCCCGGCTTCCAGCCCGTATTTTTCGCGAATCAGGTTGCAGGGCAGCGGCTGGCGCATCTGCACCGCATTGGGGATGAGGATGGCGGTACGATCGTACTTCTCCTGAAAATAGTTCCACTCGCTCTCCGACAGCACCACCAGATCATCCGCATACTTTGCGGCCACCCGCTCGCCCAGCCTCAGGTAGGCGCTGGCAAAGCCGCCCCACTTGTCCACCTTCCAGTTCAGCCCGTGCACGGTGCACACCGTGTGCTTGCCGAATAGCTTGGCGATCACCAGCGGCACCGATGGGCCGATGGCGTGGTAGTGGATCACATCGTAGTCCCGCGTCAGGGCGTCAAAGGTGGCCAGGAACGAATAGACCATGGCATTCAGCGACGCCTTCTGAAAGGTAAAGATGCGGCGGGCCTGCACGCCCTCGGTCGTGTAAACATTGTGCCCCTTCTGCAGGCCGCGGTTGTACACCGTGACCTCATAACCGCGCCGGACCAGGCTGGCTGCCAGCCCGCCGACCATGACTTCCACACCACCCGAACGGGACGGGAAGTCCTTGTGCCCGATCATTGCCACCTTCATACCAAAATCTCCCTTTCCGTGACAGCGTTTGCTGCCGTTCTGCCGGTCGTGGCTGGCCGGCTTCTGTGTGCAACTCAATTGTAACATAACCGCAACACCTGCGCAATGTTTCCGTGCATTGTTTTTGGCAAAAATCCCCGCAGAGCCTGCATTTTTCTCCATTGACCGGGCCGTACCTGCGCCAAATGTTTAACAAAGTTTAAGGCGTTCCGTGCCCCAAATTGATTGACATACTTTTCACAGGTATGCTAAACTGTTTTTGTTGGTTCTGTGCAGATTTTTCCACAGAGCAGGGCCAAAAATCACAAAGAGACACAAGAAGAGAAAGAGAAGGAAACCACTATGAACAAGATCTCCCGCAAAGGCTTTCTGAAGATCGCCGCTGCCGCCGCCATGAGCGGTGTCACCGCCGGTGCTCTGGCTGCCTGCAATGCAGCCTCCGGCTCCACCTCCACCGCTGCTTCCGGCAGCGCTGCCGCTTCCGGTGCAACCGGCACCTACATCCCCGGCACCTATGAGGGCACTGCCGAGGGCATTTCCTCCACCGTCAAGGTCACCATGACCTTCTCCGACAGCGCCGTGACCGACGTGGTCGTGGACACCTCCGGCGAGACTGCTTCCATCGGTGCTGCTGCTGCCGACGAGCTGCGCGATCAGCTGCTGGCTGCCGGTTCTGCCGAGATCGACGGCGTGTCCGGCTCCACCATCACCTCCGAGGCCGTCATGAAGGCTGCCAAGAGCTGCTATGCACAGGCCAAGGGCGAGGCCGTTGTGTCCTCCGTTCAGCTGCCCACCGGCGATGAGAACGACTGGCTGGGCACCGAGCCCGACATCGACGAGGCTGCCATCACCGAGACGGTGGACACCGACATCCTCATCGTGGGTGCAGGCAACGGCGGTATGTTCGCTGCCGCCTATGCTGCCGCCAACGGCCTGAACTTCCGCATCATCGAGCAGA
>OLNN01002968.1_pt1 | contig 11238 bp, 8 predicted proteins | sample 1672141 | NCBI WGS metagenome assembly OLNN01 (sample SAMEA3136652, study PRJEB25190) | human gut metagenome | biome: human gut; feature: human-associated habitat; material: faeces | place: Austria | collected 2013 | reverse complement strand
GGTGCGCAGGGTGATGCCGGGGATCTCGCGGCGCAGCTTGCCGATCACCTCCAGCAGCTCGGCGCGGTTGGAGCGGCGGTTCATATTCTTGAGGATGGTGTCATTGCAGTGCTGGATGGGCAGATCGAGATAGGGCACCACCTTTTCATTGCGCTTCATGGCGGCAATGAACTCATCCGTGATGCGCTCCGGGTAAGCGTACATAATACGGATCCACTCGAGGCCCGGCACCTTGTTCAGCTTATCCAACAGCTCGCAGATGCTGCCGGGCTTGCCCCAGTCCTCGCCGTAAGCGGTGGGGTCCTGTGCGACCACGATCAGCTCTTTCACGCCCTCACCGGCCAGCCAGCGGGCTTCGGCCACGCAGTCGGCCATATCGCGGCTGTGCAGCGGGCCGCGGATGCCGGGGATGGCGCAGTAGTGGCAGCGGTTGTTGCAGCCTTCAGCGATCTTTAAGTACGCATAGTGGGCAGGCGTGCCGATGACACGCTTGCCGCCCAGCGGAAAGTCCTTTTTGGCACCGTAGCTTTCCAGATGGTCCTCACCATGGAACAGGCGGGCCACGATGGTGTCGATGGCCTTGTTGGAGGCACAGCCCACCACCGCGTCCACCTCGGGGATCTCTTCCTCGATCTGGCTGCGGTAGCGCTCGGCAAGACAGCCGGTGACGATGACCTTCAGCTCCGGGTTCTGCTGCTTGTAGGAGCAGGCTTCCAGAATGTTTTCAATGGCTTCGGTCTTGGCGCTCTCGATGAAGCCGCAGGTGTTCACAAGGATCACATCTGCTTCGGCCAGATCGGCCACGGTCTCGTGGCCGGCAGACAGCAGGATGTGCACCATCACATCCAGATCGACCTGATTCTTGGGGCAGCCAAGGGAAATACACGCAATTTTCATAGGGGATGATACTCTCTTTCTCTTTTGAGGGGTGCTTTTTATTCTTCTTCCGCTCTTTTTATCGCTTCTTTTATGACCGAATACGCAAAGCCGCGGCGCTGCAGGGCGGCCACCACAAGGTCGCGGCGGCCATCGGCCAGCTTTTTCATGTAGCGGCTGCGCACCAGAGCGGCGGCAGCTTCCAGCTCCGGGCTTTCGCCGTCTGCGTCCAGGGCATAGACGTTTTCCAGCGCCTGCTCGATCTGCGCGCCGGAAAGGCCCTTCTGCCGCAGGTTCTGGGCCGCCGCACGGCGGCTCTTGCGGGCGGCAAGCAGGCTGTGTGCCCGGGCTTCGGCATAGCGGTCATCGTTTACGTAATCCAGCTCCACCATCTCAGCCACAGCAGCCGCTGCAGCCTGCTCGGTAAAGCCATAGCACAGCCGTTCATACAGCTGTGCCGAGGACATCTCGCGCGAGGCCAGCGCATCCAGTGCGCGGGCGCGGGCCTTGGCCGGGTCGGCGCACTTTTCTTCTTCCTGCTTCGGGCGGCGGCGTTTATAAAAGGACATTTAGTCCTCCACCATGATATCCAGTTCGCTCTCGCTGCTGCGGGCAGGAGCCTTGACCACCGGCTCCTTGGCATCTGCAGCCTTGGCGGGTTCCTCGGCCTTGGCCGCAGCGCCCTTGCCTGCCGGGCGGCGGGATGCGTACAGCTTATCGGCATTGGCGCGGATCTGGCCCTCGATGTCGTTTGCGATCTCGGGATTGTCCTTCAGGAACTGCTTTGCGTTGTCACGGCCCTGACCCAGACGGATATCGCCATAGTTGAACCATGCGCCGCTCTTCTGCACGATGCCCAGCTTCACGCCCACATCAATGAGTTCGCTCATCTTGGAAATGCCCTCGCCGAACATGATATCGAACTCTGCCTCACGGAACGGAGGTGCCACCTTATTCTTGACGATCTTGGCGCGGGTGTGGTTGCCGATGAACTGGCCGGAAGAGTCCTTCAGGCCCTCCACGCGGCGGATGTCGATGCGCACCGAGGCGTAATATTTCAGGGCGCGGCCGCCGGTGGTGACCTCCGGGTTGCCGTACATCACGCCCACTTTTTCACGCAGCTGATTGATGAAGACGCAGACCGTGTTGGTCTTGCCGATGACCGAAGTCAGCTTGCGCATGGCCTGACTCATCAGGCGGGCCTGCAGGCCCACATGGCTGTCGCCCATTTCGCCCTCGATCTCAGCCCTCGGCACCATGGCGGCAACCGAGTCCACCACGATGGCATCGATGGCACCGGAGCGCACCAGTGCTTCGCAGATCTCCATGGCCTGCTCGCCGGTGTCCGGCTGGCTGACCAGCAGATTGTTGATGTCCACGCCCAGCGCTTCGGCATAGGTGGGGTCCAGTGCGTGCTCCACGTCAATGAAGGCCACTTCGCCGCCCTGCTTCTGGGCTTCGGCCAGGATGTGCAGAGCCAGCGTGGTCTTACCACTGGATTCCGGGCCGTACACCTCAATGATGCGGCCGCGGGGCACACCGCCCACGCCCAGAGCCAGATCCAGACCCAGACTGCCGGTGGAAATGGCATCCACCTGCATGGAGGCGTTATCACCCAGCTTCATCACGGCACCCTTGCCGAACTGCTTTTCGATCTGGGCCAGCGCAGTGGCCAGCGCATCCTTTTTGGCCTCCGGCTCGGTCTTTTTGGTCGCCGGGGCAACGGTGTTGTTGTTCTGATTTTTTGCCATAGCGTGCTGCTCCTTTTCTTCCTGCTGCCCGCCGTGCGCGGGCTGTCCGTATACTTTCCAGTATAGTATACCACAAAATCAAAATATTACAACAAGAAGTTGTTTCTATTTTCACTTTTATTTTTCGGGTCTGTGGGCGATCATGCACCGGTCATTGCCGCCAAAATCCTTGCGGCACTCAATATCTGCCCAGCCGTTTGCAGCCAGCAGTGCCGCCACAGCCTGCCGCTGCTGCCAGCCGATCTCCAGCACCAGCGCTCCGCCGGGCCGCAGTGCATTCTGGTAATGCTCTGCAAGGGCACGGTAAAACACAAGGCCGTCCTTTCCTGCTTCCAGCGCCATGGCCGGTTCCTGTGCCACCTCGGGCTGCAGGTGCCGCATTTCCTCGGCGGTGAGGTAGGGCGGGTTGGATACGATCAGATCAAGCTGCCCTTCCGGCAGGCCCTGCCAGTAGGTGAACAGGTCGCCCTCCACCGGCTGCACCGCATAGGCTGGCTTTGCCTTTGCGCGCAGAGCGTTCAGCGCCGGCCCCCAGTCAAAGGCCGGGGCATCTGCCTGCTCAAACGCGGTAGGCTCCAGCAAGTCCTCCGTCTGCCCGCCCTGCCCTTTCAGGGCGCAGCGGCAGTTCTTTTCCAGATAAACAAAGGCTTCCGGGCTTTTTTCCACGCAGGTCACCTGCGCCGCCGGGCAGAAGCGCTTGACGCCCAGCCCCAGACAGCCGGTCCCCGCGCAGAGATCCAGCACCCGGGGCGCTGCAATGCCCGTCAGGGTATTGGCAGCTGCTTCCGCTACCACCTCAGTGTCTGCCCGGGGGCAGAGCACACCGGGGCCAACGGCAAGGTCAAAATCCAGAAAGCTCCAGATCCCGCACAGGTATTGCAGCGGTTCCCGCTGCTCACGGCGCGTGCAGAGGGCTTCCAGCTTTTCCGCTTCCTCTGTGGTCAGCACCCGGTCGGAAAGGCGGGCATCCCGCCCGGCTGCCACGCGGAACAGCTCCCGTGCATCGTAATCGGCATCCGGACACCCTGCAGCGGAAAGCCGGGCTTCCACGGCCCGCACCGCTTCGCGCGGGGTCAAACCAGCAATTACCATCTGCCATCCTCCGGGTCCTCGGGCAGCACAGGGGTCACGGCGGCAATGGCCACCTCGATCATGCTGTCGTCCGGTTCAAACACGGTCAGGTGCTGCACCCAGATGCCGGGCTGGCGGATGATACGGGTAGCAATGTTATCGGACCGGCCGCACCACTTGAGCAGCTCATAGCTGATGCCCATGACCAGCGGCAGAAGCAGCAGCTTGAACAGCACCCGCAGGCCGATGCTGCCCCACGGCAGCACGCTGTAGAGGAACACGCTGACGATGACCACCAGAATGAGGAAGCTGGTGCCGCAGCGCGGATGGAACCGAGTGTACTTGCGCACATTCTCCACGGTCAGCTCATCACCGGCCTCATAGCAGGCAATGGTTTTGTGCTCGGCACCGTGGTACTCAAACACGCGGTGGATCTCCTTCATCTTGGAGATGGCCACCATATAGGTGAGGAAGATGCCAACTTTCAGCACCGCTTCCAGCACCACCTTGGCCCAGCGGCCCAATGTTACAAAGTGGTTCACGCCGCCCACGATGAGGGTGGGCAGCACGGTGAACAGCAAAATCGCCAGCAGGCCGCCCAGTACGGCGGCACAGGCCAGCAGTGCGTCCTCTGCCTTTTTGCCCAAGTGGTCGCCCACCCATTTTTCAAAGGCAGTCTCTTCCTCTTCGGGGTCGTAGTCGTCACCCATGCTCACCTGAGCCGAGTACATCATGTAGCGGTAGCCCACGATCAGGCTTTCGATCATGGAGACGGCACCGCGCACCAGCGGGATCTTTGTCCAGATGCCGTGGTTCTTCACAGGGTCGATCTTGGTCTCAATGGTGCCGTCCGGCTTGCGCACGGCGCAGCAGATGAGCTTCGGGCCGCGCATCATGATGCCTTCCATCAGCGCCTGCCCGCCGACGCTGGTCTTGAAACGTTCCTTTTTGGGTTGATTCATTGGGTTCTCCTATCGGATCATATTTTTCCCGGTTATTTTACCACAGAATTGTGACAAAATCTTCACGCCTTATGGTACAGCGGCAAGCCCAGTGTGACCACTGTGCCGCGGCCCAGCGTGCTCTTGATGTCCATGGTGCCGTCCAGTGCAGTCATGATGGAATCCACCAGCGCAAGGCCGATGCCGCTGCCCCGCACCGAATTGCTGCCCTTGTAGAACTTGGTCTTGACATTCTCAAGGTCTTCCGGCGGGATGCCGCGGCCCTGATCGATGATCTCCGCAAAAGCCTTGTATTCGCCCGCCCACAGCTTGACCGTGATGCGCCCGCCGGGGGCCGAGTACTTGATGGCGTTGTCCATGATGTTGATGAACACCTGCCGCAGACGGTCCGGGTCGGCATAGACCGGGATCATCTCCTCCGGCTCGGTGTAGCTGAGCACAAGGCCCTCGCGCTGGATGCGTGCTTCACAGAACAGCACCGCATCGGTCAGCTCTGCCACAAGGTCCAGCGGGCGGCAGTCCATACGGATGCGGCCGTTCTGCAGACGGCTGAAATCCAGCAGCTCTTCCACCATGTTGTACAGGCGGCCCGTCTCATTGTTGATGATCTCAAGGCCCTTGCGGTAGTTCTCGTCTGCCGGGTCGTCCAGTGTGCGCAGGGTCTCCACCCAGCCCCGGATGGAGGTGAGCGGCGTGCGCAGCTCGTGAGAGACGGAACTGATGAACTCGTTCTTCATCTTCTCGGTCTCTTCCAGCCCTTCGGCCATCTGGTTGATGGTGCCGCGCAGGCGGTCCACCTCGTCGTGCTCGTTGCCGGTGACCGGCAGGCGCACATCCAGCTCACCCCGGGCGATGCTGGCTGCGGTGCGCTCCACCTGTCCCAGCGGCACCACGATGCTGCGGATGAAGTACAGGCCGGACATCACGGTGAAAGCAAGGATCACCGCCGCGATCACAACACTTACCGCGATGGCGTTCTTGATCTGCGCTCCCACAAGGGTCAGGCTGGTGACAAGACGCATCGCCGCCACATCCTCGGCGGCGTATGGCACCAGATAACAGGCCGCCATCACCAGCTCGCCGGACTGGGTGCGGTAGACCGCCACACCAAGGCCATCAGAAGCCTCCTGCGCCTGCTCAAAGTCGATGCCGGTCACAATGCCGTCCGCATTTGTGCCGCTGGAGGACGCAATGACCCCGCCATAGCTGTCCAGCAGCATGAACTCGTATTTGTCCTTATCGGCAAACTGCTCCACCATGCGGCGCAGGGCCACGCTGCGGGTAGCCGCCGTGCTCTGCACCGTATCGCCGGTGTACATTTTCAGCTGGCCGGACACCGAAGAGAACCGCCGGTACATGGTCTGCTGCACGCTGTTATAATAGCTGCGTGTGTAGTTGTACAGGAACATGGTTTCGGCCAGCAGCACCAGCAGCACGGTGATGAGCAGGCTGCCCCGCAGCCACCGGCGGGTGATCCCGCTTCTCATTCTTCCCATCTGTAACCGTAGCCCCACACAGTAAGGATATGGGTGGGATGGCTGGGTTCATCCTCCACCTTCATGCGCAGACGGCGGATGTTCACATCCACGATCTTCACGTCACCAAAATAGTTCTCGCCCCAGACACCCTTCAAGATCTTCTCGCGCACCAGCGCAATGCCGGGGTTGCGGAAGAACAGCTCCATGATCTGGAATTCCACCTGTGTCAGCTCAATCGGCTGGCCTGCCTTGAGCAGCACGCGGCGGTTCTCGTCCAGCACAAATTCGCCGCTGGTGAGCATCCCCAGCGGGTTTTCCTTTTCTTTTTCGTCCCCGCCTGCAGTACGGCCGACGCGGCGGCACAGCGCTTTCACACGGGCCAGCAGTTCGCTTACGCTGAAAGGCTTGGTCATATAGTCATCGGCACCAATAGAAAGGCCGCGGATCTTGTCCTGCTCCTGTCCCTTGGCGCTGAGGATGATAATGCCGATCTTCTGATCGGTGCGGCGGATGGTCTCGCACAGGGAGAAGCCGTTCATGCCCGGCAGCATCACATCCAGAATGGCCGCATCGCAGCCCGGCTTCTTCTCCAGCAGCGGCAGAGCCGCCTCGGCGCTTTCGGCCTCCACAGCCTCCATGCCCGCAAGGCGCAGGTTCAGCGCGATCATCTCGCGGATGTTGGCTTCATCTTCAACGACAAGCACTCGTACCATGAACTGTTCCTCCGTTCTTTAGTTGAGCAGATACAGCGCCTTGGACAGGCGGTAATTTTTATCACGGATCTCCACATCCGGGGCAAGCTTCGCCTGCATCTGGCGGGATGCCACGATGCCAAGGCGGGTCCAGCCCTTCAGGCTGGAGGTGGTGCGCACCAGACGCAGGGTCATTACCAGCTGGTCTTCGTCCACCGTGCGCAGCTCCACTGCACCATCATATTGTTCGCTGTCGGTCAGTTTGAGGTTGCCCTCCCACTCCATGGGCAGCTCGATATAGCAGTTGGTCTCTTCGTCCAGCAGCCCGAAGCTTTTTTCCGGGTGCGGGCTGGTATAGTCCATCCACACGATAAAATCCATGCGGCGGCTCTGGCTCATGTTCAGCAGGCCCGCTTCGTCCGGCTGGGTGGGGATCTCCACGATGCCGTCGCCGTCCAGATCCTGACTGACCAGACTGGGCACATTGCGCAGGGATGCGGTGTAAAGCTTTTCGGTGCTGATCTGATCGGCAGGCACCATCTGCTGCGTGTCCTCGTCAAAACGCAGCAGCACGCTGGCCAGATTGTTGCCGGAAATGCCGGTCCAGCCATCCAGCACCAGATAATGCCTGCCGTCCGCACCCACACCCGCCGCCACCGAGGCGCAGCCGGCGAACCGATTGGCGGAAAGGCCCATAACAGCCACCTGCTGGAAGCTGCCCTCTTTATCCACGGTCAGCAGTTCGATCTGCACGCCGCCGTCCTCCAGCGTAGACATCAGGATCAGGTCCTGATTGCCGCCGCCGGTGATATCCTCCACCAGATACTGCTGGTACTGCTGCTCCAGGATCGTGGAAAGCACGCCGTCGGTGTAGGAATACACAGCCAGATAATGGTCGCCCTGTGCCGCTGTATAACCCACCACCAGTTGGGTGGCATCGCCGGGCTGCAGCTGGGCCAGCCCCACCGACTCTACCGTGTCTGCAAGGCCCTCTACGTTCTGGCGCACATGCCAGATGTCGGCATCATCCTTCTGCAGGATGGCAATGCACACGTTGGAGCTTTGGGCGGTGGTGTAAAGCACGGCGGCATCCTGCCTGCCGTCACCGTCCAGATCCTGCAGCAGGAAAGGCGAAAGCAGGTCGCCCTGCATGGGATATTTGAGCTGTGCGCTCTCCCCCAGCCAGTCGTTCAGGGCAGTCTGCACATCGCCGTAATCGCCGGAAAGCTTGGGCGCACGCAGAAGCTCTTCCACCTGCACCTGTTCACCGGGCATGCTGCAGCCTGCCAGAAGCAGGCACAGCAGCACGCAAGCCAACCACCGGCCAAAATAATTCGGATGTTTCAACCGCTGCGCCTCCTCTGTGTGGAAAACTTGTCCGGCCAAGGGCCGAAAACATGCTATTGTCAGTATACCACGGGCCGGGCGCAATTCCAACACCCGAAAACGAGAAAAGGGGCTGCCGCACCACATTTGGTGCAGCAGCCCTTTCGGGGTCCTGATTTTTATTCTTCGGTCTTGTCAAACAAGCCTTTTTCTTTTGCGGCGTTCCAGGTCAGGCAGGTGCGCAGCTTGCTGACGGGGAAGGCCGGGTGGAATTTATTGTTGTCCGCATCGTCCTTCATCAGATCCTGCTCCACTGCCCAGCGGGCGGCCTTTTGTGCGTCGGTATCGCCCTCGTCGATGTCGCTGTAGAGGGCGGTGCTTACAAGCTCAGGCTTCCCGGCGTGCTCCCACAGCAGCTCGGCCAGCTCGATGCGGTTGGAGGGCATGGGGATGCCGGGCATATTGATGACGCGGTAGATGCCGGTGCCGGCTTCGTAAGCGATGACGCCCGCGGCAGCACCGATCACCACAGCAGAGATCGCGCCCTGAATGTTGCCGGTATCGCTGGGTCCAACCGGGTCGGGGCCATCCGGGCCAATGGGGTCATCCGCGAAGGTTGCCGTCACCTCTACATTAGCATCCGGCATGATAAAGGTCACCTTGGTGGGGTCGTCCGCGTCCGGGGTCTTCAGGAAGGTGTCTGCTTTCTGCTCCTCATCGCCTACCTTCACCGTCCAGCCGGTGAAGTGCTGTCCATCCGGCACAGTGGCTGTCAGGTGCACAATTTTATTCTTTGGCACGGGCACAGTGCTGCCGCTCGGTACGGACGCATCGCTGCCTTCAATGGTCGCCGTCACATGGTCGCCGACCCTCAGAGTGGGGTTCAGCGTGGGATTCCCCTCAAAGTTTGCCTTTATTTCCACGTTCTCAGCCGGCATGGTAAAGCTCACTTTGGCGGGGTCGTCCGCGTCCGGTTTCAGGAAGGTGTCCGTGTCTTGCTCAACACCATTCACCTTCACCGTCCAGCCGGTGAAGTGCTCGTTGGCTTCCGGCTTCCTGCGCGTTGCTGTTACAGTAACGCCCATAGCAGCTTCGGGCTTATCCACAGTGCAGTTTTCAGCTTTGATGTTATACGGAATATTGCTATAATACGGTTCCGCTTTAACATCATAGGCGGGCATGGTCAGGGTCAGGGTCGCGGTGGTGGCGATGCCATTCTTCAACAGCTTGGCAAGTTCTGTTTCGTCCGTGATTTCACTCTCAGTATCACTTACATTATACAGCTTCCAGCCTGCAAATGTCTTTCCTTCGGAAGCACCTCCGGCAGTCAAAGTCACTTCAGTGCCTGCGGCCACAGGGGCATCCAGCACTTTGTCCTCAAGTTCTGCGGTAACATTCTCACCGGTAGTCACAGTGTACAGCGGACGCACATAACCGCATGTATTGCAGTCCTTGTCTTTTGCATCGGTGTAATCATGGGTAGTTTTCGCCACCTGTTCAGCCGTCAGGCCCGGGCAGTTTGCAGTAGTGCACTCCCTCCAGTGTTTGGTACCGTCATGTTGCCACTGATATTTATGCCAATGCACATCCAGGTTAAAGATTCTACGGCCGGTATGGGGGGCGCTGCCGGTATTGTACTTATAAGTAACCGTAGTGCTGCCCGGGGTAACTTTCAGTTCGGTTCCGTTCCGCTCGCCATTCGTCCAGTCACTGGTCTTGCTGACATCAAAATTTCCCGGCAGCTGACTCAGGTCGTAGATGCCATCTGCATCCACGGCAATCTGGTAACGGTTGTTGCTTGTATAAATACTAGGAACCGGAGGCATTACCACATTTTCATTGAAACTCAGCGAGGTCAGTTTATTATCGTTGCACCTCAGATGAGTCCACCTTGTGTTCTGACTTATATCCAACTCTGTCAGCTGGTTTTCATCGCATTCCATGGAGCTCACTGCTGAACCAAACTTTAGTGAAGTCAGTCCACACCTTCTGCAATCCAAGCTTGTCAGCTTATCGTTCTTGCTCACGTCCAGCTCAGTCAGCGGGTTTCCATCACAAACCAGCCCTTCCAATGCTTCATTACTGCTTACATCCAATGATGTAAGACCATTCTTCATGCACTCCAAGTGTTTTAGTGCTTTATTGTAACTCACATCCAGCGAGTTCAGCTTATTTCGCATATCATTCGTGCTCAGCCATTCCAGTGCTTCATTTTGGCTCACATTCAACGTCGTCAGGTAGTTGTCACCACACCGCAGATCTTTCAATGCCTTATTCTTGCTGACATCAAGCTGCTCCAAGTTGTTCCAATTGCACCACAGCGTTTCCAGTTTCAGGTTCTTGCTCACGTCCAGCGAGCGCATATGGGTATTAGAGCATTTCAATGTGACTAGTTCCGGGAAATACTCAATACCCTTCATTGTCGGGCAATATAAGTCATCTGGCAATTCGATCGTTGTTACCTCATTTCGCTCCTCCAGGCTGAGGCTGCCATTTCCATCTTTGTCATACTGCTTGACATAGTTTTGGAAGTTCGTAGCTTGGAAGTTTGTGCTATTGATTTCAACAGACCCCGGCTGTACAAATTCTTCCTCCGCCTGCGCACTTACGCCATTTTCCTGTTCTTCCGCCCCCGGCTCCGCCGCAAACGCGCCCACTGGCAGAACCGACAGCATCATGCACACCGCAAGTGCTGCACTGAGAAGTCTCGTACTCTTTTTTCTCATGTTCTCTTCCCCTTTTCGTTTGTTATTTTGCAGGCACCCACCCCAAAAGGCACCGTCTGCTCTTCAAGTTTACCCCCCCATACAACATATCAAGAGGCATTTTGGCCGAAAATAGGTTCGAGTTTTTAGTGGACTTGTTGAAATGTTTGCGGTTTTGCCCACTATTCCCGGGAACATTCAGAAGCAATGAAAATGCCACGCAAAAAAAAGCCCTCTCCCATTGCTGGGAAAGGGCTTTTGAACACTGTATCAAACAGTCAGAGCAGATCAGACGAGCTCCAGAACTGCCATCTCAGCAGCGTCGCCGCGGCGAGCGCCGATCTTGATGATGCGGGTGTAGCCGCCGTTGCGGTCAG
>OLNN01002967.1_pt1 | contig 11239 bp, 4 predicted proteins | sample 1672141 | NCBI WGS metagenome assembly OLNN01 (sample SAMEA3136652, study PRJEB25190) | human gut metagenome | biome: human gut; feature: human-associated habitat; material: faeces | place: Austria | collected 2013 | reverse complement strand
ATAAATTTAATAAGAAATTAAATGTTAAAGATAGACTACTTGGAAATAGACTTGCTGAAGATATTATAGTAGATGGTGAAGTTAAAATTCCTAAGGATACTTTAGTTACTAAGGGTGTATTAGAAGAATTATCTATATACTTAGATAATGGTTATGGCATTACTGAGTGTAAGGTTAATGAAGATTTAACTATTAATGCAAGTGTAGAAGATCATAATAAGATTCAAGTTATTAAGGTTTATTCTAATGTTGATGACAAGAAGATTGTTCATGTTATTGGTAATGATCCTAACTGTGAACTTAAGAATTTAACTATTGCTGATTTATATGCCACTGTTAGTTATTATTTAAATTTAAATGATGGTATTGGTGACATAGATGAAATAGACCACTTGGGTAACAGAAGAGTTAAACAAGTGGGAGAATTATTACAAAATCAATTTAAGATTGGTTTTAGTAGAATGGAAAGAGTTATTAGAGAGAGAATGACTACTCAAGATATTGAGACTGTTACTCCTAAAACTTTAATTAACATTAGACCTGTTACTGCTGTTATCAAGGAATTCTTTGGTAGTAGCCAGTTATCTCAATTTATGGATCAAACAAATCCAATTGCAGAACTTACTCATAAGAGAAGATTATCTGCTTTAGGACCTGGTGGATTATCTAGAGATAGAGCAGGTACTGAGGTAAGAGATGTTAACTCATCTCACTATGGTAGAATTTGTCCTATTGAGTCTCCAGAAGGAGCTAACATCGGACTTATTACATCACTAGCTAGTTATGCTAAAATTAATGATTATGGATTTATTCAAACTCCATATAGAAAAGTAGTTGATAGTAGACTTACTGATGAAATAGTTTACTTAACTGCTGATGAAGAAGAGGATTATTATATATCTCAAGCTACTGTTAATACTGATGATGATGGTAAAATTACTGATAGTATAGTAGCAGGTAGATATAAGGGAGAAAATGTTTTGGTTAGTCCTGATAAAGTTGACTATATTGACGTATCTCCTCAACAAGTAGTATCTGTAACTACAAGTTTGATACCATTCCTAGAGCATGATGATGCTACCCGTGCACTAATGGGTGCAAACATGCAAAGACAGGCTTTACCTCTACTTAAGACAGAAGCTCCTTATGTAGGAACTGGTGCTGAATATATTGCTGCAAGAGATAGTGGCTCTGTAGTAGTTGCTAAGGCTGATGGTATTGTTAGTTATGCAGATGCTAAGAAGATTGTTGTTAAAAATGCTAAAGGTGAAGATGTTTATTATTTAGCTACTTTTGAAAGATCTAACCAAGGTGAAACATTTAACCATGTTCCTATAGTTAGAGAAGGAGATAAAGTTAAGAAAGGTCAAATAATAGCGGATGGTCCAAGTACTGATAAAGGTGAACTTGCACTAGGTAAGAATGTAGTTGTTGCATTTACTACATTTAATGGTTATAACTATGAAGACGCTGTTATTATGAATGAAAGACTTGTTAAAGATGATGTTTATACTTCACTACATATTGAAGATTATGAATTACAATGTCGTGATACTAAACTAGGACCTGAAGAAATTACTAGAGATATTCCTAATGTTGGAGAAGAGGCTAGAAAGAATCTTGATGAACATGGTATCGTTAGAATTGGTACTGAAGTTCATGAAGGAGATATTCTAGTAGGTAAAGTTACTCCTAAAGGAATGGCTGATTTAACTAGTGAAGAAAAACTTTTACATGCTATCTTTGGTGAAAAGACTAGAGAAGTTAGAAATTCATCACTTACTGTTCCACACGGTGGTGATGGTGTAGTTCACGATGTTAAAGTTTATACTAAAGATGATAATGATGACTTACCTAGTGGTGTAAGTATGGTTGTTAGAGTATATATTATTCAAAAGAGAAAGATTCAAGTCGGAGATAAAATGAGTGGTCGTCACGGAAATAAAGGTGTTATTTCACTTATACTTCCTAGTGAGGATATGCCATTCTTACCTGATGGTACTCCTGTTGATATTATGCTTAACCCTCAGGGTGTTCCTTCTCGTATGAATATTGGTCAGATACTTGAGTTACACTTAGGTATGGCTGGTAAGAAACTTGGTGTACATTTTGCTACTCCAGTACTTGATGGTGCCAAGGAAGAAGATATTGCTGCCGCTATGAAAGAAGCTGGTATGGATCCTGATGGTAAGACAGTTCTTTATGATGGTAGAACTGGTGAAGAATTTGATAGTAGAATATCTGTTGGTGTAATGTATATGATTAAGTTACATCACATGGTTGATGATAAATTACATGCTAGAGCAACTGGTCCATATTCACTTGTTACACAACAACCACTTGGTGGTAAAGCACAACTTGGTGGACAAAGATTTGGTGAAATGGAAGTTTGGGCACTTGAAGCTTATGGTGCATCTCATGTACTTCAAGAAATTCTTACTTATAAATCTGATGATGTTGTAGGTAGAGTTAAAGTATATGAAGCTTTAGTTAAGGGTCAACCATTACCGAAACCTGGTATACCTGAAGCATTTAGGGTATTAATAAAAGAATTCCAAGCTTTAGGACTTGATATATCTGTTATTAATAATGAAGATGAAACTGTATCTTTTGATGAACTTGAAAAAAATGCAGATAAGGATGAAGATCCTATTGCTGAAGAAGTAATTAATAAAGAAGAAGTATTTAAAGATTTTGATGATGAAGAAGATGATGACTTTGATGAGGAAACTGATGATGAGTTTGATGATGACTTCGGAGAAGATGAGTTTGAAGATACTGATATGGAAGGAGATGATTTCTAATGTTAGAGGCTAATAATTTTAAAGCTTTAAAAATAGGAATTGCATCACCTGAGAAGATAAGATCTTGGTCTTATGGTGAGGTTATTAAACCTGAGACTATTAACTATAGAACACTTAAGCCTGAAAGAGATGGACTATTTTGCGAAAAGATCTTTGGACCTACGAGAGATTATGAATGTTCTTGTGGTAAGTATAAGAGACTTAGATACAAGAATATAGTTTGTGATAGATGTGGAGTAGAAGTTACTAAATCCTCTGTTAGAAGAGAGAGAATGGGACATATTGAACTTGCTACTCCAGTAAGTCACATTTGGTATGTTAAGGGTGTTCCATCTTATATTGGACTTACTCTTGATATGTCTCCAAGAGATTTGGAAGAAGTTATATACTTTGTATCTTATGTTGTACTTGATCCTGGAGCTACTACTTTAGTTAAGAAGCAAACTTTATCTGACAAAGAGTATAGAGCATATTATGAAAAATATGGTAATACTTTTAGAGTTGGTATGGGTGCTGAAGCTATTAAGGAATTACTTTCTGAAGTAGATGTTAATAAGGAACTAGGAGAAATTCAAAAGGAATTAGAGGGTGCAACTGGACAAAGAAGAGTTAAACTAGTTAAGAGGCTTGATGTTATTAATTCATTTGTTCAATCTGGTAATAAGCCTGAATGGATGATTATTGAGGCTCTTCCTGTTATTCCACCTGAACTTAGACCAATGATACAACTTGATGGTGGTAGATTTGCTACTAGTGACTTAAATGATTTATATAGAAGAGTTATTAATAGAAATAATAGACTTAAGAAATTAATGGAACTTGGTGCTCCTTCAATTATTGTTCAAAATGAAAAGAGAATGCTTCAAGAGGCTGTTGATTCATTATTTGATAATGGTAGAAGAGGCAGAAGTGTTACCGGAGCAGGTAATAGAGCACTTAAGAGTTTAAGTTCCATGCTTAAGAGTAAACAAGGTAGATTTAGACAAAACTTACTTGGTAAGAGAGTTGACTACTCTGGTCGTAGTGTTATTGTTGTTGGACCTGATCTTAAGATGTATCAATGTGGTATTCCTAAGGAAATGGCACTTGAACTATTTAAACCTCATGTTATTCATGGTTTAACTGAGAAGGGTATTGCTAATAATATTAAGGCCGCTAAAAAGATGATTGATAATCAAGATCCTAAAGTATGGGATATTGTTGAAGATGTTATTAAAGAGCATCCTGTTATGCTTAATAGAGCTCCTACTTTACATAGACTTGGTATTCAAGCATTTGAACCTAAGTTAATTAGTGGTAAAGCTATTAGACTTCATCCACTTGTATGTACTGCATTTAATGCTGACTTTGATGGTGACCAGATGGCTGTACATGTACCTTTAAGTGAAGAAGCTAAAGCTGAAGCTAGAATATTGATGCTTGGTTCTAATAATATTCTTTCTCCTAAAAATGGTGATCCTATTGTTACTCCATCTCAGGATATGATATTAGGTAACTATTATATTACTATGGAGAAGGTTGGACTTCCTGGTGAAGGTAGAGTATTTAAGAATTCTAATGAGGCTTTAATGGCTTATCAAAGAAGAGAAATTAAGCTTCAAACTAGAATTGCTATTCCTGTTAATTCATTTAAACATAAGGTATTCTTAGATAGTGTTAAGAATAAGTATTTAGTTACTACTCCTGGTAAGATTATATTTAATGAAATATTACCTGATTCATTCCCTTACTTATGTGAGTCTACTAGTGAGAATATTGAAGGATTTACTCCTAGTAAGTATTTTATTGATTATGGTGAGAATATTCCTGAAATAATTAGTAATATGCCACTTTCTACTCCATTTAATAAGGGAGCTTTAGAGAAGATTATTGCTCAAATGTTTAAGAGATATAAGACTACTGAAACTAGTATATTCCTTGATAAACTTAAGGATTTAGGATTTAAGTATTCTACATTCTCTGGTATTACAATTGCAGCATCTGATGTTGTTGTTAGTAAGAATAAACATGCAGTTATTGAGAAATCTAATGAAGAAATTAAGAAAGTTAATAAACAGTTCCAAAGAGGACTTATTACTGATAGAGAAAGACTTGATCTTGTTATTGATATTTGGTCTAAGGCTAAAGAAGAAATTCAAGATGAATTACAAGGTTATGCTAAGAGTTATGTTGATAATCCAATATTCATAATGATGAATTCTAAGGCTAGAGGATCTATCTCTAACTTCGTACAACTTGCTGGTATGAGAGGACTAATGGCTAAACCTAATGGTGAAACTATTGAAATCCCAATTCTATCTAACTTTAGTGAAGGTCTTTCAGTATCTGAATTCTTCCTATCTACACATAGTGCTAGAAAAGGTAGTGCGGATACAGCCTTAAAGACTGCAGATTCTGGTTATATGACAAGAAGACTTGTTGATGTAGCACAAGATATTATTGTTAAAGAAGAGGATTGTGGTACTATTCAAGGTGTACTTGTTAGTGCATTTATGGATGATAAAGATGGTATTATTGAACCATTATATGATAGAATATTAGGAAGATTTACTAATAAGAAAGTAATTAATCCTGAAACTAAAGAAGTAATTATTGATAAAAATGAATATATTACTGAAGCTATTGCTGATAAGATAATTAAGGCTGGTATTAAGGAAGTTGAAATTAGAACAGTACTTACTTGTAAGACTGACCATGGTGTTTGTCAACATTGTTATGGTAGAAATCTTGCTACTGGTAATATTGTTGAAATTGGTGAAGCTGTTGGTGTAATGGGAGCTCAATCTATTGGTGAACCTGGTACTCAGCTTACCATGAGAACATTCCATACTGGTGGTGTTGCTGGAGCCGATATTACTCAAGGTCTTCCGAGAGTTGAAGAGTTATTTGAAGCTAGAATGCCTAAAGGTAAAGCTACTATATCTGAAATTGGCGGTGTTGTTACTAAGATTGAAGATGCTGGTGGTAAATTTAAGGTATATGTTAAGAATGATACTGAAACTAGAGAACATACTACTTTATATGGTGCTAAACTTAGAGTAGAAAAGGGAGATAAGATTGAAGCTGGAGATAGACTTACTGAGGGTTCTGTGTCTCCTAAAGAGTTACTTGCGGTAACTGATCCTAATACTGTTCAGCAATATATATTAAAAGAAGTTCAAAAGGTATATAGATCACAAGGTGTTGATATTAATGATAAACACGTTGAGATCGTTGCTAGAAGAATGATTTCTAAAGTTAGAATTATGGAAGCTGGAGATACTTTATTTGTACCTAGTACTACTGTTTCTCTACAAGAGTTTACTAAGGGTAATAGAGATGTTATTATTCAAGGTAAGAAACCTGCAATTGGACAACCAATATTACTTGGTATTACTAAGGCAGCATTAGAAACTGATTCATTCTTATCTTCTGCATCATTCCAAGAAACTACTAGAATATTAACTGAAGCTTCAGTTAAAGGTAAGGTAGATAAACTACAAGGATTAAAAGAAAATGTTATTATTGGTAAGTTAATCCCTGCGGGTACTGGTGCTAAAGAATATATGGATGTTGGTTATTCATTAGAGAAGGAGTTCTTTGATGAAGATGCTTCTGAAGTACTTGAAGAAGAATTTATGGATTAATAATAAAAAGAATAGAAGTCGTGTTGATACATGGCTTCTATTTGTTTAATAAGAGGAGAATATATATGAATATTAATGAATTAATTAAGTGTATGACTGATACTTTGAATAGATTATATATATGTAGAAATAATAGTAGTGGTATAGTTAGAACTAATATATATAATGCTATCTTATATTATAAGAAGATGTTAATTAAGAATGATTGTATTTTTGCTTATAATGATAATAGTGAAGTTAAGCTAGATAAAAAGTCTTTATATGATACTTTGTTTTCTACTGCTAGTGATATTCAGTATTTTAATTCATTATTTAATGAAGATAATTTAGTTAATGCTTGGTGGTGTGTATGCTTAGCTATGAATGAGTTAGAACTGAATAATGGAAAACTTAATGGTTATGTTAGAGAAAAAGTTAGAAATAATTGAGTTATAGAGTAGTTTGTTTTATAACTCTTTTTTTGTTCACTCTAAGCCTAAGGTCTTAGAGTGTTAAATTAAGCCTCCTCTAAAGAGTCTTAATTTAATATGTCAGTAACATCTATTATATATAAGAGAAGGTATATATTATGATGTTGTTTATTATTTGGTTTATTTTGTTGACTATTTGGTAAAATAATAGTATTATATAGGTGATTTGTTTGAGAAGGAGAACTAAGAATATGAAAAACTATAATGAGGATATAGAGAGAAACTTGTATTTAAGAGATTTATTGTTAGGAAATATACAAGGACCTTTAACTGGAATACCAAATATAGATAAACCTTGGCTTAAATATTATACTAAAGAACAATTAATGGCTACTTCTGTTAATAAAACTGTTTATCGTTATTTATATGATGAAAATAAAAAATATTTGAATGATATTGCTATTATATTTGCAAATAGAAAGATAAAATATTTTGAATTATTTATGCAAATAGAAAAAGTGGCTAAATCACTTAAAGCTATGGGAGTAAAAAAGGGAGAAATTGTTACGATATGTTTACCTAATACTCCTGAATCTGCTTATTTATTTTATGCTTGTAGTAAGATTGGCGCAATAGCGGATTATATAGATCCTACTGAAAGTGAAGAAGGCTTGGAAAAGTATTTGAATATATCTAATCCTAAACATTTGATAATGTTAGATATGTGTTTTGATAAGTTTACTAACTTAATTAAGAAGAAAAATATAGAAAATGTTGTTGTTACATCACCTGTCGAATCTTTGCCATTAATAATGAATGGTTTAAAGATTAAGACTAAAATATCTGATAGAGAACTTTATAATAGACATAAAAAAGTTATGAGAGAATCTTCTACTAATTATATTCTTTATAAAGAATTTATTAGAAATGGAAATGAGTATGTTGGTGTATTAGAAGAAGAATATGAAAAAGATAGGCCGGTTGCTATTGTTCATACTGGAGGAACTACAGGGGTACCTAAAGGCGTACTTTTATCTAATGATAATTTAAATGAACTTACTAATCAAATTAAAAATTCTCCGGTGCAATTTATAAGACATTATTTATTGGTAGGTGTAATGCCAGAATTTGTTGGTTATGGTCTTAGTGTTGGATTACATACATCTTTAGTTTGTGGTATGAAAACAATGATGATTGCTAAGTATGAACCAGAAAAGATACCTGAAGTAATACTAAAGTATAAGCCTAATTGTATGGCTGGTAGTCCTGCCCACTGGGAAATATTCTCTAAAAGTCCTTTAATAAATAAACCTAATGTTGATTTATCTTTCTTTAAAGCTCCTATTGAAGGGGGAGATACTTTGAATGCTAAAGTTGAGAGTAAAGTAAATAAAATATTAGATAAAGGTGGATGTAAATATAAGATACAAAAGGGTTATGGTTTAACAGAAAAATGTTCTGCTGTTACAGTCTGCTTTAATAATGAAGTTAATAAACCTGGTAGTGTAGGTGTACCATTTTCTAAAACTGTTATATCTATATATGATAATGATAAAAAAGAAGATTTACATTATAATGAACTTGGTGAAATTTGTGTAAGTGCCCCTGATATTATGCTTGGCTATTATGGCAATGAAGAGGAAACAAAAAAGGTAATAAAAAAACATTCTGATGGTAATATGTGGTTACATACTGGAGATGTTGGATATGTTACAGAAGATGGTTTACTATATGTTGTTAGCAGAATAAAAGATATAATTATTAGATATGATGGTAAAAAAATATATCCATATAATGTTGAGAATATTTTATTAAAATGTCCTATAGTTAAATCAGTAGCGGTAGTTGGTATTCCTGATCCAAATCATTATAATGGGGAAGTACCAGTTGCTTTTGTTAGTGTTGATGATAGTTATAGTAAAGAAGAGGCAATGAGAATAGTTAGTGATTATGCAAATAGTACTATTACTGATTATTTAATACCAACGTCATATTATATTAAAGATGAGTTACCTAAAACTGTAGTAGGTAAAGTTGATAAAAAAGTATTAAAAAGATCTCTAGTTAGAAAGTAAAAAATGAATGTTTTTTGCTTTCTTTTTTACCATTGCTGTGTTATAATCAATATAGAATAAAGAGGTGGTGTTATGCAAATTAGAGTTACACTTTTAGTTATAAGTTTTTTATATGTTACGTTAACAAATATTGTATATTTTTCGAAAAGTAGAATTAATAATAGTGAAAATGCAGTTTATGAAAAATTATTATCCATTACACCTATTGGCCTGCTACTAGAAATAGGTTGTAATATTACAGCTATTTATAAAATGAATGAATTAGTATCTAGTATAATATCTAGATTATATCTTATATTTATATTAGTATGGCTTACTACTTTCACTTTATATATACTTTCTATTACTAAATATAAAGGTGATAAATTAATAGAATATAAAAATAGTAAGATAAGAAAGAGTATAATTATTGGTTCTATTTCTTCAATATTACTTTTGATATTTTTACCTATTGATTTTGTATTAGAGAAAAATTCAGCATATTTGGGTGGAATAGGTATAGTATTTCTTTTAGCAATTACTTTTCTTTTAATTATTTTAGATTTTATACTATTTATAAAATATTTTAAAAATATGACCTTTAAAGAAAAAGTTCCAATGCTTCTATTACTTCTTTTAATAGGAGGGCTTTTACTAGTTAATAATATTGCTCCAGAAATACAAATTATTTCTAGTTCATTTGCCTTAATAACAGTAATTATGTATTTTACAATAGAGAATCCAGATAAGAAATTACTTGAAGAGATACATGTGTCTAAAAAAATAGCAGATGCTGCTAATGAAGATAAAAGTATGCTTATATATAATATGATGAATGAGGTTAAGAGTATTGCTAGTGATATTAATAAATCTTCTGAGGTAATATTAAACAGTAATAATTTAGAAGAAAATAGATTCTTTGCTAGAGAGATAATTGCCTCTAATAACAAGTTATATAGTATGGCTAATGATATATATAATATTGATGTTATTGATGATATTAATGTTAAAACTATTAAGAATAAATATAATATTAAATTATTACTTAAAGAAGTAATAAGTAAAAATAAAGAATTATTTGAGAATAAAAATATTAGTTTTAGATTTAATATAGATAGTAATCTTCCTAATAGTTTATATGGTGATAGTATTAATTTAAAGAATGTACTAAATACTATTTTAGGTAATTCTTATAAGTATACTGATAAGGGATATGTTGAATTATCTGTTAATGCTATATTTAAGAAAGATATAGTTAGATTAATTATAAAGATAGAGGATTCTGGTGTTGGCATTAAGGCTGAAGATTTAGAAAAATGTTTAAATAAAAATACTAAAGAACAAAATAGTTTATATGGAGCAAGAAAGACTATTAATATAATAGGTGGTAATTTACTTATAAGTAGTGAATATAATAAAGGAACTATTGCTACTATTATATTAGATCAAAAGATATATACTAATAATAATAAAGATAATTATGTTAATAATAAAAAGATATTAATTGTAGATGATAATAATTCTAGTATTAAGTTAATTAGTAAGATATTAGAAAAGCATAATATTTTATATGATAGTTCTAATTTGTGTAAAGATGCACTAGATAGAATTAGAAAAGGGTATAAGTATGATTTAATATTATTAGATGAAGATATGCCGTATTTATCTTGGAATGTAATAATGAAAAAATTAAAGAATATTAAAGGATTTAAAATACCAGTAATAATACTTACTAAGAATGATGGTATGAATAATATTAAAGAATATAAAGATGTTGGTATTACTGACTACATATTAAAACCAATAGATAAAGATTATTTAATGAATAAAATAAGCAAGTACTTGAAATAGTGGTACTTGTTTTTGTTTTGCTTTATATTTGTAAAATAATGTAATATAGTGTATAATATTATCTGTGAGGAGAAATTTATGAAAATCGAAAAATTAAATAAAGATAATATTAAAGAATTTATAAGGGATATTGATACTGCTGAAGAGATAGAACTTAATATTAATAAATTAGAATATTATGCTGTTAAAGAAGATGATATTTATTTACTTGCTTTTGAAATGCTTAGTGATGAAGACAAGATATCTATTAAGTATGTTAATAATAAAGTAAAAGAAGATAAGTTTTTAGATGTTATTAATTATTTAAATAATATATTAGTAGTTAGAACTCATTTGATTATAGATTTATATAATGATAAATATATGGATGTATTAAGTAATAACTATAAATGTAAAGAAATATACGTTTCTTTAATGAAAGATAATGTCACTGAAAGTAATTCTAAATATAAAGAAGAACTTCTTAATAAAAAATTTCAATCTAAAAATTATTC
>OLNN01002965.1_pt1 | contig 11254 bp, 6 predicted proteins | sample 1672141 | NCBI WGS metagenome assembly OLNN01 (sample SAMEA3136652, study PRJEB25190) | human gut metagenome | biome: human gut; feature: human-associated habitat; material: faeces | place: Austria | collected 2013 | reverse complement strand
TTCTTGTTGGCTTAACTTATGCTTAGAGTATAAAGTTGAATTGTGTCTATCGTATGATGGCTTTGTGAGAAATTTGTAAATAAAATATGAACAAAATGTTCAAAATTCAGGCTGTAATAAATAATTAAGAAAAAATAAATTGGCTTGTCATAATAAAATATGTATAATAGGAAAGTACTACAATCGTTTCGCAGTCCGGATACAGGATTGCAGACGATCAGTAAATAATGTTGGAAAATGTTGATATTATAATAAGGAAAGTCAGAGGTAATAAAAGATGTACGATTGCATCGTGATAGGAGCCGGAATTGCCGGAGCAGCCTGTGCCAGAAAACTGGCAGAGGAAGCCGGAAAGAAAGTTCTTGTGATTGAGAGACGAAGCCATATTGGAGGAAACTGTTATGATGTTTCGGATGAATATGGCATTTTAATCCATGAGTATGGTCCGCATATTTTCCATACAGGTCTGGAAGAAGTTTATGAATATTTATCTAGATTTACGGAATGGTATCCTTTCGGACATGAAGTGGTAGCAAAAGTGGGGGACAAGCTGATCCCGGTTCCATTTAACTTAAATACGCTGCACATGGTCTATGATAAGGAAAAAGCAGATCTTCTGGAGAAAAAACTGATCGAAGCTTACGGTGAGGGAAGCCGTGTGCCGATCATGAAACTTCGTGAGAATGATGATCCGGATATCCGTGAGATCGCACAGTATGTCTATGAGAATGTATTTTTGAAATATACCATGAAACAGTGGGGACAGAAGCCGGAAGAGATCAGTCCGGAAGTGACAGGAAGAGTGCCGGTGCTGATCTCTTATGACAACCGCTATTTTCAGGACAAATATCAGGGTGTGCCAAAGGATGGCTTCACACCGATGTTTGAGCATATGTTAGATCATGAGAACATAGAAGTTGTTCTGGATACAGACTGCAGGGATGTCTTAAAGTTTACAGGGAATGAGATCCTTTTTGAGGGAAAACCATTTGAGGGAGATGTCATTTACACAGGAGCGCTGGATGAGCTTTTTGATTGTAAATTCGGCAGACTGCCATATCGTTCGCTGGATTTCCATTTTGAGCATTATGATGAGGAGTCTTATCAGGGACACAGCGTGGTCAACTACACGGTAAGCGAAGATTACACCCGCATTACGGAGTTTAAATTTCTGACAGGACAGAAAAATACAGAAGGAACTACGATTGTAAAAGAATATCCGTTTGCATATACGGGTGCGGCGGGCGAGATTCCCTACTACGCGATTTTAAATGAGGAAAATCAGGCACTTTACGGGAAATACAGGGCGCTCACAGCAGGACTGCCGAAGTTCCATTTATTAGGCAGGCTTGCAGAATACAAATATTACAATATTGATGCCATGACGAAAAAAGCCATGGAACTGGCAGATGCCATTATGAATCAGTAGGAAAGGTTATCATTATGAAGTTACTTACATTTGCAATTCCATCTTATAATTCGCAGGATTATATGGAACACTGCATCCTGTCTCTGCTTCCGGGTGGGGATGATGTTGAGATTTTGATCGTGGATGACGGATCCAAGGACCGCACCGCAGAGATCGCAGACGAGTACGAGAGAAAATATCCGGGAATCGTGCGTGCCATTCATCAGGAAAATGGAGGGCACGGAGAGGCCGTGAATGCCGGGATCCGCAATGCCACAGGACTTTTCTTCAAGGTTGTGGACAGTGACGACCGGGTGGATTACGAAGCCTATATGAAGATTTTAAAAAAATTGCGTGAACTTGCTGGTGGAGATACCGTGCTGGATATGTTCATTGCAAATTATGTTTATGAAAAAGAGGGTGTACGGCACAAAAAAATCATGCGCTATTCTTCCCTGCCGCAGGATAAGATTTTTACATGGAATGAGGCAGGAAGATTCCACAAGGGACAGTACATTCTGATGCATTCTGTCATTTACCGTACACAGCTTCTGCGGGAATGTGGGCTTGAACTGCCAAAACATACTTTTTATGTGGATAACATTTATGTGTACAAGCCATTGCCAAGCGTAAAGCATATGTACTATATGGATGTTGATTTTTACCGTTACTTCATTGGACGTGATGATCAGTCCGTCAATGAAAAAGTGATGATCGGTCGTATTGACCAGCAGATCAAGGTGAATAAGATCATGATCGATGAGTTTGATCTCTGGAAGATCCCGAATCCAAAACTACGTCATTATATGTTTAATTATCTTGAGATCATCACAGTAATCTCAACGATCATGCTGATCCGCTCCGGCACAGAGGAGAATCTTGAGAAAAAACGTGAGTTATGGAAATATATCAAAGACCATGATATCCGTCTGTTCCACCATTTGAGAAACGGTATTATGGGAAATGCGATGAACCTTCCGGGAAGAGGCGGAAGAAAGATTTCAGTTGCAGCTTACAAACTTTCACAGAAAATTGTTGGATTTAACTAAGGATATGGTGATCAGGTATGTACGTTAGACGGTCAAATATGGAAGATATACCGGCAATGATGGAGTTATATGCGCAGGCAAGGGTTTTTATGCGTGAAAATGGAAATCCAAACCAGTGGGATGAAAATTATCCATCGAGAGAGTTGTTGGAAAAGGATATTGCCTTTGGAAACAGCTACATTGTAGAAGATGATGAGAAGAACCTTGCAGCAACATTTGCCTTTATAAAAGGTGAGGACCCGACTTATTATGGGATTGAGAATGGAGCATGGCTGAATCATGAGCCATATGGAACCATTCACAGACTTGCGGGAAATACTTCTTATCATGGAATTGCCAGTGGATGTATTAGCTGGTGTAAGAGCCAGATTGGAAATCTGCGGGCAGACACCCATGAGGATAATAAAATCATGCAGCATTTGTTGGAAAAGAATGGATTCGTGCGATGTGGGATCATTCATCTTGCGAATGGTGCGCCAAGAATCGCTTATCAGTTTGCCGGAGGCAGTACAGACTACCGGGACGGCAGTCAGCAACCGGTCAGCGGGGAGCAGCCGCAGCAGAATTATGATCCGCAGACGCCAGATCAGAGCTGGAGTGTGAGGGAAGTTCCTTCCGGTGGACGTGGCTTCGGGATTGCTTCCATGGTACTTGGCATTATCTCACTGGTATTATTCTTTTCCTTTGTGAATATCCCACTTGCGATCCTCGCCATTATCTTTGGTATTATCCAGTTGACGAGAAAGGCACCAAAAGGGATGGCAATCTCCGGGATTGTCATGGGCATAAGCTCACTCTTTCTGTTAGTCATTTTCTGGACTTGTATGTTTGTGTCAGCTGCCAGAACAGAAAGCACAGATAACAGCACTTATTATTATGAAGGATCTGAAAATGATGATGCTTCCGGTGATTATTATGATGGCTTATATGAGGGCTATCAGCAGGGATACAAAGATGGCTATTATGATGGCTACTATGGCTACACACCGGATGAAGAATTCTATGGTCATACACCGGATGACAGCTTCTATGGTTATCTGCCGAATGATGATTCTTATAATTTTCATGGGAAGAACGGCATATATTATTAACAAAGAAATGACAGCCGGGGAATCCGTTTGAGACAGAAAAGCAATGGGAAACAACAATTCATTATAAAAAGAGCAGCAGGTTTTCTGCTGCTTATTTTTGCGTTTACAGGGATCATTGGTATTTGCGTGGAAAAAAAGGACAATAGGATAAGAGCAGACAGTGGGATGGAGACAGAGAGAATGGCAGAAGAGAACACGAAAGCAGCATCAGGAAAAATCAAAGAAGAGGAAGTTAAGAAAGTGGCTTTGACATTTGATGATGACGTTATAATAGGACTAAGTCAAGAGATTAGCTATAAAGAAGCGGTTTCTATGATTTAGTCCTATTTTCGCTATTCTAAGGAGAGTAGATAGGGCAGCGCTGTTATATTAAAATCTTATAGTGAATAGCCGGGATCTGTCAATATTAGGGATATTGGCTGATGTCGTTATGACCAAAGCAGGGCTAAATCTAAATTCCATGAAAATGGGATACTTGATTTAGCTCTGCTTTAATTTCTATCGGGAGGAGGCAAGTGCTTAACCCTATTTTTATCCAAGTGCATATAAAATATGTTACCCATAGGTGGCCGCCAAGGTACAGCAAGCCTGACCTTGGCTCGCTGCCTGCATGAGAATCTAATGTAACCAAAATAACAAATTCAACAAGAGAAAGGAAGCAAACGTATGGGCAAGGTTTTAGGAATTGTAAACAGAAAGGGCGGAGTAGGTAAGACCACGACTGCCACAACCCTGTCATATCTGCTGTCTAAGGAGGGCTGTAAGGTCGCATTGATTGACTTTGACGGGCAGAGGCACACAACAAAACTTTGCGGAGTGACCGCACCAGAGCAGCTTTCCGTGACAATTTATGACATTTTGAAGTGTATCGTGATGAACGAAGAACTGCCGGATAAAGGGTCCTACATGATAAGGACAGAGACAGGAGTAGATTTAATTCCGGCGAATAACAAGCTGGATAACTTTGATAAGCTGATGTGTGATACTGATTTTGCAGAATACAAGCTGAAAGAGTTTGTGGACACCATTAAGGAGCAGTATGACTACATCCTCATCGACGCGATGCCTAAGATGGGGACAGCCATGATAAATGTGATGATATGCTGTGACAGTCTGATTATTCCGGTACAGTCGGAAACGCTGGCAGTAGAGGGAATGGCAGAGTTTCTAAGGGCTTTCCACAGAATCAAGAGCCACGCAAATGCCAGACTGGAAATCGAAGGAATCCTTATCACCATGGATAATGAACGGACAAGGGTATCAAAGCGTGTGAAAGCGCAGTTACAGCAGGCACTTGGGGAAAAAGTGCGTATCTTTACGAACAGTATTCCCCGGTCTATCAAAGTACCAGAGGCTGTAGAGTATGGTATGACGATCTGTGAGTATGAACCGGATAATCCGGCGGCGAAAGCCTATGAAAAATTTGTAAAGGAGTTGATGGAAAATGGCGACCAGAACACCAAAAATACCGGCAAGAAGCACATTGCTTAATTCTTCTCTGGACGGTATGGACGACCTCTTTGATTTCAAGACAAAGGAAGACTTAAGCCAGCCGGAGCAGGAAAACGGCGGAACGGGAATCACGGAAATGGACTTTGCTGTGATGGAGCCGCTTCCAAATCATAAGTTCAAGCTTTATACCGGACAGCGGCTTTGGGACATGGTAGACAGCATCCGTGAGTTTGGTATCTTAGAACCGCTTATCGTGTGGGTACATGACGGAAAAAACACGATTTTAAGCGGACATAACAGACAGAATGCAGGAAGCATCGCCGGACTTACCAAAGGTCCGGTCATTATCAGGGAAAATCTGACCTATGAAGATGCCATTCTGATTGCGACAGAGACAAATCTGCGCCAGCGTTCCTTTGATGATTTAAGTCCCTCTGAAAAGGCATACTGTCTGAAACAGCACTATGATGCAATCAAAAGCCAGGGGAGGAGAAATGACCTGATAAAAGAGATTGAAGAGCTCGTAAACCCGCATGAAACCGGGAAAAACGGGACTTCGTTGGAAAACCCAAAGAAGTCAGATGCAGGAGCAGCCGTCAGCGAAGAATACGGATTAAGCAAAGACCGTATTGCACGGTATCTAAGGATAGCAACACTTATCACACCGCTGCTTGACTGTCTGGATGCAAAGACACTTGGTTTTGAAGCAGCCTATGATATTTCATTCGTGAAGGAAGAAATGCAGCCTGTGATTGCGGAATTGATTGTGAATGATAACTGCCGCATAGATACAAAAAAATCAATACTGATACATGACTATGCTAAGAAAGGCAAATTGACAGAGGAACTGTTACGGCAGATCATTACCGGAGAAAAAACGAAGGCTGCAAGGAGTGGCAGCCCGAAACCCATCAAAATCAAGGAGACAGTCATCAACAGATTTTTTGGCAGGGAGCAGAGCAGAAAGGAAATCGAGGATACGATTGTAAAGGCATTGGAGTTTTATTTCGCTCAGAGCAGCGAAAATCCGGAGCAGAAGGTTGGGTAGAGAAACCTATCTTGCAGACCTGTACCGCCAGTCAGTACAGGCACTGACACAGAACAGGACAGAGTGGATGGGGCTTTTGTCCAGTGTGTCAAAATACTACAAGATGTCCTTTGACAAGAACGTGCTGATTTATGTGCAAAGACCGGATGCGGGACTTCTTGCAACGAAGATGGGTTGGGAGAAGCAGACCGGAAGATATTTGAAAGCCGGTTCCAAAGGCATCGGCGTTGTGGATATGAATAATCCGAAAGCCACGCTTGCTTATTATTTTGACCTTGCAGATACCCGTGGCGACTATGAGGGTTTTCGGAGAGCCATGAGTGCGGTCTGGTCTTTGGAGAGGCAGTATCAGCCGGAAATATTAGACCGTTTCCATAAACAGTTTGGGACAGACGAGAATAGTATTGAAAACTGTCTCTGCCAGCTTGTCGGTATGCAGGCGGATGCGTTTTTTGAAAAATATCTTTCCCGTGTAGAGGTAAAGGATGAGAACAGTGTACTGTATGGACTTCCTGCCGGGGCAGTGCAGGCAGAGTTTGCAAAACTTGTATCAGACAGTGCAGCTTATATTGTTTTCAAGAAATGCGGAATCAAGGCAGAGATTTTTGAGGAGACAGGGGCATTTGAGAATATCAGCCATTTTGGAAGTCTGGAATTGTTCATGGGACTTGGGTATTATACCTGCGCCATAGCAAGATCGGTATTGTCAGAGATACATAAACAGATTGAGGAAATCAAGGAAGAAAGGAGTCAGAGATATGAGCCGAGAACCGTTAGCGAAACTGGAATACACGAAAGGGGAGGACGGGATGCTGTATCCGAACCTTCAGATATCCGTGAACAAGGAGTACGACTTAAGACCGACAGGGATGTTCGGGAGAAGATGGAAGGACTACATGATGTCGAAGTACCCGCAGAGACTGTCGGAGCTGATCGCACTGGGGCAGATAAACGAGCTGATAGCCAAGGTGGACGAGGAAGCAGAAGCGAAGAAAGAAACGCTGATTCAGCAGCTTCTGGAGGCACAGCCGATGCCGGAGACCGAGGATATGCTGGAGAGAGCCGGACACATGGAGATGATAACCAGACAGGCGGAGGAGATTATCCTGCACGAAGTAGTGTACCAGTTAAGATAGCAGAAAAAGAGGAAGCGGCAGAGCCGGAGCCTGTAAAAAAGAATACCGAAAAAGCATCAGAGGAATCCGAAGCGGAACATGCCGCAGAGGGTTCCTCTTTTCATATTCCGCAGTCAGCGACAAAAGAGAATATCAGGGAGCATAAGGACTGGGAGGAAGTGCAGAGCCTGTTGACCGATACCGGCGTATTTCCTTTGGAACTGTATGGCCGTATCAATCAGGTGTTTGCAAAAGAGACAGATCCGGCTGTGAAAAGGAATGCCGTCAGGGATATTTACCTTGATTACGGACTGCAAAAAAGCAGTGACGGAACACGGGGAATCATGCCGGGAAAGGATGTGGCGGATTTCTTTTTCGGGGAAGAGGGCTTTGTGCGGCTTTCGTGGGATGTGATTACCCATGTGATAGGTTCTCTGATGCAGAACAGCGAGTATATCCCATACCATGAGGAAGAAGATGCCATTGGCGATTTCAATATTCCTGATGAAATAGAAGATATGCAGCTTGGTTCCCGAAAAGACCATGAGGACGGACAGCTCAGCCTGTTTGAACTTTATCCCGGTCCTTACGAGGATGACGGAAAAGGGGGCGACCAGATACTGCAGGAAGAAACAGGACCGGAGGAAATAAAGAGCGGATATATGCCGTTCCCGGTGGGAAGCCGGATTGCGTATGACGACCGTATCTTTGAAGTGCTTCAGTATCTGGACGATAACCATACGGTTGAACTGGGAGATATAGAGCAGCTACAGGGGCTTCATGGATATAAGGTCATAGAGAGACTGCCGGTAGTCCTGATTGAAAATGCAGAGCTTCTGCAACCCAATTACACAGAGGGAGAAGTGGCTCAGACGGTTGTGCAGTCCGTAGAGGATGGAGATTTTTCGGAAGCAGCAAAGAAACGGATAGAAAACATGAGCCGCATCGGGCAGGCAAATGAGAAGTATGCCATGGATGTGGCAAAGGAAATGGAACAGCGTTTTCGGGACGGTACACTGAATTATCACTATCAGCCGGAGCATCGTCTGTACGAGGGAGGCCCTAAAGCAAAGTTCCGCAATAACGTGGAGGCAATCAGGCTACTGAAACAGTTACAGCAGGAGAACCGTATTGCAACTACAGAGGAACAGATCGTCTTAGCCCGTTTTGTTGGCTGGGGCGGTCTTGCCAATGCCCTGACACCCGGAAAGGAAGGCTGGGAAAAGGAATATGATGAGATTTCAGAGCTGCTGACAGAGGAGGAAATGCAGTCGGCATCGGCTTCAACCCTGACCTCTTATTATACGGATCAGAAAGTCATAGAGTTTATCTATCAGGCACTTTACCAGTTTGGTTTCCGGTCAGGAAACATTATGGATCCGGCACTGGGGACAGGCAACTTTTTCTCAGCCCTGCCGGAAAGTATGAACCAGTCAAGACTCTATGGAGTGGAACTGGAACCCATTGCTGGAGGCATTGCAAGGAAATTATATCCGCAGGCAGACATTCTTATCAAAGGGTATGAGGACACAGAGTTTTCCGACAGCTTCTTTGATGTGGTGGTGGGCAATGTACCTTTTCATAATATTAAAGTCAGTGACAGGCGGTATGACCGTTATAACTTCAAGATACACGATTATTTTCTGGCGAAAAGTCTGGATAAGGTAAGAAGCGGAGGCATCCTTGCAGTCATTACCACAAAATTCACAATGGATAAGGAGAACCAGTCTGTGCGGAAGTATATCGCACAGAGGGCGGAACTGATCGGTGCCATCCGTCTGCCGGAAAATGCTTTCAAACAGGTGGCAGGAACAGAAGTGACCACGGACATATTGTTTCTGAAAAAGCGGGAGCAGGAAATCATACCGGATGAAAGGAATACACCGTGGCTTTCCGTGGAAAAAGACGAGAACGGAATCCCCTACAACAGTTATTTCATAGATCACCCGGAGATGGTGCTGGGAACCATGGCACAGGAAACCGGTATGTATGGAAGCCATGATTTTGTAACATGCAAGCCATACCCGGATAAAACTTTAAGTGAACTGCTGGAGGAAGCAGCAGGCAGGCTCCATGGGCAGTATGAGGAACCGGCAAGTGAACTATCGGAGGACAAAGACACGGTTATCAAAGAGTGAGATCGGAAGAGCGCCGGATGTGAAGAATTACAGTTATACCAAGGTGGGGGACGCTTTCTATTACCGGGAAGATTCCCGGATGTACCGTCAGGAGCTGACCGGGAAGAAGGCAGAGAGGGTAGACGGAATGCTCCGCATTCGGGATGCCCTGCGGGAACTGATGGACTTCCAGCTTCACGGCGATCCTGAACTGGGGTGGGAATTGCCCACCATGGAGTATGAAAAGAGACTGAAAGAATTATTAGACCGTCTGAACCGGGAGTATGACAGTTATATAAAAAAATATGGGTATCTCAATTTGCAGGGGAATGTTATGGCATTTTCCAAGGATGCAGATTCTCCGCTTTTACGTTCCATTGAGGAAGAAGTAAAGGACGAGCATGGGAAAAAGGTAAAAGGCGAGTACAAAAAGACAGCAGTATTCCATAAGGCCACGATCCGTCCAAAGAGTATGCCAAAAACAGCAGACAATGTGGAGGAAGCCCTGCGCATTACCATGAATGCAAAAGGGAAGTTTGACCTTGATTATATGCAGTATCTGTACCGTAAGGACGGGCAGATATGCAGCAAGGAGGATATTCTGGAGGAACTGGGGGAGCGTGTATATCAGGATCCGGCAAAGTGGCGGCAAGGAGATGCCACGTCCGGCTGGGTGCTTGCAGAGGAATATTTAAGCGGCTACGTAAAGGATAAACTGGCGCAGGCTGTCCTGGCGGAAGAGGAGTACCCGGAGTGGTTTGGGCGGAACGTGGAGGCACTAAAGAAGGTACAGCCGGAACCGTTAAAGCCGGAGGACATCAGTTTCGTGCTTGGCTCTACATGGATACCGGTGAAATATTATCAGGATTTTATGTATGAGAAGTTTGCAACGAGCAAGCATAACAGGGACAGCAATATCCATATCGAGTTTGCGGAATATACAGGAACCTATTTCATTACTGAAAAGAGGGCTGAGAGAGATTCCATTGCCGCAAATAAAACCTACGGGACAGAACGATTGAATGCCTACGAGATTATGGAATATACCCTGAACCTGAAAACGGTGGAAGTCCGTGACAGGCAGGAGTATGAGGATCCGGAGACTGGGGAAGAAAAGGTGCGGTATGTGCTGAACAAGCGGGAAACCCTACTTGCAAGGGAGAAGCAGGCACAGATCAAAATGGAGTTTGAATCATGGCTGTTTGCAGAACCGGAGAGAGGGGCTGCATTAACGCAGCTTTACAATGACCGCTTTAACAACATCCGTCCCAGAACCTACAACGGGGATGACCTGATGCTGCCGGATATGAATGATGCCATTACTCTGCGAAAACACCAGCGTGACACGGTAGCCATGGGTATTTACAGTGACGGGAATCTTCTGGTGGCGCATGAGGTAGGAGCCGGTAAGACCATGACAGCCTGTGCTATTGCCTATGAGAGAAAACGGCTGGGAGTATGTAACAAGCCGTTGATTGCAGTACCGAACCATACCTTAGAACAGTGGGCGACAGAGTTTATGCGGCTTTATCCTAATGCCAATATTTTAGTTGCAACGAACAAAGATTTTGAAAAGCCACGTCGGAGACGGTTTGTAAGCCGTATCGCCACAGGGGATTATGACTGTATCATCATGGGACACAGTTCCTTTGAACTGATCGCTCTTTCAAGAGAGCGGCAGTTAGCTACCATGCAGGAGGAGATTGATGAAATCACAAAGAAGATAGACGAAATGAAGATGCTTTCCGGGAAAACATGGTCCTTAAAACAGATGGAGATATTCAGGCATAATTTACAGGACCGTTTTGACAGGCTCTATAATGCAGGGAAGAAAGACGGAACGATTTCCTTTGAGGAACTGGGCGTGGATAACCTGTTTGTGGATGAGGCCCATGCCTATAAGAATAATTACAGCTATACCAAGATGCAGAGAGTGGCGGGCGTGGGAGGACAGAGCAGCCAGCGTGCCATGGA
>OLNN01002961.1_pt1 | contig 11259 bp, 8 predicted proteins | sample 1672141 | NCBI WGS metagenome assembly OLNN01 (sample SAMEA3136652, study PRJEB25190) | human gut metagenome | biome: human gut; feature: human-associated habitat; material: faeces | place: Austria | collected 2013 | reverse complement strand
TATATCGAGCAGTGCAAAGCCCGCGCCATCGAGAACCTGACGGCACGCCCGGAAGAAGCTCAACTATAAATTCTCCATTCTAAATTCTAAATTCCCCATGCTCTCTCTCTCAAAAGGCAGCCGCGGGCCGGAAGTCCGCAGGCTACAGACCGCTCTCGGGATTACTGCCGACGGCGTTTTCGGCTCCGCCACTGAAGCCGCCCTCATTACATATCAGGCTCGGCACCATCTCAAACCCGACGGAATCGCCGGCCCGGTCACACTGTCAGCCCTCGGGCTCGACAGCACGCCCGCCGTTCCTGCCCGGCCGGCCCGCAACATCGACGCGATCATCGTGCACTGCACAGCCGGGCCACAGACACAGTCGGCCCGTCAGGTAGCCGAGTACCACACCCGCCCGAAAGCCGCCGGCGGCATGGGCTGGTCAGTCCCCGGCTATCACTACATCGTCGAACCCGACGGCAACGTCGTTCAGCTCCTGCCTGAGCACACACCGAGCAACGGTGTCAAAGGCCACAACTCCCACATCATAAACGTCTCCTATATCGGAGGCGTCGACAGCCGCGGCCGCGGCATCGACAACCGCACACCCGCTCAGAAGACAGCGCTGCTCTCTCTGCTGCGCACCCTCCGCCGTCGCTACCCCGCCGCTTCCGTCATGGGGCACCGCGACATCGCCAGCGTCGACGCCAACCATAACGGCATAATCGATCCCTGGGAGCGCGTCAAGGAGTGCCCCTGCTTCAACGCCATCGACGAATACCGAGGCATATAAAACCTCATACGATGATGTTTCATTTCCATTGTTGCTTGTTTGATTGATTGGATTATTTCAGGTTTGTAGACTATCTGTTTCGTCTTAAGAAAAGGTTGGCTCCGTTGTGATAACGGGGCCTTCTCTTTGCTGCGGCACCGGCCCGCCCCTGCCCCCTCGCCGTGGCACAGGCCGGCGGCTACGCCAGGGCGGCCGCGTCGCAATGGCCGGGCCCGAGTGGCTCGTCTCACTCCTGCGTCGCTCGCCCACACCGGTATCGCTTGCCTCCACACCGCGGCCGCCGCTCACTCTGTCGCCACTGCCGGCCGCTACGTCGCTGCGGCCCTACGTTACCTCCGGTCTACGCTCCTACGCTAAGCCTCCCGTCGGCTCCCCCATTCGCTGCCGCCGCGGCGCACGGCATCCCTGCGGGCACGCGCCCCGCCGTCGCCACACACGCCTCCGCCGCCATCGCGCCGCAATGCTCGCCCACTGCCACCGGCCCTCCGCCACGCCTCACCATAGAAGCGGCGCCCCCTGTCGCACGCGCCGGGGGCCCAATACCGTGCGGCGCGCGGGCGCGCCGCTCTCTACCACGCCGCACGATTGCCCGCATATTCCGCTCCCGCGAGGCAGAGGGGGCGCGCCCGCTTCATAGGATGGGCGGGGGCGCTCGCGTCGCAAACAGGGGAAAAATCCCCTGTTAACCCCTTGTAATCATCTGAAATTCACGCCTTTGCGGTTTGCCATGTCTGGAAAACCGCAAGATTCCGTGAATTTTCATCGATTTTCGCTAAAGAAACGCTGCTGAATATCAGCTTTTTACAAGACTCGAAATTTGGCCGTTTTCGGGGCCCGAAAGCCGGTTTCCGGCCCCGTCGGCCCGGCTTGAATTTTTTATTTGCATCCGTCGACAACTTGTTGTATATTTGCAACGCCAACTAAGTAAAGATATTTCTTTCCGGGAGAGCCTCGGTCAATGGCTCGAACTTTTATTCGGGCATTTTTTATGCCCCTACAGTCAGGGACGGCTGCCGTATTCTAACAATTTTTTGCTCCCCGGAGAAAAATCTTTGTTTAGTTTGGCGACGGAATATGGCAGCCGTCTTTTCAATACTGCCTCTAACGCCTAAACTAAACAAAGTAAAATGGAAGAACTGAGACAATTAACCGCAGGTCAGAAAGTCGTTGTTGACGCCTATCTCGCAAACTACCGGCCTGCTGAAGACTTCAACCCCGACACTGATGTTCTCGTCGACACGCAACAGATGATTTCCGAAATGAACGGAATGTGTAATTTCGACGAAAATATGCTCTGCGACTACATGGCCGAAAAGGGCTACTGCGCCCACTTCGAGCCCGACGACGCCATCAACGGCTGGATTCTGAGATATATCGAATAACAACGATTAGTATCAGCAGCGTCTACTAATCATCCAAGTTGAACATATAAAATATATTGGCACGAATGTTTATAACTTTAGCTATAATTCTCGTTGCGATTATTATATCGTTATTCTTTATCCCTGTGGAATTTCTGACGCTTGCAGAGGTGCTGTGCTTCGTTGTAGTCATGATTGGAGCCGTCGCTTTCGGCATTAAACATCCGTCGTATCAAAAGCCCCGGCGGCGACGCAAACGCTACCATTCCAACGATGAATATTGGACGGGGCTACCATGGATGGGTGGTGTAAAGAAAAAAAGGAAAAACTTCTGGGATGACTGATACTTAACTGACGCCGCTGCGGTTTTCGCAGCGGCGCTTTTCGTCTTTTATAGCCTGACGCGCAGCATATAGTTTCGTGGAAATTCTTTTCCACGTCTATGAGCAATTATACCGACAAAACTACTGTCAGCCTCTTCGTCAATGGCGAGCAAGCCAAAGACGAGATGGAAAAACTTCGTAAAAAAGCCGAAGATCTCGACAAACAGCTTCAGGCAGCTATGACTGCCGGAGATAAGAAAAAAGCCAAAAGCCTGCAACGCGAGCTTGATCAGGTCAACAAAGCTTTCAACCGCACCGAGTCGGCCGCAAAGGGAACCGGCGTCGTACTTAACAACCTTAGCAATTCTTCTATTCACGGGCTCCGCAATGCACTCAAATATCTGCGGCGCGAGATATCAATGACAAAGCCCGATACTGAACGCTGGCGTGATCTGGCCAATAAGATTGACAGCGTGAAGTCCCGGCTCAAAGAGCTTAACAATGAAGTCGAAGGGAGCAATTCAACCTGGTCTAAATTCAAAGGCTGGGCCCTGTCGGCATGGCCGGCTCTCGATCTGCTGAGGCAATGGGGCGGTTCGGTGACAGACGTCATCCGGGACTCTGTCGACGCATACGCTTCCATGGATCAGGAAATGGCCAATGTCCGCAAGTTTACGGGCATGACGGCCGAACAGGTCGAAGACCTTAATGAAGAGTTCAAGAAGATCGACACCCGCACTTCGCGCGAAGATCTCAATAAGCTCGCGCAGGAGGCCGGACGTCTCGGCAAGACATCGAAGGAAGATATCCTCGGCTTCGTGCGCGCCGCCGACGTAATCAACGTGGCTCTCGATGACCTCGGAGAAGACGCTACACTGACGCTCTCGAAGCTGACGGGCATTTTCGGCGACGAGGCCCGCTACGGCACGGAACAGTCGCTTTTGAAGGTCGGCTCTGTTATCAACGAGCTTTCCCAGAACTGCTCGGCGTCGGCGCCGTATCTCGCCGAGTTCGCTTCGCGGATGGGGGGCGTCGGCTCTCAGGCTAAGATGACAATCCCGCAGATCATGGGCTTCGGCGCCGTGCTCGACAGCAACGCACAGGCTGTCGAAGCGTCGTCGACAGCCCTCTCGCAGGTAATCGTCAGAATGATGCAGGAGCCTGCGAAGTATGCGAAGGTCGCCGGTCTCGATGTTCAGAAGTTCACCGAGATGCTCAAGACCGACACCAATGGCGCCCTGATTCTTTTCCTCGAAACATTGCAGAAGGCCGGAGGCATGGACGTCCTCTCGCCTATGTTCAAGGATATGGGCGAAAACGGCTCGCGAGCCATTGCCGCCCTGTCGACACTCGCTACTCATATCGACGACGTCAAGGCCCAGCAACAAGCCGCAAACCAGGCTTTTCAGGAGGGCACGTCGGTCGGCAACGAGTTCACCGTCCAGAATACTACCGTGCAGGCTTCGCTCGAAAAGTGCAAAAACGCCGCCCATGAAATGCAGGTCGAGCTCGGCCAGCGCCTACAACCTTTAATGGGGCACCTCCTGTCGTCAGGCGCGGCAATAATGCGGGCCCTCCTGACTGTCACAAAATTCATTCTGGATAACAAAGGCGCTGTTTTATCTCTTGCTCTGGCAATTGGGTTTTACACAGCAGCAGTGCGAGCTTCTACGATCGCGAGAACTGCGAATATGGTCGTCGAGAAGGGATATACAGCAGTTTTGGCCGCTAACAGAATCGCAGTAACCGCATACGCAATGGCAGTAGCGCTTTTGAAGGGGAACATAACTACGGCAACAGCGGCTTTTAAGCTGCTTTCACAGACTATGAAGCTCAACCCGATAGGTCTTATCGTCGGCGCCGTCACGCTCGCGATCGGAGCTCTGGTTACATGGATAAACAAAGTGAGATCCGCGAATGAGGAAGAAAGAAAAGCAGCCGAAGAACGGCGGAAACGCATACTCGAATATCGCAAACAAATCACTGATATTTCAAGCGCTTCATCAGATTATGCCGCCGGCGAACTATCCCGCCTCGAAAAATTGTATAAAGCTACTCAGGACACAACAAAAGGCAAAAAAGCCCAGATTGCGGCCGTCAAAGAGTTACAAAAGACCTATCCGCAGGCGTTCGCGAATCTATCGACCGAAGAGATCCTCGCCGGAAAGGCGGCGTCAGCCTATGATACACTGTCAAAATCAATAATCAAAGCCGCCCGCGCTAAAGCTGCCGCCGAAAAAATAAAGGAAAAACAGAAAGAGCTTCTCGATATCGAGATGGCTGACGAAGATGCAGCGAAAAGCGGCCGTGAAAGCATCGACAGATATACCGAACTCAGGCAAAAACGTCGGGAGAAAAGCAAACGTATTTCAAAACTTGCCGGAGCCGGTTATGACACAGAGAAAGAGCGTGCGGAACTCGAAGAAATTGACAATAATATTGTTGAAAGTGCCACACTGCTACATAATGCCGCAAATACTCTGCGTGAGAACAAGCCTAAAAAGGCCGAGCTGAAAAAGGCTAACGACCGACTCGCCAAGATAGCTGCCGAGGCGGAAGCCGAGGATGCCAAACAACCGGATTCGCCCGTTACTCCATATTCCGGCGGCGGAAGCGATGCCGCACAAACCGGCGCAGGTGGTGGCCGAGGCAGAGGCGGCAATGCCTCCGGCGTCGATGAAAAGCTCCGCAATCAGCTCAAGGCTCAGATGAAGATATATCAGGATGACATGGAGGCCGCCAACGAAAAGGCGCTCGACAGTTATATCGACAAAGAGTCTGACTATGAGCAGCTGATGAAGGCACGCCATGACAACGAAATAAAATATTACAACGATTCAATCGACTACTTCAAGAAGATTTTCGGCGAGAAAAAAGACGCTCAGATCGAGGACAATGCCGACTATCAGCGCCTGCTTGCCGACAAGAAAAAGGCCGACGATGAGTATAATAAATGGAAGCTCGACGCCGACATCAAGGCTATCGACACCCGCAGCGCCGCCGAAGAGGCCGACGCCCGGAAAGAGTATGACGCGAAGGGCGACACAAGCATCTCGGCCGAAATTGCTCTTCAGGCGAAGCTATTCGCCATACGCAAACAGGCTCTCGATGAAAAGCTCGAGCTTTATGTCGCCGGTACGAAAGAGTATGAAGAAACCCGTCAGCAGCTCGACGCCCTCGAAACTGACAAAAGACTCGAACAGGAGAAACTTTATCTCGATGCCGCCAAGAAACTCCGCGAGGAATACGAACAGAAATCTGCCGCCGAGAAGTTCAAACTCGAGAAAGCTGTCCTCGATGAATTGCTGAAAGCTAATAAGCTGTCGGCCGAGAAGTATGCCGAATATCTCAAAGCTCTCGCCGAGAAATATAAGGCGGATCTGCCCGGCGCGGAGAATAACAGCAGCTCATGGACTTCGGCCGACCAGGCAAAGTACGACGCCGATATTGCCGCTCTCCAGGGCGCTCTGAATGAAAAGCTGGTTTCTCAGGAAGAATATTACGGCCGCGTGGCCAACCTCGATAAGGAGGCCCGCGAGAAGCAGTTCGCCGGGCTTAAATCGGCCGGCGGCGAATGGAATTCTATGCTCACCGATGTCGGCCTATCGATAGCCGACCTCGTCGAACGCATCTCTGTCGGCGGCGACGGCCTGTTAGGCAGTCTGAGCGCTACTGTCGGCGCCGTGTCGGCAGCTGTCTCGGCCGGTATGCAGATAGCCAACCAGTTCGCCCAGGCCGAGGCCCAGATTAAAACGGCCGCTCTCGAAAAGCACTACAGCCGCGAGATCGAGCTTGCGCAGGGTAATTCCTACAAAGTCGCCAAGCTCGAGAAGAAGAAAGAAAAAGAGATAGCCAAAATCAAGTCTGACGCATCGAAGAAGCAGTTCGCGATGCAGGTTATTCAGGCTATCGCCCAGACAGCCACCAACGCCCTGAATGCCTACGGATCTGCGCTGCAAATCGGGGGAATGGCCGGACTTATCCTCGCGCCTATCGCTGCCGCTGTCGCTACGGCTCAGGGTATGGTTCAGGTCGCGCTCCTGAAGAAACAGCAACAGGCGTCGGAGGCGCAGGGATATTCGAAAGGCGGTTTCACCCGACCGGGCCGTGTCGACGAACCGGCGGGCATAGTCCACGCCGGCGAATGGGTCGCTTCGCAGAAGCTGCTCGCCAGCCCTGTTGCGCGCCCGATGATCGACGCACTCGACTACGCCCAGCGCACAAACACAATAGGCTCGCTCCGCGCCGAAGATGTCTCGCGCTCCATCCGCGCCAACGACACCCTCGCCCGTTCTGCCGACAATGGCGAACCGGTAGCGCTCATGACGGCCGCAGCCGCTGAAATGGCCCGCACTGTCAGCGCTCTGAAATCGCGGCTCGACGAGCCTTTCGTCACCGTCAACACCGTCACAGGCGACAAGGGAATTAAACAGGCTCAGGATGAATACTCGCGCCTGATGAACAACATTACTCCAAAATCCAAAAGAAAATGATCATCTATATCGACGGCAAAAAAGCCGCTCTAAAACAAAATATGTCGTTCGACTACGTCGCCGAGAACCGTCTGTTTCTCGGCCGCGACGGCTACTCTCTGAATATCTCGTTCCCCCTGAAAGGCTGTCAGCAGAATATAGACATTTTCGGGCCGATTAACCGCATCGACATCAGTAAGGAGAAGAAGGTCTACGGGTGCTCTATAGTCGACACCAACAATTCGCTCTTCGGCTCATTGGTGATAACAAAAGTTTCTGAAAACGACATCGATTGCCAGTTCGCCGAAGGGCGCTGCTCACAGACACTAAAAGACCCGTTCGAAGAAACTCTCATTACTTCGCTCTACCTCGGCAGCTCTCCCGTCCTCCCACCCTCCGGCATAACACCCGCTGAGGCATGGAAACCGCTGAGGCAATCAACTATCGGAGCCGTCGCGCTGCCCTGGATCAATGAAGGGTCGCCGACTGCACCGAACAACTGGGTCGTCTATAACAACGGGCAATATTCGTGGCACACAGAAAATAAAACTCTGTCGTGGCAGCCATATCTCATCGTTATAACAAAAAGGATCCTCGACGTTCTGAAATATACTTACGACTTCTCGGAGTGGGAAAACAGCCGATTCGCAAATCTGATTATCTGCAACTCCCTGCCCGGAGTGTGGGATATGCCGGAGTTCGCAAAGGTGCTCCCCGACTGGACAGTTTCGGAATTCTTCGAAAAACTCGAATTATTCCTTATGTGCGAGTTCAATTTCAACCACCGGGACAAACATGTCGTTATGCGATTCTCTGAAAATGCTCTCGAAGAAATCGAGCCGGTGAAAATAACATCGCTCGTCGACACCTACGAAACTGAGATAACCAATACCGACGACAACAGCTGCGACTATATCGCCTCCAAACGTCTCGCATATAAGGAGTGCTCCCACGAGATGCAAAAGTTCTATGCGTGCGACTGGCTCGTCAAATCCTGGGGACTCGTCAAGAAATACGACACTCTGGATCAGCTTATTCTGGCCAATCAGCGGCGCTCACTGGCCGGTCACCATCTCGTCGAATGGGGCGAGCAAATCGACGTGCCCGGCACAACAAGGAAAACAAGCTCCGTCGGCGCGCTGCTCTACGCCGAAGATGTCGACACTTATTTCGTGTTCCGCTCCCTCGGCACCGAGTATCTCGGTACCGAGAACGGTAAAAAACAATACACTCAGGTCTATATCCTGCAACCTGTGAACGTGTTCGGCAGCGGATCAGTAGAAGATGACTCAGTCGAGACAGAAGAGATAGAGTTCGTGCCCGCGTGCGTGGCAGATACTTACGTCGACAATAACGACAATATGGGTTTTATGCTCTATCTCAACCCGTCTAGCTACAGCGAAGAAACTGAGCTGACCGACGACCCTCAGCCAACCGACAAACAGCAGCCGTCGATAACAAAAGCTATAGAGGCCGGCCAAAAAGAGGAACCGTCGAGCTACTACAATGAGATATATGTAGCTTTCTGGCACGGCGTTATCCCTGAGCCGGGGCGTCAGCCTTATCCCTACATCGACAATGTAATAGTTACCGACGATTGGAAACCGATAGTAAAGCCGGGCATGTCTATACGCCTGTCGTCTCATGGCTCAGCAGCCGCCGACACTTTCACTGCGAACCTGCCGAAGATTCAGGCCGACAAGAAATTCAAGTTCTCGTGGCTCGCCGACAAAATCCCCGACCCCCGCGCGATATTCCATATCAAGGGACGCCGCTACCTCTGCGAAAAAATAACTGCGACATTCACCGAATCAGGAATGTCGCAGCTATTGAAAGGCGAGTTCTATCCGCTCGCAGAGAGCTAAAAGGGCTAAAGAGATCCGTCTACGTCGAAGATGGCAGGCTCGGCGCTCTGTGCGTGAGAGGTGTAGAGCTCTGTTATCGCCAGCGAAGAGTGGCGGGCCTGATCGCGCACTTTCTTCGGTGCTATCTTATCGTCAAGCATCTCGGTTATCCCGGTGTCCTTAAGAGAGTAAAGCTTCCATTCTTTTTTGAACTTAAGCGCTTTCCGCAGCTTCTCCCAATGGTCACGAAGAATCTTCGTAGTCGTCGGCTCAGGCCCGGGACGAAGATTCTCAGAGAAGAGATAATTGCCGGATACGGAAGAAAACACTCCGAGCTCTACTGCATATAACAGAACTTTCTTAGGCAGCGTTATCGTCTGTGTCTCGCGGTTCTTGCTTATCTCACAAGAGAGGATGACAGTCCCCGCTTTCAGGTTAAAGTCACGAATCCGCAGGCGAGTCATCTCTACCGGTCTGATGAAACAGTAGTAGAGGATGTAACAGGCCAAAAGGAAATAGGGGTCATTCTTCTTACAATAATCCGCTATCTCGGCCACCTTGTCGTGCGGGATCTCCGTGCGCACTTTATTGAACAGCCGTTTGCTGATAGGATTTATCCCGTCGGTAGCGCGGCTCTTCAGATAGCTTTTCTCTACAAAGAAGCCCGAGAGCACGCGCAGAAAGTTCAGGTAATTGTTACGGGTCTGCGCGCCGTTGTTGCGGTCGATAAATACATAGTCCAGGAAGTCGGCGCAAAATTTACGGTCAAACTGATATACATAGTAGATCGGCCGCCGTTTCTCTATGTAGCCGCGCAGGATTTTCAGATAGGATTTATAACCGGAATAGGTGTCTTTGCGGAAGTACCCACTCTGGAACATCTTCTCGACGTGAGCCTCATAAATGTCGAGCGCATCGCCGATAGTCACAAGGTTGGAGGCGTCACCGGCTATCCACGGGTTCCAGCCGTGCCTTAATTGATCCTCAAGACGCTTAATCAAATCGCGAACGTAGTTCTTACGTTTCGTTACACCATGTATGCGGTTCGTCTTAATCCGTTTGCGACGCATTTTGCCTAATTCAGGATCATAGGCATAAAATTCAACAAAATCGCAATTCTTCGTCTGCCGGTAAACGGGCGGAGTAAACTGCATCGCTGAGCTCACACCGCTGCGAGTGGTTAACTGCACTCTTTCGCCTCCATTTTCAAAGGCGGGATTCGTTTTTGAACACATTTTTTTAACATTATTTAGCCGGAGTGGGCCAAATAATGCACGGGTTAAACAATGGGATTTCTACGGGTGCTGTCCCGTATTTGTCCCGGTAATTAAGAGAACTGCCCGCAAGTTTTTTGCTTGCAGGCAGTTGCATTTTCAAAGTCGGGGTGACAAGATTCGAACTTGCGACCACACGCCCCCCAGACGCGTACTCTAAACCGGGCTGAGCTACACCCCGTGACTTTTTCTGAAAAGCGATGCAAAGATACGCGCTATTTTTGAACCACGCAAATATTTCGCACGTTTTTTTGCATTTTTTCACAAACGCGGTTTCAGAATGCACTGTCGATAGCGAGCATCGCCAGCACTCCGGCAACAAGCGCCCATGTCGCATGGGCCTGATAGCCGTGGGAATGAGTTTCGGGAATCATTTCGTCGCTTATAATATAGAGCATCGCGCCTCCGGCCATCGACAGCAGAAACGGAAGCATGATGGCCGAGATGTCACCGACAAAGTATCCGGCCACAACGCCTATTACCTCAAGAACCGCCACACAGAGTCCGACGACAGCCGTGCGGCCGAACGATATTCCGGCAAGCAGCAGCGGAGTGACAACCACCATCCCTTCGGGAATGTTCTGCAGCCCTATGGTGAGAGCCACGGCATAGGCGTTGTCGATAGCACCGTTGAAGGTCACACCTGTCGCGAGCCCTTCGGGAAATTTATGCAGAGCTATTGCAATCACAAACAACAGTGTGCGGTTAAGGCCGGAATTATGGCTGTGGCGTTCGGGATCGAGACCCGACAGATGATGAAGATGGGGAGTTATTCTGTCGAGAAGACCTATGAAAGCCATTCCGGCAACGGCTCCGGCAACCACCTGCCACCATCCAGCCCCGTCGACCATCTCAACAGCCTGCATTATCAGACATACTATTGAGGCGGCCAGCATCATTCCTGCGCAGAAACCGAGAAAAATATCGTTCCAGCGATGGGGAATACGCCTGACAATAAGCCCGGCGACCGATCCGAGCAATGAAGCGAGGCCCAGTCCCAAAGCTGTTATCAAAACCTGATGAAACATATTGTAGCTATTAGAGTTTCTCAGCAAAAGTAGCTATAATTCCCCATCTCGGCAATTAAATCCGAACGTAAAAAACGTGAAGATTTTGTTAAACGACTCATCTCTATTGTATTCATTCAATGAACAGTATTATCTTTGCGGCATATACATTGGGATCATCGCACTTTTATTTATAAAAAACA
>OLNN01002947.1_pt1 | contig 11324 bp, 10 predicted proteins | sample 1672141 | NCBI WGS metagenome assembly OLNN01 (sample SAMEA3136652, study PRJEB25190) | human gut metagenome | biome: human gut; feature: human-associated habitat; material: faeces | place: Austria | collected 2013 | reverse complement strand
ACGATGCAATGCGGTGGCGCGTGATCTGCGCCAACAGCGAGCGTGAAACACCTTCAATTCCAAAAGTGAACGAAGCGTGCTCAATCGGACTTTCGTGGCCAATATCTGCCAGCATCTGTACAAAAGAAGCTGTCTTTTCTTCCGTTAACCCCTCGCCGATTTCGTCAATCGCAGAAGGCGAATAGCAAAGCTTGGCTGCCATGGCAACCGTTTTCTCCGGCTGGGGAGTATACGTCAGAAGGGTAACTCTCGCCATAAGTACTCCATTCCCCGCCGGTTTCCAGGTGCGGGAAGTAGCCGGCGGCATCTACATCCCGTTCTCATACGGTGGATTTTTTCCTCCCGTTTTTCGGCAATAATCGATTGTATTATAACAAATTCTTCCTTTTGATTCAAGTAGACAGGCCGCCCCCCTGTTCTATGCAAGGGGGGCGCCTCGCTTTCCTCCCATGGACTTCTTGAAAATATTGCTGCTGTATAGTAAGATAAAGATGGTAAAAACTTGCTCTGCGGGAAAGAAATGGGTGTTTATGAATTGCCCAAAAGAGAAAAGGATATGCACACCAGTTACCTATGGGCCAATCTCCCATTGATCTTACAAAATGCCGAAAAAGAGATTCTTACTGTTTCAAGAATTCCAGCACGATGGCTTCTGATAAGGCATCCTTACTTTATGTAAATAGGATGGATCGGCCGTAAGGCGATTATGAGATCCCTGACCGATTCTTTGTATCCCAATAAAAAAATCTCTCGGGGGAAATCCTCTTTTTATAAATTCCAATAGTTTCAAAAAATTTCTTGACGCAAGATTCTTGCGATACGTTCATAAGTCCTTACACATATTCGCTTTCAATTGTTCGAAAGGTTATAGAGAAAATGACGTTTTTCTTTGGAGGGATCACAATGAAATTTACGATGCCACGCCAGGAAACCGTTCAGAAGATTTTTAAAGAATACGCGCTTATCACAGCCAGTACCCTACTGATGGCAGTGGGAATCTATTTTTTTAAGTTTCCAAATAACTTTACCTTTGGAGGCGTGACCGGCTTGGCTGTTGTCGTCAGTCAGGTGATGCCCATCTCTCCCAGTACTGTCAACTTTATTGTTAACCTTTTGTTGCTGATTTTAGGATTTCTTTTTTTGGGAAAGGGCTTTGGTGTACGCACGGTTTATTCCAGTATGTTGCTGTCAGTAGCGCTCTCCGGAATGGAATATTTCTGGCCCTTGGACAAGCCTCTGACCGACGATCCCATGCTGGAATTGGTCTTTGCGATTGTCCTCCCCGGCCTTGGTTCTGCCATCCTGTTCAACATTGGCGCGTCGAGCGGCGGCACCGATGTTGTTGCGATGATCTTAAAGAAATATACGAGTGTCAATATTGGCAATGCGCTCCTATTGAGCGATCTGTTGATCACGCTATCCGCGTTCTTTATCTTTGATATAAAGACTTTTCTGTTCTCAATGCTGGGGCTATTTACCAAATCGCTGGTGATCGACAACGTCATCGAAAGCATCAACCTTTGTAAATACTTCAATGTTGTATGTAGTACCCCGGAGCCAATCTGCGATTTTATCGTGCATAAATTGGGTCGCAGTGCCACTGTTTGCGAAGCAGAAGGCGCCTTTTCCCACGATAAAAAGTACATTGTATTTACCGTACTCAAGCGCTATCAGGCTGTACAGCTCCGGCAATACATCCGGCAGGTAGAGCCAGGTGCATTCATCCTGATTTCCAATACGAGCGAAATCATCGGTAAAGGTTTCCATAGCGTATAGTAATGATCTAAACAATCTCTGTAAAACCATTCAAAATAATTTGCAAGAACCCCCGCTACAAATCCCAATGGGACGTAGCGGGGGTTCTGTTATTAACGCCGTATACTTTTAACTGTGTAAAATGAGTCCTATTTATGCTTGTGCATATCCCAAAGTACCCATATTCCCATAAGGAGTGCCGCAATAAAACCTAACATCCCCACCAATGGGATTCCCAAAAGCTTTGGCTGCATTCCGGTGGTACAAAGCAAACAGGACCCCAGCAACATAGCAGCGCATAGGATACATTTTACCAGCCGGTTGACCATGCGGTCCAAAGAGGCCAACGGCTGTTCGGAACCAATCACTACTAAGTTGACTTTTGCTTGACCTTTTAAAGCCATTCGAAGCAGGTCAGACATCTGTGCAGGAATACGGATTCCCTTTTGGCTGGATTCATACAAGTTTCTGAAACGGCCTTTTTGTTCTTCTATCCAATCAAAATCTTTGCGGATTTCTGCCGACATCCGATTTGCCAAAATTTCCAAAAGATTGATCTTTGGGCTGACAACCGCAAGGACCCCCTCTAAAGTGAGCACACCTCGGCTCAGCATAGAGATCCCTTTCGGCACGGATATGCGATGTTCCCGTGCAAGGCCGACCAATTCCTCGATGATCTGTCCAAGATCCATACTCCCCAAATCCAGCTTGGCATACTTTGCCAGAAAATCGTCGATGTCGCCATACAATCGCGCATGGTCAATACGCCCGGAATGCACGCCCATTGTCAGCACAATCTGTTTTAGATGTTCCACATCCCCACTGACAATGGCCTTTACCCCATCCCGAAGCAAGGAACGATCGCGTATTGTGAGGCGGCCCATCATGCCTAAATCGATCCAGACGATTTTTCCCCCGCGGATACGGATGTTTCCGGGATGCGGGTCTGCATGAAAAAAGCCGTCATCGATCACTTGCTTTACATAGTTGTCCGCCAGCTTTAAACCTACCTCTTCAAGGTCATACGCTTCCCGATGCAGTGTATCCACGTCGTCGATTTGGACCCCATCCACATATTCCATCACCAACACGCGGGTAGTCGTGTGCCGGTGATCAATTTCCGGACAATCCACAAATGCAGTATCCCGATTGCAGGCCCGAAATTCCTCTGCATTCTGCGCCTCCAACAGAAAATCCATCTCCTGTTGTGCAACCGTCCACATTTCGTCCAACACCATGTTCAGATCTACTACGTCGCCCACTTCTGTGAGATTCAGTAAACGTGCCGCACGATGCAGCAATGCCACATCTTGGGCCATCGTCTCGCGGATACCCGGACGTTGTACTTTTACAACTACCGGCCGGCCATCCCGTAATACCGCCATATGTGCCTGCGCAATCGACGCTGATCCAATTGGCTGCTCTTCAAAGGACAAAAAGATTTCCTCCATAGGCACCTTATATTCAGCCTCAACCACGCGGCGCACTTCTGCAAACGCCAATGGTTGAACGTCTGTGCGCAACTTTGCTAATTCCTCGCAATATTCGGCAGGAAGCATGTCATGCCGCATAGACATGATTTGTCCGAACTTGACAAAGGTAGGCCCCAAGTCCTCTACCGTCGCACGCAGTTTTTCCGGGGTAATTCCCTGGGTTAGCTTATGCCTTCCCAAAATGCGCAAGATTTCCCCCAGGCGCTTACCGTTCCCCGGGGAATTATTCAACGGCTTTGTCGTTTCCATCCTGTTCCTTCGCATCGAGCTCCTGCAACTTCTTGAGCAGTTGTGCTCTTTCCTCTCGACTCATCCGTTCCACCTCTACACAGGGCGCGCTGCACCCTTGTGCAGCCAACGGTTCACCCTGTTTGACCGGTTGCTTTTTCTCCTGTATCCTATGTTTCAACTCTTCGTTGAGGACTTTGCCCTGTTCTACGGTGAGTTCCCCTCTCTTCACCAGCTCTTTCAAAAGCTCCTCCGACTTTTCCGCAGTCACTGCAACGGCCCCTACTCCAGCCAACAAAAGGTTTTTCAGATCGTTTCCTAACTCCGCCAACATGGCAATTCCTCCTTTACATTTGGACACAGTTTTTATAGAAAGCATGCCCAGATTGATCTATTTTTCTCCATCATAACATACTTTGCACAAAAAGAAAACCGGAAAGCAACTATCCCCATAAGGGGAAGGGCTTTCCGGTTTTATCATTCGATTTCGTAGTCAACACAGGCGCGGCCACAAGTAGATGCACGCACCGTTTCCGCCACTGCAAGATGCGCCGGATTCGATTGATATGCGTCCTGATCCGCCCTTGTCTGAAATGCGCAATACAGCGCAATATCATATTCCCCACCGTTGTAGTTGGCGCCGAATTCAATTTCAGTCAACCCCGGTACAACCCCCAGGAGTGCTTTGAAACGTTCTTGCAGCGAAACGACCAAAGCTTCTGAACCATCTTGTTTGATTTCATCCTTGAGCTTCCACATGACAATATGCTTGACCATCGGTAGATCCTCCTTATAAATCAAAAATGTTTAACCCTGTTTCCGGGTCCAGCCTACGCCCCACATATCCATCGATTTTTCGGATAAACAGTTCACAGGTAGCACTCACCACAGCTTCCGTGAGGTGGCCGCCAATCACCTTGCCATCGAGCCTCCCAAAGGTGGCGTGCAAATGCAGGTAAGGCTCCCCGTTCTTTTCGGTAATATTCCCCAGAAGGGATGTCAATTCCATCACCCCATCAAAGGTCTTTGCAATATATTCTTGTTCTTCCACTCGATAGACACCCACTGATACATGGTTAACTGCTCCAATCGCCGAAACAATTCCCAAAGAGATCGATTCCTTCCGGCAGAGCTCCTGTAAACATGTGAGTACCTCTTCGCCTTTTTGCAGGCGTACAACATATGTATCTCCAAAAATACTGTATTTCATTGGATCGCTTTTCCTTTCCAGTCCAAAAACTGTATCTGTATAGAATTTGCTTTTCCTCATTTTAGCAAGACATCGGCTGGAATGCAAGTCAATCCGCCCCTATATCATTCTGCAGAACGCCGCAGATGGATACGGAATCTTTTCCAAATTTTGCACGAATGGCATCCAAAGTGGTCTCCAACTTCTCCTGCTTCTTCCGCTCTTTCTGCCTGGAATGTTCAAACAGACTCATCTGCTCTCCTGGCGCCTCTTTTGCTGGTACTAGGTTTGTACCGGTGAGCGTCAACATGCGGATTGGCGCGTTGGGATTCCACGATTCCGTTAGAAGTTCCATCGCAGTATCCGCTAGTTCCTTTGCCAGAAAAGTTGGTACGTGTAAAGGCTTTTGACGGGAAATGGTTTTGAAACTTGGATTGCGAATATTAAGTTGCACTGTATAACATTTTACGCCACTACGGCGCATACGCGCGGCAACTGTATCGGCTAAAACAGTGACACCCAGTCGGATGTCATCCCAGCCGATCAAATTACGTTTAAATGTTAGACCATTGCCCACCGATTTTACCTCTTTCGGTTCGTAAACGCTCTTTACCGGACTCGTATCCAGACCATTGGCATGATCGTATAATTCTCCACCCACCTTCCCTAAGCTCGCTACTAAAGTCTTGCGGCTTGCATGGGCCAAGTCCCCGATTGTACGAATACGCATTTTTTGCAGAGTCTCCCGCGCACTCTTTCCTACATAGAGCAGGGCATCCACCGAGAGAGGAAACACCAGTTCCGAATAGTTCTCCCGTGAAATCACCGTGGTTGCATCAGGCTTTCTGTAGTCGCTTCCCAGTTTGGCAAAAATTTTATTAAAGGACACCCCAACTGAAATGGTCAGGCCAGTCTCTCGTTTGACCTCTTCACGCAACCGGTCCGCAATCTCTTTTCCAGTACCAAATAGCTTTTGACTGCCGGTCACATCGAGCCAACTCTCGTCAATTCCAAAAGGCTCCACTAAATCAGTATAACGCTGATAAATGGCATTTACCTGTTTTGAATACTTGGCATATTGATCCCTATGCGGTGGAGCAAGCACCAGCTCTGGACACTTCCGCCGCGCTTGCCAGATGGTTTCCGCTGTCTGAACGCCAAAGCGTTTGGCTTTCTCATTTTTGGCAAGTACAATCCCGCGGCGGTTTTCGGGATCTCCGCATACTGCCATCGGGACATCCCGATATGCTGGATGCAACAAACACTCAACAGAAGCGTAAAAAGCGTTGCAATCGCAATGTAGAATAACACGGTCTGTACGCTCCATGCGTTCCATCTCCAATCAAATGTTCTATTCTAATTATAAAGCGCACCCCTTTAAAAATCCAGTATTCATTTTGTAATACCAATATTTTCTAAAAAAGCCGCCCGGCATTTCCATGCCGAAGCGGCTTTACTCTTTGGTTAACCGTGTATTTCCAGTAGCTTTTGTTTGAGTTCATCCTCCAAACGGCTCAACTCCATCTCCGCTTCACGGCGTTTTTGGCGGCCTTCCGTCTGAATCTGCATGACCTCGTCCAATGTAGAAATTAAACTTTGGTTGGTTTCGCGCAGCGTTGCCATATCCACAATCCCACGTTCCGTCTCTTTTGCCGTTTCGACCGTCGCCATTTTGAGTGTCGCGGCATTCCGGCGAAGCAGCTCGTTTGTCATATCGGTTACCTCGCGCTGTGCTTGCGCCGCCTGTTGAGAATGTGCAATTCCCAGCGCCAACGCCATTTGACTTTTCCAAAGCGGAATCGTGTTGACCAACGTGGACTGAATCTTCTCCGACATCTGGGTATCATTGCTCTGCACCAACCGAATCTCTGGCGCCATTTGGATGGATATCATTCGGGTGAGTTCCAAGTCGTGCAACTTCTTATCAAAGCGGTTACAAAGAGAAGCAAGATCATTGGCTGCCTGGGCGTCTTCCGGCAGGCCGGTTTGTTTTGCTTTCTCCACCAGGAGAGGCAGTTCTTCCTGCTGAACCTGCGTAAGTTTCTTTTTGCCTGCCAAAATATACATGGACAATTCCTTGAAATAAACCTTGTTCATTTCATACATCTTGTCCATCATCGCAACATCCTTGAGCAATTGCACCTGATGTCGTTCCAACACCGCACAAATCTTTTCGACATTGGCCTCCACTTTATCATACTTAGCCTTCAAGGCTGTCATTTTATTTGCGCTCCGTTTGAAAAAACCAAAGAATCCCTTCTCCTCTTCCTCTACATCGAAGCTTTTTAATTCTGTAACAACACTGGAAAGCATCTCTCCTACTGCGCCAAGGTCTTTTGTACGAATGTTGCTCAACGCATCCTCTGAAAAGTCTGCCATCTTTTTCTGTGCGCCTGCACCATACTGCAAGATCATATTGGAATTGCTCAATTGAATTTTGGCCGCAAAATCGTCCACCATCCGGCGTTCTTCCGGCGTTAAGCTACGCTCATCGAATATTGGCGTTTCTGTAGATGTCTGCACAGGCTGTACCTTCTCGATGGAAGCAGGCTGTTCATCTGCAAACGGCTCGAGGGTCAACATGGGCTGCTCCTGAAAAGTCTCGTCCATAACAAGTACCTCCAATCGAATTTACGGTTTCTTCTGATGAAACGTATCCCCGGTCAGCCCCTCCTGTGCAAGCATCGTCTCCAATACAGAGATGTCTGTAGAAATATCCAGTGCATCATCTTGGAACAGGCTGTCCAAAAGATTTTCAAAGGCAATATTGATCGTATCCAATGTATCGCGAATTTCCGTCTTTACCCGGGTAATGTTCTCTCCTTGGATGGACTGTTCTCCAAATTCCCGATAAGCTTTCACCAATTTTAAGGTAATAGGCAAATAATACTGCATAAATTTGCGAATGCCTGGAAGTTTTTTGGGATGTGCCTCTACATGGTTAAAGATTTTCGTGGATACTGCATCTAAGCGGGATAGCTTTTGCGAAAACACGTCTTCGAATATCGCGTGATTCTCTTCGCGAATCTGCCAAAGATAATCACGCCCTTCCGCAATCACTTTTTCCAACTCTGTAGGTCCGTCGGGACTGGACACTTTTCTTCTTTGCTCCTCTTCTTGCCGGCGACGGGCGCTCTCCTGCGCCTGTAAATACTGGCGATACGTCTCATCCGTCGCGATGAAACAGGTTTCTTGCTCATCAATATGCCCTTGCGGGAACAAACCATCCCGAATCATCTTACGCAAATCGTGTACAACAAAGGACTTTGACTCGTCTACAGCCGACGCCAGGAGTTTTAAAGAACAAAATGTGCCGCCGTTTAACTGGGCCTGATATCTTTGAAAACGCCTCTTTCGACGCACCTGGCGCACTCCACAGATTGCCAGTGCCGAAAAGCCTACGCACAACGGAACAATAACAAAACTAGAAATTGCAAAAGCAGTCCAAGGCATGCCAAATAATACGGAAATCAGTGCCAAAAGAATAAACGCCAGCCCCGTAGAAATTGCGCCAACCAGTCCGATAATCTCCATAATGATCCCTGCTACTGAGCCGGAAGGGGCCTTACGGATTCGTATCTGGTCCTTCATGACACGGACTGGCCGGACCGGATATGCATACCGTTTTTGGGGAACCGATTTGGTTGGCGGTACCGGTCCTTTTTGAACGTTTACATTTTCCCTCACCGTATGAACAACGGTTTCTTTCAGATTCAAAGCATCCTGAACCGTTTGATGAATCTGTTCCTCTAAATGATCAAAAAAATCTTTATCAATCATGCGGTGTTCCTCCACACCAGGGGATGTCCCCAAAATAAAACCGGTTTCATTATATCGCATTCCCTAAAAAATAACAACATTTCTCCTGTGGGAATCATGCCGCATATAACCATTTTGGAAAAGGTTCCTAGATAAATCGTCCCCTTCTTTACGAATCAAACGAAACGGCAGGGAAACAGCAAAGAGCTGAAATCCTAGACGGGAAGCCAGTAATGTGAACAGGCTCTCTACGCAACACTTAAAGCGATATACACGATTGTTTTCTAAAAGGATACCGCTAAATTGTGAACAGGTCCAGTAAAAACGGACAGTGACAAAAGCCCCCTGGTGTAGGAAAATAGACTACATCAGGGGGACTTGTCATGAAGAAACGGAATTACACCCATGTTCAGGCGCTGTTACCTGGGATCAGGGCTATGCTGGCAGAGGGAAAGACCCAGCGGGAAGTGGCGGAGTATTATGGCTTTCAAGATAAGCAGGTGGTAAAAAGGCTACTTGAACGGGAACGGAGAAAAGAACGCAAGCTGGAAGCCGGTATCTTTCCACGTCTCAAAGGACGGTCGAGGAAAGATGCCGCGCCAAGAGACATGTAGCTGAACAGGCCTATGAGATTCAACGGCTGCGCATGGAGAATCAGTTGCTGTGGGATTTTCTGCATTGCGCAGGAAGGAAGTGAGGGCAAGAGTAAAATATCACGTCATATATCGTCACAGAACAGAGTATCCTGTGGCAGTCATGTGCAAATTCTTCGGAGTATCCAGAATCGGCTACTATGCCTTCGTCCATCGCCTTGGTAAGTGGGAGAAGGATGCAGCTCTTGCGAAACTCATCGCACATCAGCGGGAACGCAGCTTTCGTACCTACGGTTATCGGCGGATGTGGTTATGGCTGAAACGTCAGAATATTTTTTGTAATCCCAAAACAGTGCTGCGGATCATGAAGAAGTATGACCTGTTGTCTGAAATCCGCCGACGCAGGAAATGGCAGCAGGTACACAAGTACAAGAATCTTCTAAACAGGGACTTTTATGCAGACAAGCCTAACAGCAAATGGGTAACAGACATCTCTTACATCCATACCAAACAGGGCGTGCTATACCTGTCCATGATCCGGGATCTCTATGACAACAGTATCGTGGCTTACAAGACTGGAACAGAACAAACCGTGAATCTGGTTCTGGACACCATTCGTCTGGCCATGAATCAGCAGAAAAAGAAGGTCGCTGCGGAGTGGCAGCTCCACAGCGACCAGGGTGCTCAGTACGCCTCACAAGCATATTTTGAGCTAACTCAAACATACGGCATTACGCCATCTATGTCAAGACGCGGAAACCCATATGACAACGCAATGGCGGAAAATTTCTTCTCTATCCTCAAAACAGAATGAATTTACCGCCGCAAACCGGCCAGCTTTTCAGATGCCAACGAGATGATTGGCCGCTATATCCACTTTTACAACCACGAGCGCATCCAGTTAAAGACTGGAGAGGCGCCACTTGCACGATGCCTCTCCACTTAAAACTCAATTTTCCTACCAGGGCTCTTTTTCTACTGTCCGCACAATCTGGGGCTGTTCAGGTCAATTAAACCATCCTTTCTTTTCTCTCCATCAGAACCCACATGCGAGTAGAACCCTTCGTTTATTTTTCGTCCCCTTTTCATTAATTGAATTACTTATATATCTTATTTTATATTATATATTGGTGATTTTATAAAATCAATACACGCTTTATACAAGAAGTTTTTAGATATTTTATTATATCTCACAGTCCTAAAACAGACTACTTCAAGGTTGAAAAAATAAAAGCCACTGTGCGACAAAGCTTTTATCGCACAGTGGCTTTCCTTTAATGACCCTATCCAATTACATATTTTTTACAACAAGTTGATTCCCATCGTAGTCCACAAGAAGCGTTTCACGCGGTTTGACATCCGCTTGAAGGATCTTTTTTGCAATCAGCGTCTCTACTTTGCTCTGAATAAAGCGTTTTAACGGACGTGCACCATAAATTGGATCATAACCGCTGTCCACAATAAAGGTCTTTGCTGCAGGTGTCAACTCCACACGCAACTGCTTATCTGTCAGACGGCGTTGCAAATCGGCAATTTGCAGATCTACAATATGACCGATTTCATCGCGCGTCAAAGGCTTGTAGAAGACAATCTCATCCAAACGGTTCAAAAACTCCGGGCGGAACTGCTGTTTCAACAGCGCATTCACTTGTTCTTTCGCCTGATCGCTGATCTTGCCATCCGCATTGATGCCTTCCAATATGGCATTTGACCCCAGATTCGAAGTCAGAATAATAATCGTATTCTTAAAATCCACTGTACGTCCCTGGGAATCGGTAATACGGCCATCATCCAAAACTTGTAATAGGATGTTAAATACATCTGGATGAGCTTTTTCTACCTCATCAAAAAGGACAACTGAATACGGCTTCCGGCGAACTGCCTCCGTCAGCTGGCCGCCTTCCTCGTATCCAACGTATCCCGGAGGCGCTCCGATCAAACGAGACACCGAAAATTTCTCCATATATTCCGTCATATCGATGCGGATCATATTGTGCTCGTCGTCAAACAATGCTTCTGCCAAAGCTTTCGCCAATTCGGTTTTCCCGACACCAGTCGGCCCCAAGAAAAGGAACGAACCGATCGGCCGGTTCGGGTCTTGAATACCTGCACGGGAACGCAGAATGGCCTCTGTCACCTTCTGTACCGCTTCATCCTGGCCAACCACACGACGATGCAAAATATCGTCAAGATGGAGTAACTTCTCACGTTCGCTCTCCATCAATTTTGAGACTGGAATCCCTGTCCAGCGGCCCACAATTTTAGCAATTTCCTCCTCTGTAACCTTGACACGCAACAGGTTGGTGT
>OLNN01002945.1_pt1 | contig 11328 bp, 12 predicted proteins | sample 1672141 | NCBI WGS metagenome assembly OLNN01 (sample SAMEA3136652, study PRJEB25190) | human gut metagenome | biome: human gut; feature: human-associated habitat; material: faeces | place: Austria | collected 2013 | reverse complement strand
GCGCTTTTGCCATGCAGAGGGCAGGTTAGGCCTCCACCTCTCGAATGAGATTGACCATCTCCACGGCGCTGAGGGCGCAGTCATAGCCCTTGTTGCCCGCCTTGGTGCCGGCCCGCTCAATGGCCTGCTCAATGGTGTCGGTGGTGAGCACCCCAAAGAGCACCGGGACCTGGCTCTGGAGGGAGACCTGGGCGATCCCCTTGGACACCTCCGCGCAGACGTAGTCGTAGTGGCTGGTGCTGCCCCGGATCACCGCCCCCAGGCAGATCACCGCGTCGTACTTGCCGCTGGCGGCCATCTTGGAGGCGATGAGGGGGATCTCAAAGGCGCCGGGGACCCAGGCCAAGGAGATGTCCTCCTCCTGGACCCCATGGCGGGTGAGGCCGTCCATGGCGCCGCCGATGAGTTTGGAGGTGATGAATTCGTTGAACCGGGCAGCCACAAGGGCGACCTTCATGTTTTGTGCGACCAGGTTTCCTTCAAAGGTTTTCATGGCAGTATGTCTCCTTTATTCTATACTCTGTGGGGGTTGGAACTTAGTAGTTGAGGATGTGCCCCATCTTCTTCTGCTTGGTCTGGAGGTAGAAGAGGTCGTGGGGGGTGGCGGCCATCTGGATGGGCACCCGCTCCTTGATGGCCATGCCGAAGTCGGCCAGCTGGTAGACCTTGTCGGGGTTGTTGGTGAGCAGGCGGAGGGTCTTGGCCCCCAGGTCCCGGAGAATCTGGGCGCCGATGTAGTACTCCCGCAGGTCCCCGGCAAAGCCCAGGGCCAGGTTGGCCTCCAGGGTGTCCATCCCCTGGTCCTGGAGGGCGTAGGCCCGCAGCTTGTTGATGAGGCCGATGCCCCGGCCCTCCTGGCGCATGTACAGCAGGATGCCCCGGCCCTCCTGCTCAATCTGGGTCATGGCGGCGGCCAGCTGCTGGCCGCAGTCGCACCGGAGGGAGCCGAAGGTGTCCCCGGTGAGGCACTCGGAGTGGACCCGGCAGAGCAGATCCTGCCCGTCCCCAATCTCCCCTTTCACCAGGGCCACGTGGTGCTGGCCGTTGAGCTTGTTGACGTAGCCGTAGGCCATGAAGTCCCCGTACTTGGTGGGCATTTTGGTGACGGTGACCCGGTCCACCAGCACCTCGTGGCGCTTGCGGTAGTTCTGCAGGTCCCGAATGGTGATGAATTTGAGGCCCCATTCCTTGGACTTCTCCTGGAGTTCCGGGGCCCGCATCATGGTGCCATCCTCCCGCATGATCTCACAGCAGAGGCCCACCTCCTTCAGGCCGGCCAGGCGCATCAGGTCCACGGTGGCCTCGGTGTGGCCGTTGCGCTCCAGCACGCCGTTGTCCTTGGCCAGCAGGGGGAACATGTGGCCGGGGCGGCGGAAGTCCTCGGGCTTGGCATCGGGGTCCACGCACTTCATAGCGGTGAGGGACCGCTCGGCGGCGGAGATGCCTGTGGTGGTGTCCACATGGTCGATGGAGACGGTGAAGGCGGTCTCGTGGTTGTCGGTGTTCCGGGTGACCATCTGGGGGAACTGGAGTTTTTTCACATACTCATAGGACATGGGCATGCAGATGAGGCCCTTGCCGTGGGTGGCCATGAAGTTCACGTTCTCCGTGGTGGCAAACTCTGCCGCGCAGATCAGGTCTCCCTCGTTCTCCCGGTCGGGGTCGTCGGTGCAGAGGATCATTTTGCCCTGGCGCAGGTCCTCCAGGGCCTCTTCGATGGTGTTGTACTGAAACATGGAAGGCTCCTTTCCTGGCTCAAAAGCCATAGCGAGTTAAGAATTCTTTGGTGATACCGGAGGCGGGCGCGGGGGACTCCTGAGGGGGGGAGAGGAGTTTTTCCACGTACTTTCCGATGATGTCCGTTTCTAGGTTGACAAGGTCTCCCACCTTCCGGTCGGCCAGCACGGTGACGGACACGGTGTGGGGGATGGCAGAGATGGCGAAGGATTGGCTGTCCACCTTGGCCACGGTGAGGCTGATGCCGTCGATGGTGATGGAGCCCTTCTCCACCACGTACCGGAGAATCTCCGGCCCGGCGGCGATGGTGTACCAGATGGCATTGTCATCCCGGGTGATCCGCTGCACGGTGCCCACCCCGTCCACATGGCCGGCTACGATGTGGCCTCCGAAGCGGCCGTTTGCCGCCATGGCCCGCTCCAGGTTGACCCGGCTGCCCGGGCGGAGGGTGGCCAGGGCGGAGCGGTTCAAGGTCTCGTGCATGACGTCGGCGGTGAAGCCGGTGGGGGAGTAGGATGTGGCGGTGAGGCAGACGCCGTTGACGGCGATGCTGTCCCCTAAATGGATGTCCTCCAGAACAACTTTGGCTTGGATCTCCAGCACGGCACTGTGAGGGCCTTTGCGGATGGCCTTCAAGGTGCCCATTTCTTCCACGATGCCGGTAAACATCAGCCAATCACCTCACTTTCCAGCAGAATGTCCTCCCCTAGCCGGGTGAGGGTGGGCGGGGCCAGGCGGAGCGCCTGGTCCGGGTGGGGGAACCCCTGGCCGCCCACGGGGGACTTTGCCCCCTGGCCCCCTAGAATCTTGGGGGCCAGATAGGCCTGCACCTTGTTCACGATGCCCGCCTGGACCGCCGACCAGTGGAGGGCGGCGCCCCCTTCCAGCAGGACGCTGTCTACCTCCATCTCTCCCAGCCGCTCCAACAGGGCGGGCAAACTGACGTGCCCTTGGGCAGAGGGGAGGGAGAGGATCTGGCAGCCTTTCTCTTCATAGGGAGCCAGGAGCTGGTGCTGGGTGACGCAGGTGGCCAGGCAGGTGGGCACCTGGTGGGCGGTGGCCACCACTTGGGCGGTGAGGGGGGTGCGCAGGTGGGTGTCGCAGACGATCCGCAGGGGATTGCGGCCGCCGGGGATGCGGCAGGTGAGTTGGGGGTCGTCGGCGAGCACCGTGTCCACCCCCACCAGGATGGACCGGAACCGGTTGCGCTGGGTGTGGACGTGGCGGCGAGCTTCCTCCCCGGTGATCCATTGGGAGGCCCCGGTGTAGGCGGCCATCTTTCCGTCCAAGGTCATGGCGTACTTCAGGACCACATAGGGCTTTCCCGTCTGGATGTAGTGAAAGAACACCTCGTTGAGGGCCCGGCACTGGGCCTCCAGTACATGCTCGGTCACCTGGACCCCGTGGGTCCGGAGGATGGCCAGCCCTTTCCCCGCCACCTTGGGGTTGGGGTCCCCAGACCCCACCACCACCCGGGCGATGCCGGCTTCCAGGATGGCCTCGGTACAAGGGGGCTGGCGGCCCTGGTGGCAGCAGGGCTCCAGGGTGACATACATGGTGGCCCCGGCGGGGTCCTGGGTGCAGGCGGCCAGGGCAGCCCGCTCGGCGTGGAGGTCCCCACACTTGGCGTGGTACCCCTGGCCGATGACCTGGCCGTCCTTGACGATCACGGCCCCCACCATGGGGTTGGGGCTGGTCCACCCGGCGCCTTTCTGGGCCAGAGAGAGAGCCTGGGCCATATATTCTTGGTCGGTCATAGTGACACCTCACAATGCAAAAAGCGCTCTGAAGCAAACCTTCAGAGCGCGTCAAAACAAGCACAGGTATCCCGTGTCTTTTCCCATGAAAAAACTCTGGAATGATACCATCCCAGAGCATACTTCCACGGAAAATAGACGCGGGGATCCCGCGTACTGTTTACCCATCTTCTTCCATCCAGACTATACTGTCGGTTTTGGAATTGCACCAAATCCTGCCGTTGCCGGCTCGCGGACTGTACCGCCGATCGGGAATTTCACCCTGCCCTGAAGATCGCTGTTTTGTTGTCTGCTAACAGGCTACTCCGGAAAAAGGGTGTTGTCAAGAGGGAAACGGGGAAATGGAAAAAGTTGATCAAAAAATCACAAGAATTTGCAGTCTATTCCTGTCAAAAAACTTCAAATCATACAAAAATGGAGGGAATGTCTTCCCTCCTGCGATGCCTGTGCGGCGATGGTAACTCTCGGCTGCAAAGGTTCTGCTCCAACGAAAAACACGCCTTGGGGGCCCAAAACCACCCGATGCTCTGCTCTGCGGCAGGGCAGGTTTCCCCTGCGAGGAGGTGCATGTCGGGCTGCGGAGGGGATAGAAAAAGCGGCCCTTTCCAAAGGAGAGGAAAGCGCCGCAGGGGGAAGCGGACCGCTGCCCAAGGCAGCGGAGGAGGACGTGGCAGAGGGCAGGTGCGCCTGTGGTTCAGGAAGACAGAAAGAGAGAGCGTAAAGAGACTGCCGCACCTGCCGTGCCACGGAATGTCCGCTTGTTCCAAAGAACACCTCCATTGTAGGGAATAGAGGAGGGAAAGTCAATGGACGGGTCGAAAAAAGGCGACGAAAAAGAAGGATAATTGCCTATTGAGATTGTGAGAATTAAACCAGGGGAGAGACCTCTCCCATATCCACACCTGGCCGAAGCCCCTTTGGCCGGGCCTTTCTGGGGAGGGAGGCAGGGGACAGAAATTATGAAAAGCTGTTGTTTACTTTTGGTTTGAACTATAGTAGAATAAACCCAAGAAATGGTCCCCCGCTGGGGGGCAGGCAGGCCTGCGGATCCCGTGGGCCGGGGAGGTAGTTATGGAACAACCAAAGTATCAGCGGGTCCTGCTGAAACTCAGCGGGGAGGCCCTGGCTGGCCCGGCCGGGCGGGGGATTGATTTTCCCTTTGTCCGCCAAGTGTGCCAGGTGGTGAAGGACTGCGCCGACCGTGGGGTCCAGGTGGGCCTGGTGGTGGGCGGCGGCAACTACTGGCGTGGCGTGAAGGACGGGGGCGGCCAGATGGAGCGCTCTCGCGCTGACCAGATGGGCATGCTGGCCACTGTGATGAACAGCCTGGCCCTCCAGGATGTGCTGGAGCAGGTGGGGCAGCCTGCCCGGGTGCTCACCTCCATCCCCATGGGCCCGGTGGGGGAGATCCTCTCCCGCCCCGCTGCGGACCGGTACCTCCGGGCGGGGGAAGTGGTGATCTTTGCCGGGGGTACCGGCAACCCCTACTTTTCCACCGACACGGCCGCCGTCCTCCGGGCGGCGGAAATCCAGGCGGATATGATCCTCCTGGCCAAAAACATCGACGGCGTCTACAGCGCCGACCCCAAGAAGGACCCCGGCGCCGTGAAGTACGACGCCATCTCCTATGACCAGGTTCTGGCCGACCACCTGCAGGTGATGGATCTGACCGCCACGTCCCTGGCTATGGAGAACCACATTCCCGTGATGATCTTCGCCCTGGCGGATCCTCAAAACATCCTCCGGGCGGTGATGGGAGAGAGAATTGGAACCATTGTAGAGGAGGAAACAAAGTCATGAAGGAAATGAACCAACCCTATGACGCGAAGATGCAGAAGACCATCGAAGTGGTGATGAGCGACTTTGCCGGCGTCCGGGCCGGCCGGGCCAACGCCGGGGTGCTGGACAAGATCACCGTGGAGTACTACGGCACCGAAACCCCCATCCACCAGGTGGCCTCCATCTCCACCCCTGACCCCCGTACCCTGGTGATCCAGCCCTGGGACGGCACCCTGCTCAAGGCCGTGGAGAAGGCCCTGCTGGCCTCTGACCTGGGCATCAACCCCCAGAACGACGGCAAGGTGATCCGCCTGATCTTCCCTCAGCTCACCGAGGAGCGCCGTAAGGAGCTCACCAAGCAGGTGAAGAAGTACGGCGAAGGGGGCAAGGTGGCCATCCGCAACATCCGCCGGGATGCCATGGAAAAGTTCAAGGCCATGAAGAAAAAGTCCGAGATCACCGAGGATGACCTGAAGGAATTGGAGGAGGACCTCCAGAAGCTCACCGACAAGCGCTGCAAGGAGATCGACGACCTCACCGCCAAGAAGGAAGCCGAGCTCATGGCGGTGTAACGTCCCCATGGCTTTTTGGAATCGGAAGAAGCCCGACGTGCCGGCAGCGGGGGAGGGGTTGGACCGTACCCAGCTGCCGCAGCACGTGGGCATCATCATGGACGGCAACGGCCGGTGGGCCAAAAAGCGGGGCCTGCCCCGTACCGCCGGCCACGCTGCCGGCGCGGAGACCTTCCGCACCATCGCCTATTACTGCCGGGACATTGGCATTCCCTACCTGACGGTGTATGCCTTCTCCACCGAGAACTGGAAGCGCCCGGTGGAGGAAGTGGCCACCATCATGGACCTGCTGCACAAGTACCTGTTGGAGGTGCTGGAAAAGATGGAGCGGGACGGGTTCCGGGTGCACTTTTTTGGGAATCTGGAGCCTTTGCCCCCTGCCCTGCGGGACCTGTGTCTCCGGGCGGAGGAGACGGCCGCCTCCCTCTCCGGCAAGCGGCACCAGGTGAACATTTGCCTCAACTACGGCGGCCGGGACGAGATTCTCCGGGCAGCCCAAGCCTGGGGGCGGGACCTGCTGGCCGGCCGGCAGACGGTGGAGGACCTCACCGACGAGGCCTTCTCCCGCTACCTGGACAGCCGGGGGATGCCGGATCCTGATCTCATCATTCGCCCCAGCGGGGAACTGCGGCTGTCCAACTTCTTAACGTGGCAGTCAGCTTACGCGGAGTTTTATTTTACCGATGTGCTCTGGCCCGATTTTACCCCCCAGGTCCTGGACGAGGCCTTGGCGGCGTTTCAGCGGCGCCAGCGCCGGTTTGGAGGCGTATAACCGTGAGAAATCGTATTTTGGTGGCCTGTGTGGGTGTGCCTGTGATCCTAGTGGTCCTGTTCGTCCTGCCGGAGGCCTTTACCCCTGCCCTCATCGCCGTGCTGTCGGTGATTGGGACCTATGAGGCCCTCCATGCCATCGGCATGAACCACCCCCGCATCGCCCTGTACACCGCCCTGGTGGCCCTAGCCATTCCCTTCTGGGTTTACTTTGGGGAACCCAGGCAATGGGGCCTGCTGGTGCTGCTGGTCTACCTGGTGCTGGTCTTTGCGGAGGCCTTTGCCAGCCGCCTGCGGGTGAAGATTGACCGGGTGGGGGCGGGCTTCTTCTTCGCCTTCATCATCTCCTACTGCCTGTCCTCTGTGGTGCGGGTGGGGAACCTGGAGCTGCGGGACAGCTATGTGTTCCTCCCCATCCTCCTGCCCTTCGTGGTGGATGCGGGGGCCATGTTTGTGGGGATGTTCCTGGGTAAGCACCCCTTCGCCCCTGTCCTCTCCCCCAAGAAAACGGTGGAGGGCTCTGTGGGCGGCCTCATCGTCGGGGTGGGCATTACCCTGCTGTACGGCCTGGTGTTCCACTTTATCACCGACGTGGAGGTCAACTACTACTTCCTGGCGGTGTACGGCATTCTGGGCGGCGTCATCACCGAGGTGGGGGACCTGGCCTTCTCCTACGTGAAGCGCAACCGGAAGATCAAGGACTTCGGCCACATCCTACCGGGCCACGGAGGGGTGCTGGACCGGTTTGACAGTGTGATCTTCTGCGCCCCCCTCATTGAACTGCTGATCCAGTGGCTGCCCGCCTTCAGCAAGGGGGCCGGCGCATGAGATCCCTTGCCATCCTGGGCTCCACAGGGTCCATCGGCACCCAGACCTTGGAAGTGGCGGCATCCTGCGGCCACCGAGTGCTGGCCCTGACGGCCCACCATAACATCGACCTGCTGGAGCGGCAGGCCCGGACCTTTCATCCTATCCTGGCAGCGGCAGCGGATCCAACCGCCGCCGCTGCTTTGGCGTCCCGGCTGGCAGACACGGACATTCAGGTCCTGGCGGGGGAGGAGGGGGTTCTGGCCGCAGCCCAGCTGCCCCAGGCGGACACGGCGGTGACCGCCCTGGTGGGCATCGCCGGCCTGGCCCCCACCCTGGCGGCCATCGACACCGGCAAGCGCATTGCCCTGGCCAACAAGGAGACCTTGGTGTGCGCCGGGCCCTTGGTGATGGCCCGCGCCCGGGAGAAGGGGGCGGAGATCGTCCCCGTGGACTCGGAGCACTCGGCCATCTTCCAGAGTCTCCAGGGCAGCCACGGCCGGGAGCTGAAACGGATTTTGCTCACCGCCTCTGGGGGCCCCTTCTTTGGCTGGACCCGGGAGGCGTTGGAGAAGGTCACCCCGGACCGGGCCCTCCAGCATCCCAACTGGTCCATGGGAGCCAAAGTGACCATCGACTCGGCCACCTTGATGAACAAGGGGCTGGAACTGCTGGAGGCCATGTCCCTCTTTGCCGTTCCCCCGGAGAAGATTCAAATTTTGATCCACCGGGAGAGCATACTCCACTCAGCGGTGGAATACTGTGACAACAGCGTGATCGCCCAGCTGGGCGCCCCGGATATGCGCCTGCCCATCCAGTACGCTCTCTCCTGGCCGGACCGGGTGGCAGGTCCGGCGGAGGAACTGGACCTGTTTGCCGCAGGCCAGCTCACTTTCGCCAAGCCCGACCTGGACGCCTTCCCCTGCTTGGCTCTGGCCATCCGCGCCGCCCAAGAGGGGGGGACGGCCCCAGCCATCCTCAACGGGGCCAACGAAGTGGCCGTGGCCCGGTTCCTGGCCGGGGAGATCGGCTTCCTAGACATTCCCAGGGTGGTGGCCCACGCTTTAGACACGGTGCCCCGCCCGCCCCTCACCCTGGAAGGGGTGTACGCCGCCGACCAAGCAGCACGGCAGGCCGCAAAAGGGGAGGCATAATCTGCCGGCCATGGAACCGGGGCCCTGCCGGTGTTGGTGGGCGGTATCCATTGATTCGTGGCAGGTTGGAATCTGCCACGTGGCCTCCCGGTTGGATGGCCCGCTTGTTGGCACTTGCTTGTTTTGGGGCGGGGGTTGCAGCGGGCAACTGTTGCCCTGTTGCGGGGCCTTGGTATGTACTTTGCTTTGGAGGCATTCTTTCGCAAAATTCTTTTTTAGAGTATTTTCCCGGAAAATGCGGTCCAAATCAGTCTTAGTATATCGAAACGAAGCATTTTGCAACCATTCCGATGCATACAAATGCCAAATCCAGCGAGTGGGAACGAGCGGCCTGGAAATCCGGGTCCAGGGCAGAGCCCTGGTGTTCTTTCTTCCGGCTTTCTTCCAAAGAAAGCCGGGCCCCCGCCCGGGGCCGGGCGGGCCCTCGGGGCGCTGCGCCCCAAGGGTACTGCCGAGGGACACACCCGAAGGGTACGCCCTCCCGCGGCACAGGCACCCAGCCAGTGGCTGGGTGGCCCATAGATTCCTTGCTTTGAGGTGAAGCCTTTGGTTCTATACATCATCGTCGGCATCCTCCTCTTCGGACTACTCATTGCAGTCCATGAGGGCGGGCATTTCCTGGCGGCCAAACGCCTGGACGTTCAGGTCAATGAGTTCTCCATTGGCATGGGACCGGCCATTTTCTCCCGGCAAAAGGGGGAAACCCTGTACTCCCTTCGGGCCTTCCCCATCGGGGGATACTGCGCCATGGAAGGGGAGGACGAGGACAGTAAGAATCCCCGGGCCTTCTCCCGAAAGGCCGCCTGGCGGAAGCTCATCATCCTGGCCGCCGGGTCGGTGATGAACTTTGTGGCGGGCTTTGTGCTGGTGGCCATCCTCTTTGGGGTGGCCGGCAGCTATACCGTGCCGGTGATCCGAGACTTTGCAGAGGGGTTTGCCTATGCCGGGGAAGATGGGCTGCAGCGGGGAGACCGGTTCCTGTCGATCAACGGCCATAAGGTTACCGTCTACTCCGATGTCTCCACCCAGTTTTCCGCTGCCCAAGGGGGCACCATGGACCTGGTGGTGGAGCGCAACGGGGAGGCGGTTACCCTGGAAGACTTTCCCCTCCAGCCCCAGGAGTATGTGGTGGACGGCCAGACGGTGACCATGTACGGCATTTATTTCGCCACGGAAGAGGTTACCCCCCTGGGTCTGCTGAAGCAGAGCTGGGACACCTGCTGGTACTTTGCCCGGGCGGTGTGGTCCGGCCTGGTGATGCTGGTCACCGGCCAGGTGGGGCTGAATGACATGTCCGGCCCTGTGGGCATTGTCACCTACCTGGGCGAGGCAGGAAGCCAGGGGGGCAGCATCGGGGCGGGTCTGCAGAACGTGTGCTACGTCATTGCCCTCATCGCGGTGAATCTGGCCATTATGAATTTGCTCCCCCTGCCTGCCCTGGACGGGGGCCGGATTTTCCTGCTGGTGGTGGGAGAGGTGTGGTTCCTCTTTTCGGGACAAAAACTCAACCCCAAGTACGAGGCGTGGATCCACGCCGTGGGATTTTTCCTGCTTATTCTGTTGATGGTGCTGGTCACCTTCAGCGACATTTGGAAGTTGGTGGACTGACATGACGAAACAGATTTTGGTGGGCGGCCTGCCTGTAGGGGGCGGAGCTCCGGTCTCCATCCAATCCATGACCAATACCCCCACCCAGGATGTGGAGGCCACCGTGGCCCAGATCCGCCGCCTGGCAGCGGCGGGTTGCCAGATCGTGCGAGTGGCGGTGCCCAATTTAGAGGCCGCCAAAGCGGTGGGGAAGATCAAGGAACAGATCGACCTGCCCCTGGTGGCGGACATCCACTTTGACTACCGCCTGGCCCTGGAGTGCGTGGCGGCCGGGGCGGATAAGATCCGCATCAACCCCGGGAACATCGGGGGGGCGGACCGGGTGAAGGCCGTGGCCCAGGCCTGTGCCCGGCGGAACATCCCCATCCGCATCGGGGTCAACGGAGGCTCCCTGGAAAAGCCCCTGTTGGAGAAGTACGGCGGGGTGACCCCCCAGGCCATGGTGGACTCCGCCTTTGGCCACATCGCCCTGCTCAACCGCTATGACTTTGACGATATCTGCGTCTCCCTAAAGGCCTCCTCGGTGCCCATCACCATGGGGGCCTATACCCTGATGCACCAGCAGTCGGACTATCCCCTCCACCTGGGGGTCACCGAGGCGGGCACCACCCACATGGGGACGCTGAAGGCTGCCGCCGGCATCGGCGGCCTGCTGGCCCTGGGGATCGGGGACACCCTCCGGGTGACCCTCACCGCCGACCCGGTGGAGGAGGTCTATGCCGCCCGGGACATTCTCAAGGCCATCGGCCTGCGCCGGGAGGGGCCGGACCTCATCGCCTGCCCCACCTGTGGCCGGACCAAGATTGACCTCATCCCCCTGGCCCAGGCGGTGGAGGAGCGGCTGAAAACCGTCACCAAGCCCATCACCGTGGCGGTGATGGGCTGTCCCGTCAACGGCCCTGGAGAGGCCGCGGCTGCCGATGTGGGCATCGCCGGAGGGAACGGGAAGGGGCTCCTTTTCCGCCACGGGAAGGTGGTCAAGCAGGTGCCCCAGGAGGCCATGGTGGAGGAGCTGATGGCCCTCATTGAGACCTTGTGAGGGCAGGTCCTGGATGAGGATTGTCGCAGGTACAGACCTGCGACGTGGGTTCCCGCCCGACTCCGGGCGGGAGCCCGGCTTTCTCCGGAGAAAGCCGGAGGAAA
>OLNN01002943.1_pt1 | contig 11333 bp, 7 predicted proteins | sample 1672141 | NCBI WGS metagenome assembly OLNN01 (sample SAMEA3136652, study PRJEB25190) | human gut metagenome | biome: human gut; feature: human-associated habitat; material: faeces | place: Austria | collected 2013 | reverse complement strand
ACCGTTCGTGAGTCTGATGCTATTCTTCGCGAGGAAATCGCTAAGGCTGGTCTTGACCGTGATGTATGGCAATACTTCACTGTTAACACAGGCGTTCGCTCTGTCGGTGTTATGGGTGATGGCCGTACTTATGACTACACAATCGCTATCCGTGCTATCACTTCAATTGACGGTATGACAGCTGACTTTGCGAAACTTCCATGGGAAGTTCTTCAAAAGATTTCTGTACGTATCGTTAACGAAGTTGACCACGTTAACCGTATCGTCTACGATATTACAAGTAAACCACCTGCAACTGTTGAGTGGGAATAAAATATAATAGTAACTTAGGCTTAGAATCCTTGTTTCCACCAATAAAACAAATTAAAATGGCGTTAACCAAAAGAGATGAAGGAAGCGCAAAGGAGCCAATACCGGAAGGGTTGGCTCCTTTTTGACAATAAGCAGGAACTTCTGATCATATTCAGAAATGAACTGGAAAACGCTTCGGGTTTTATGTTTGTTTTTAAGGAGGAACAGGATATGAACGCTCAGGAAATCAAAGAGACAAGTAAAAAATATGTATTGCAGTCATGGAGCAAACAGGCGGGGCTGAATCCGATCGTTATCGATCATGCAGAAGGCATCTATATGTATGATGCAGAGGGCAACCGTTATACAGATATGTCCTCTCAGCTTGTAAACCTGAATGTGGGATTTGGAAATAAAGCAATTGGCGATGCCATTAAGGCACAGGTAGATAAATTCTGTTTTGTAGGTCCGGCTTATGCAGCAGAAAGCAGAGCAACGCTTGGCAAAATGATTATTGATTTGCTTCCAGACAATTTTGGCAAAGTATTTTTTACAAATGCCGGTGCAGATGCGAATGAGAATGCGATAAAAATCGCCCGTATGTATACAGGAAGAAATAAAGTATTCAGCCGTTACAGAAGTTATCATGGTTCTTCATTTGGTGCAGGTAATTTAACTGGTGAGCCAAGAAGATTTCCTCTTGAACCTGGTGTTCCTGGTTTTATTAAGTTTATGACTCCTTATGTATATCGTGAGGCTGTTGAATTTGAATCAGAAGAAGCTGCTACAAAGTATTATTTAACAAAGCTTAGAGAACAGATTATTTACGAAAACCCTGATAATATTGCTGCAATTGTTATGGAAACAATTACTGGTTCTAACGGTGTTATTATTCCACCTAAGGGTTATCTTCCAGGTGTTAGAAAGATTTGTGATGAATTTGGTATCCTTATGGTTTGCGATGAAGTTATGGCTGGCTGGGGCAGAACTGGTAAGATGTTTGCATTTGAAAACTTTGATGTTCAGCCTGATATTGTAACATTTGCAAAGGGTGTTACTTGTGGTTATGTTCAGCTTGGTGGTTGCGTAGTAAGTAAAGACATTGCAGCATACTTCGATGACCATGTTCTCTCTTGTGGTCTTACATATAGTGCTCACCCTCTTGCTTGTGCTGCTGGTTGTGCTTGTGTTGATTACTATATTGATAACAACATTCTTGATAATGTAAATAAGGTTGGTAAGGTTCTTGGCGAAAAGCTTGAAGAAGAAAAAGCTAACTTTAAGTGTGTAGGCGATGTAAGATATATTGGTTTATTCTCAGCTATTGAACTTGTAAGGTCTAAGGAAACAAAAGAACCACTTGTTCCATTTGGTAAAGACCCAGAAGGCATTATGAAGAAGATTATTGGTATGCTTGCTGAAAGAGGATTTATGACTTATTCTCATGAAAATATGTTCTTTATTTGTCCTCCACTTATTATTACTGAAGAACAGCTTACAGAAGAAATGAAGAAAGTAGATGAAGTCCTTGCCATTGTTGATAAGGAATTTTTATAAGAGAGTGAGGTAGTAAATATGGCATTTGAATTTGCTGTACCTGATAAAATATTTATGGGCGAGGATGCTTTAGCTTTGGCTAAGGACACCCTTGCTGGGCTTGGAACTCACGCTCTTATTGTTTCAGGTAAAGTTGTTACTAAAACCGGTCTTGTAAATAAATTAACAGATGTACTCGACGAAGTTGGCATTAAATGGACTATTTTTAATGATATAACTAATGAACCAACTGATAAAATGATTGAGGCCGGCGTTAAGGCTTATAAAGATGCTGGTTGTGATTTTGGTATCGGTATTGGTGGTGGTAGTCCTTTGGATAGTGTTAAAGCAATACTTGCTATGACAGTTGAAGAAGGTAAAATTTCAGACTATAATGGTAAGATGCTTTCAGGCAAATACCCTCCAATAGTTTGTATACCAACCACAGCTGGTACTGGCTCAGAAACTACTAAATTTACAATAGTTACTGATACTGAAAATGATATTAAAATGCTTTTAAGGGGAAGTATACTTCCTAATGTAGCCATTGTAGACCCAGAATTTACAATGACTGCACCAAAATCAATTACGGCAGCTACTGGTATGGATGCTTTTACTCATGCAGTAGAAGCCTATACTTCTAAAAAGGCATCTCCGCTTACTGATGTATTTGCAATTTCAGCCGTAAAGAGAATTTTTAAAAATCTTCCAGTTGCTTATAAAGATGGAAGTAATAAAGAAGCTCGTGAACAAATGTCAATAGCTGCTTTTGAGGCTGGTGTTTGTATAAATAATTCAACAGTAACTATAGTTCATGGTATGAGCCGTCCTATAGGAGCTTTGTTCCATGTTCCACATGGTATTTCAAATGCAATGCTTATTAAAGAATGTCTTTCTTATGTAATTAGTGGTACACATGAAAGATTTGCAGTTCTTGCGGTAGCTATGGGTGTTGCCGATGAAAATATGGATATTGAAACACAGGCGTCAAAATTTACAGATGGTATAGATATTCTCTGTAAGGCTTGTGAAATTCCTACCCTTGAAGAATATGGCATTGAAAAAGATAAGTTCTTTGAAGCTATTGATAAAATGGCTGGAGATGCTATGGATAGTGGAAGTCCTTCAAATACTCGTATGGATGTAAATAAAGAAGATTTAATAGAAATATATAAGAGATTGTGGAATTAATATTTTCACTTTATGATAAAAGGCTGTCAAAAATTGACAGCCTTTTGTTGTTTTGGAGTAAAATACAGAGGAAAATATAAGTAAGTGGAGAGTGATGTTTATGAGTAATAAGCTAAAAGGTATTATTTTTACACTTATAGGAGGTAGTTTATGGGGATTTTCCGGTGTATGTGGACAGTATTTATTTCAAATAAAAAATATTGACCCTCAATGGCTTAGTGCTTGGCGATTATTTGCATCTGGATTAATGATTTTGATATTTTTAATTCCTAAAGAAAAGAAGAATGTATTTAATGTTTTTTCCAAAGATATTATTGTTTCTGTACTGATATTCTCTTTTGTAAGTGTTATGGGCTGTCAGTATTCTTATTTTATGGCTATTTATTATTCTAATTCTGCTACAGCTACGGTGTTAGAATATATAGCTCCAGCTTTAGTTATGTTGTTCACTTGTATATCTATGAAGAAAAAACCTTCTGCAATACAGTTTCTTGCTTTGCTTTGTGCCATGTCAGGAGTATTCATTATGGCTACAGGGGGAAATGTAGGTAGTCTTTCTATATCTGCTAAAGCTTTATTTTGGGGACTTTTAGGTGGTTTAACTTATGCAATATATACTATTCAATCTCCAACACTTTCTTCAAAATGTGGAGTTTTGCATATGCTTGGTTGGGGTGATTTAATAGGCTCTATACCACTTTTAATTATGATACATAGCCATCTGTTTGATTGTAATGTAGATATACCTTTTTTATTAGCATTTTTAGGAACTACCGTCTTAGGCTCTATAACATCTTTTGGTGTGTTTATAAAAGGATGCCAACTAGCAGGCTCTGTTACAGGTAGCCTTTGTGCTTGTGTTGAACCTTTGTCATCAGCTATAATTTCATATTTGTGGCTTGGTACTCAACTTAGGACAACAGATATGATAGGATTGATATTAATTGTTGCAACTGTTGTAATTATTACATTAGATAAAGGAAAAATAAAATTATAGGTTATGTGAATATGTATGAATATTAATGATGTAGCAAAAGCATTGAAGAAAAATAGATATGAAGTTAGTGTTTTTGAAAGCAAGGAAATGGCGACAGAATATTTAACAACAATATTTAATAATGAAATTATTGGATTTGGAGATTCTGAAACAATGGTTCAAATGGAGTTAAAAAAGAAGTTGTCAGTTAATAATACAGTTTTTGACCCTAAAGATGAAAAAAATAATGATGAATTTTTGAAAATAGCTAAAAAATGTCTTACTACTGATATTTTTATGACCTCCGTTAATGGACTTACAGAAGATGGCGTTATAGTAAACATAGATGGCACAGGAAATAGGGTAGCTGGTTCTCTTTATGGACACAAAAAGGTTTACTATATAGTTGGTAAAAATAAAATTGCATCAGACATTGAAGCTGCTATATGGAGGGCGAGAAATATTGCCGCTCCTAAAAACTCTGCAAGGCTTGGACTAAGAACACCATGTGCTGTTAAGTGTGACAAGTGCTATAATTGTTCTTCTCCAGACCGTATATGCAATGCTTTATTGATAGAGTTCAAAAAAATGGATGATATAGATATGGAAGTTGTTCTTATAAATGAAGATTTAGGATTTTAAAATAGTAATATAATCTCACTTTTTTATTATGTAAATATAAAATTGTGAGATTTTTTTATGTCAATATAGAGGAGGTCAATCATTGTAATTTTTTGATTTAATTGCTATAATAATAATTAAGTGTTATGTTTGTTTTAAGGAGGTATTTATGGAGCTATTTAATATAATACCAGAAAAATTTTTCTCTATTTTAGCATCACCTAATAAGGAACTTTATATTGAGGTGCTTTTTATAATTGATGAGTTATTTGATGATAGATTGAAAATAAAAAAGAGTGAATTAGTTAGTTGTTTGGAGTATAAATTACAGGATAGAATTAGTCAATATATTCCAACAGATGATGAAGATATCGAGCCTGAAGAATATTATACATTGGGAGCAAAGGCTAGATTACTTGTAAATTTAATAGAAAAAAGAGGTTGGATAGCTTTTGAATATGATACGGTTTATATTGAGGAATATGTAACATTCCCTGGATATAGTCAAAAATTTATAAAACTCTTAAAAGAGTTAGAAAATAGCCAAAATACAGAAAGTGTAAATTATGTTTATGAAACATATTCTAGTCTTAAATCGGCTGATAATGATGAAGAAACTGGATTTATGAAGTTTGTGGCATTAAATAGTGCATATAATAAGACAATTGAATTAAAGGATAGCTTTAAAAGAATTTATCATAGTATAAATAGTTATTATCAAAAACAAATAGATATGGTAAATGTTAATGAACATATTTCTGACCATTATAATAATTATCGTGAAAGTATAGTTTCAAAATATATTTATCCAATGAAATGTAGGGACTCTGTAACAAGGTATAAAAGGTCTATTTTAAATATTGTAAATAAATGGACAATAGAAAATGAAATAATGGAAGAACTAACTAAGCAGGAATTTGAAAACGGTTCTTATAACAGTATAGAAGATGCTTCTGGAGAAATACGAAGAAAACTTTTCTTTATCAGAGATACATATGATGGAGCAGAAGAAGATTTCATAAACGAAATAGATTATAAAGATAAGGAATATGTTAGAGCAACAACAGCCAAAATAGAATACTTAACTAATACAGATAGAAGTATTAGAGGTAAACTTATAGATATAATCAACAATGTAAAGCCTGATAAAATTGCCGAGATTTTTAATCTTAATATTAATATATACTCTCAAAAATATCTGGGAAATACCAGCTTATATTCTAAGAGAAAGAGAGTAGAAAGACCTGTTGGAGCACAGGAAAAAATTGAGGTTCAAAAGGATTTATCTGAGAAAATATTGGAAAGTATACGAACTTCAGATTCTCAGAAGTACAATCAATCAGCAATAAATAGTTACATAGAAAATATTATTGATAATTACGGTGGTATATTGACAGAAATTAATAATGATGAAGATTATATTAAGGCTATATTATCTGTTGTGCACTCTAAAGACAAAAAGGCAAAATATAAGGTTGAAGTTACAGATGAAACTGTTAATAGTGTGGAATATAGTTTTCCAAAAATAATATATAGGAGATAAAATATGCTTGAAAAGTATGAAAGTTTTTCTACTAGAGAAAAAGAAGAATTTAGAGATATATGTAATGAATTATTTGATAAAACTTTTTTAAACGAAGAAGTTATAAGTAATAATGGTGGATTTGTAATAAATGAAAAGTTTAATTTTGTTAGACGAAATTTTGAATTATTTGAAGAATATTTTATGCTTTCAGGTTGGATTTTAGAAAGAAAAAACAATGAAACCATATACATAAGAAATGAAACTGGTAGCAATAGGGTTATATTAAAATTACTTACTACAAAAATGCTTATAGCTCTAAGAGTTATGTATGATGAAAAAAGAAAGACATCTAGTAACAGTAATAGAGTTCAGTTTAAATTAAGTGAACTTTATAATAAGATGCTACACGATTTTGGATTAATAGACAGTATGCCTTCAAAGACGGATAGAGATAGTAGCATTAAAATAATAGAAAAATACAATATTATAGTTAAGGCTGCTGTAGCAGAAGATGAAATGGATAATGTGTATGTTATTATGCCGTCAATTACAGTTGCTGTTTCTGATGATAGAATTAATATGATATACAATCAATTAAAAGAGGAGGATTTAGCAGATGAAGAAATTAACAAAAATGATGTTGACTAAATGGCATTACTTTGAACATAAAATAATTGATTTTGATGATATAAATTTTTTAACAGGTAAAAACTCTTCTGGTAAATCTACACTTATAGATGCTATGCAAGTAGTTTTACTTGGCGAAACAGATGGTACTTCTTTTAATAAAGCCGCTGATATAAAGGCAAACAGGTCTTTTACAAGTTATATAATTGGAGAACTTGGAGATGATATAAATGGTGGAGAAAAATCTCTAAGAGGTGGCAAAGAATTTACAACCCAATTAGTTTGTGAATTTAAAGACACAATGAATGATGAATATTTTTGTATCGGTATATTAGTAGATTCATATTCTGATATGGCAAATGCAAAAAGGGTATTTTTTAGATTAAGAGATAGACTGGATGAAAGTGATTACATATATAATAATCAGCCTAGAAATATAAACCAGTTTAAAAGCTGGTGTAGAGAAAAATATGGCAAAGATGATAAAACTATAAAATTTATGGATACAAATACTGAATATAGGCAAAATATACTTAGTATGTACAATGTCCATGATAGGAAAATGTTTACATTACTAAAAAAATCAATAAGTTTTAAGAGAATAGACAATATTGAAAACTTTATTACTGAAAATATTTGTGATGTTAAAAATGAAATAGATATTAGGTCTATGCAGCTTAATGTTTATGAATATGAGAAACAGAAAGAAAAGGCTGACCAGTTAGAAAAACAAGAAAGAGAGTTGGCTGAAATCAATAACTTGTATGAAAAATATTCTAATAAAAAGCGAAATATTAAAGTATATAACTATATTTCCAATAGATGTGAAGAAATAAGCAAAACTTCTGAAATAGATAACATAAAAAAGGAAATAGAAGCGAAAACGCTGGAGTTAAATACTGCCAAAACAGAACTAGAAATTGTTCGAAAGAATATTGCCCAATATAATAAAGATAATGAAAATGCAATAAAAGAATTAGACCAATGCGAACAGAATAGATTATATGATGAACTTACTAAAAATATTGATATAAGTAGTCAAATCATTGATAGTAAAAATAAAAATATAAACTTTATCATCCCAGAATTAAGGGGAAAATCAGCAAAAATAAACAGTAAACTTAATAGCCTTAAAGATTCTATAGCTAATAAAATTACTTCTTACGAAAATTTAGTAGACGAAAAAGCAAATAGTTTTATATCAGAAATTAAAACTGTAAATAGTGGATTTAATAGTTTAATAAATATAAAGAGAGAGAATTTCAATGCTTATAGCCTTTCCTACTTTAAGGATTTAAAAGATAAATCGCAAAATTTAATGAAAAAGGTCTATGGATTTAAGACAAATACTGAAAATTGTTATAATTCTCTTTTAAGTGAAAAAGCAGAAACTGAAGAAGAATTAAAAAAGCTTAAAAAAGGTAAAAAGCATTATAGTAAGGATTTATTAAAATTAAGAGATAATATATGTAAGCAATTAAAGGAAAAGTATAAAAAAGATATAGAAGTTAATATTCTTGCTGACCTTATTGATATTGATGAAAATTCAGAAGTATGGAGAAATGCAGTTGAGGGATATTTGGGAAATCAAAAATTTAATTTAATTATTGAGCCTGAATATTTTATGGATGCTTATTATATCTATAAAAATATGCGAAAAGAAATTTATTCCTTTGGTATAGTAGATTGTGAAAGAATTTTAAATACGAAAAAGAGCAATGCTGATAATAGTTTAGCTGATGTAGTTGTTACTGACAATAAATATGCTGATGCGTATATAAAATATTTATTAGGACGAGTTTCTCGTTGCAAAGATGATGAAGAAATAAGAAAATACAATATAGGTATTACATCAGAATGTATGTTATATCAGGGGTTTACAGTAAGAGCTATAAATCCCGAAAATTATAAAATACATTATATTGGCAATAGGGCTATAGAACAGCAGATAAAATATAGAGAACAACAGTTGGTTAATTTAACTGATAATTTAACTGTTATTAAAAATATTTTTGATGCTTACAATAGTTTAACTGAAAATACATTGTTTATGAATGATGAATATATTCAAGGTCAACTTTCAAGCTTGTTTGAAGATTTAAAAACAGTAAACATTGAAGAAGATAAAAGAAGTAAATTAATAGAAGAACGCTCTAACATTGATATGACAACTGCCAGAAAAATTGAGCAGAAAATAAAGAAGATAAAAGAAAATTTAAAAGAACTTGACGAAGAACAATCTGTAATAAATAATACAATAGGTGGTTGTAATAACGCAATAGAGTCTAATAAAGATAGACTTAATGTAGCTGAAAATGAATTAAGAAATATAGCTTATAATATTTCCAGAGAATATAGTGATTTTACAGAAAAAGAAAAAGCTGAAGAAAGATTAGCAACAGATATTAAAACAAATTCTGATATTTTAAAACTTAAAAATGACTATAGAAATAAAGTCTTTAGAACTAATAGAGATGTAAATAATCTAAACGGAGATATTAGGGCTAAAAAAGAAAACTATAACAGAAATTATAATATATCTTTGGTAATTAATGAAAATGATAACTTTGAATTTAATGATGAATGGGAAAGAATAAAAAATATATCTCTACCACAGTATAAGGATAAAATTGCTGTAGCTAGGAAAGAGTCAATGGAACAGTTCCAATCTGATTTCTTAGACAAAATGAGAGATAACATAATGACAGCTCAGCAACAAATTAAAGAGATAAACGAGGCGTTAAAACTTGCCGAATTTGGTAGTGATAAATATAGCTTTGAAGTTAAACCTGAAAAAGCCTATATGGAATATTATAATATGATTATGGCGGATAGAATGGGTGGCGATTCCATATTTGATTTGAATTTTCAACAGCAATATGGAGATACTTGTAATAACCTTTTTGATAAAATAACTTCTGTATCAGACCAAATGACAGAGGAAAGTAGAAAAGAATTAGATAATAATATAAGTCTATTTACTGATTATAGAACATATTTGAAATTTGACTTGTATGTAACTAATGCCACAGGCAGAAAAGAAAGTTTAGTAAATGGAATAAAGAGTAAATCAGGTGGTGAAAGACAAACTCCATTCTATGTATCATTCCTTGCAACATTTGCACAATTATATAAAGTTAATGAATTTAATTATAAAGGTAATACTGCAAGATTGGTTATTTTTGATGAGGCATTTAATAATATGGACAATGGCAGAATAGATGAAAGTATTGAACTTTTAAGAAAATTAGGCCTACAGGCTATTATATGTGCTCCAGATAATAAAATTGCTAATATTTCTACAAAAGCTGATAAGACACTTGTGTTGTATAGAGAGGGGAGAGATATTGATGTCTTCGATTTTGATAAGGAGATGAAAAAGGTTGAGGCTAGCTTATGAAATACTCAATATATTACTTGATAAGTATGAAAGGAGTAGTCAATCTAAAGGAAATACCTGCAATAGGAGAATACTTTTAAAATTAGATAACGATTTTATAAAATATAGAAATTCAGACTATGAAGATAAAGAAGAATGTAATCACACAATTATCCAATTTAAAGAACAACATATAATAGATTTTAAATGGGAAAAACATAGAGTAGATATGATTATAGAAGAAGTATGGCTCAACAAAGAATATATTCAAAAGGCTTATAGTGTTGCAAATAGAGAATATATCGGTGATATAATTCAAGAAAGAATAAATATAATTAAAAAATATATGTCATCTATAACTACACCATGGATTTTAGACTTTTTACATTATCACTTGGATTATATATCTTCCGAAAAGAAACTAAAAAAGCCTTTTAATAAGGATATGCCATATATAGAAGATGTTCTTTTGGCTTTGGATAACATAGATAAAATTAAAGAACCTATTCCTGTGAGAGTGTTTAGTTCAAAATGTTATAAAAACTCTAAAACATTTGAAAATAAATACCAAAATTGTGTTTTAAGCATAATTAAAAAATATGAATACACAATTAAAGATTTATTGGATAAAGACCCCGAATTAGAAATTTCAAATAGTGAAATACTTTCACAGATAGGTATTATATCTAAACCAGAAATATTTGAGTTTTCTGGAAATTGTGATATTTTTACTTCAGAAGGTTCGGTTAATAGTTATATTTTTAAATCGGGTATGGTTATGAATAATTATTTTGTAAATAGTATAGAAAATATAAAATTTAATAATATAACCGATGTTATATTTATAGAAAATAGAACTAACTATTACGACTATATACTTAATCAAAAAGAAAATGAATTTGTTATTTTCCATGGGGGTTTTTATAGCCCTCAAAAAGCTAAACTTTTTAGAAAGCTTATAAAGGCTGTTGACGATAATATAAAAGTTTATTTTTGGGGTGATATTGATTTAGGTGGATTTAATATGTTTGTTAGACTGAAAGAAAATATCATTCCAAATCTTCAACCTTTAAATATGGGATTAGAGGAATATAAAAAATATTTATATAGTGGGTTAGAGAAAAATGAAGATTATTTAGGTATATTAAAAGGATTATTGAACGATGAAAAATATGGATCTTTTTATG
>OLNN01002941.1_pt1 | contig 11334 bp, 2 predicted proteins | sample 1672141 | NCBI WGS metagenome assembly OLNN01 (sample SAMEA3136652, study PRJEB25190) | human gut metagenome | biome: human gut; feature: human-associated habitat; material: faeces | place: Austria | collected 2013 | reverse complement strand
CGCCCCATTCTTCATTGTTCCAGGTAGCTCCGTTCTGCAGGAATACGTTGATCGCGCCGTAGAAGGTCTTGCTGCCTGAATTTTTACCTGCATCACCAAACTTGTTGTATGCCACACCGGTCCATTCAGAGTCTGCCGTTGCCAGTCCCAGATTGACGTAAGTGTACTGTTCCGGTTCGTTGGGGTTCACGGCACCCGTTGATGCTGTGACATTACCTTTCAGCACCAGTTTGTTATCTCTAGCGCTGGTTGCCTGATAGTTATCATCCAGATTGACGTTCAAACTGGTGGTACCAGATTCTGCCAAAAGCGCATAGTAGTTATGGGTGTTGTCCTTATTGATCTCGATGTTGCCTCCGCCATTGATCGTAAGCTTTGCATGACCGCCGTTTGCAAACAGGCCGTTACCGTCGATCTTAGCATTGACATCCCCATTGATAGTAACCTTCGGTCCCATCTGCAGGGAGTAATTGCTGCCGCTGTATACCAAAGAGCAGCCGTAATAGCCAAAAGCACCTTCCTTGGAGGTCAGGCCCCATTCGCTGTTTTCGTTGCCCATAGCGGTTACATTGCCGTTAAAGGTTACTTCGGAATTACCGTTTGCATACAGACCTAAGGTATAACCGATACCCTTCATATTGAACTCGGTATCACCGTTGATGGTCAGCTTCATCGGCTTATCCTTGCTCTGAGCACCCTGGCCTACATTGATACCTTCAACACGACCATTGGTACTGCTGCCGTTGATTACCAGCTTGCCTGCATTAACAGTTACGCCGTCAGCAGAGCTGGCGCCAAGTCCATAAACGGTAGAATCCGTACTAGAATTAGCATTAAGAGTCAAGGTTTTACCCTTAGCATCTATTATTGCAGCCTGTCTCAGGTCTATAGAAGACTTGTCGTCAGTAGTAATGCTGCTGTCTTTTTTAAATTTATAGCTGCCGTCATCTTTAATAACATTTGCCTCGGCATATTCTCCATCTTGGGAATTAACACCTGTCAAAGTAGTAGTAAATTCTGTTTTGGTTTGATTTATATCGGAAACAGTAGTACCTTGACCAGTCTGAGCATCAAAGTAAATATCTGCTGTTTTTAAAGCCTTGGAGGAAGCAGTCAGACCTTCAGCAATAACAGCCTTACCGTCTAAAGCATTCTCACCATTTTTAGCAGCATTGTAATACAGCTTGCCTGCCAACGCATTCAACGCAGCTTTTACAGTTACATCATTGTTAACATCAACATTATTAGTAATCAGGGTAATATTGCTGCCAATCTTAGCAGTATCAACAACGACATTGCCTGAAGTATAGTCAGCAGTTTTAGTGCCATCATTATCATGCTCATAGAACACAGTTGTATAACCGCGGTAATTACCCAAATTCAGCGCTGCATTATCCTTTTGGAAGATATAGCCGGTGTTTGCTGTGCCCTCGCTGCCGACAAACTGCTTCAGGCTGCTGCCATGATAATCATAGTCGTCCTGGCTGGTGCTGGTATTAGTCCATTGTGCACCGTTCTGCAGCATCATATATGCATCGCCTTCACCATTATTGGTGTACATGATGCCCTTGAAATAGGAATCTGCGGTATTCAGGCCCAGTGTTACTGTGCCTTGGTCTTTGCCGACATCACCGACACGGATATTACCGTCTATCTGTACATCACGATTGGCATCGGAAGAAACAATCCCGCCATTCTCCAGCTTGGAGTTTACAGACAGCAGACCGCCTACAACATTAGCAGCACGGCCAGTGCTGGTTTTGAAAGCGCCGCCACCGATATAAGCAGTAGGTACTCCCTGAGTATCACCAGTATAATCGCCACCTCTGACGGTAATCACATCGCTGCCGTTACCGACATACATATCAACCAGACCGGAAATCTTCAAGTCGGCACTGCCAGAGTTTTTCCAAACATAAATGCCATTTTCTACCTGATCCTGGCTTGAATGGAATTTAATTGCATTATCCCAGCCTTCTTCATTGTTGATAGTAAGGCTGGAAAGGCCCTTGCCATCATGGTAGCTGCCCTCCTGGTTGGTGCCGGCAAGATAAATACCGGTAATATTACCGGTTGCCAGGCCAGGACCACCAGCAGAAAGCTCCATGCCCTTAACATTGTTAATAGTCAGGCTGGAAGAAGTAACATGAAGAACATTAGGACTGATGGCACCGGGATTAAAAACCGCCCCCTGTGCAACAGGATCCATGTTCATCGCTACGTCAAGACGATGTCCCTGCATATCAATAGTTACCGGATTATAGCCTGCAACATAGATACCACCAAACAACGGTGTCCAAAAGTTCAGATTCTGTTCCGATGTTTTGGGCTTCAATGTGATATCCTCATTGAAGGTATAGGTGTGATTAGCAGCATCATAAACGCCTTGATTCTGCCAATACGTGCGCATAGAAGCACCATAGTTGTTGCTTTCCGAAATAGCCTTGTCATGCACACTTGCGGCAAATGCATTGTTGGCACCTAAAACGGTCGCGGCAACGACCAGTGCCAATAAAGCTTTTCTCTTTTTTTGACTTAACTTCAGCATACTTTCCTCCTTAGTAAAAGTTTTGAGCGACAGCAGTTATACACACTGTTTCTGCTGTCTCCCCTATACAGAGCCCGGCTCCGTACAGCTTATATTAAAATTTTGCAGACCACTGCTTTCACAGCAACCTGCGATTTCATAAGCAAAAGTTTACTCTACCGGGCAATTGATCTCGATGTTACCTCCGCCATTGATCGTAAGCTTTGCATGACCGCCGTTTGCAATCAGGCCGTTACCGTCGATCTTAGCATTGACATCACCATTGATGGTGACTTTCGGTCCCATCTGCAGTGCCTGCCGCATAAAGACCTATCGTGTAGCCAACCCCCTGAACGTTCATTTTAGTATCGCGGTTGATGGTCAGCTTCATCGGGTTATCCTTATTCTGCTGACCCTCACCATCTACGTTGATGCCTTCAATGCGACCTTTAGTACTGTTGGCGTTGAGTACCAACTTATTAGCAGTAATGGTTACGCCGTCAGTGGTATTGGCACCGATGGCATGAATAGTAGGATCGCCAGTACTATTGGTATTAAAAGTCAGCGTCTTGCCCGTTGCATCGATGGTTGTTGCCTGGTTCATATTAGAGCCGTGCTGATTCGTCGTCGTGATCGTGCTGTCTTTTTTAAACTGGTAGCTGCCATCCACCAGAACGCCTCCATCCGCATACGCAGTATCGGATGCCTCCACACCGGTGATCGTTGTGATAAACTCGGTTACGGTCTGCGGATTCTTTTCATACGAACCGCGGCCTTCATCGGTAAACGTGATATCTTCCAACGCGAGTGTCTTGGAAGACGCAGTGAGACCTTCTGCCACACCCACTTTGCCTGCCAGATTGTTTTCGCCACCCGTGTACGCACTGTAAACCAGCTTGGACGCCAAAGCATTCAGCGCTTTGGCGAGGGTATCCTTATTATCCGCATTCACCTTGTCGGTCAGAAGAGTAATGCCTGAGCCTTTGGCGGCACTGGTAATGACGGTATCTCCGCCCACGTACGAGGACGCATCTGTACCGTCTCCGCTGTGATCATAGAAGACTGTCGTGAATCCGCTATACTGCCCAAGATTCAGGTTTCCGCCTGCATTACGGAAAATATAGCCTGTCTCAGCCTCAGTGCCACCGCCCGCAAAAGACTGCAGGCTGCTCCCCGAGCTGCCGCTCTTCCAGCTGGCGCCTTGGCTCATAAGGACATACGCGTCCCCGCCTCCTATTCCCTGCGTGATGGAACCATTCAAATAAGAATCTCCGGTATTCAGCGCCAGTGCCAATGTGCCATGTTTATTCGCTCGCATCCCGTTTTTCTGTACTACGATATTCCCATCGATCTGCACATCGTGAGTTCCTGCCACTGCGGTCAGGACGCCGTCTTTCAAAGCAGCATTGATATCCAGCTCACCCGAGGAAACTTCCGCCGCCAGACCGGATGCCTTGATCTTACCGCCACCGATAGAAACGGCAGTTTTGTCACCAGTATTGTAATCCGTATCTTTGACAACGATGCCTTTCGCTGCAGAGCCGCCTGATACATCGATATTCACACGACCTTTGACCTGAAGGCTGGCTGCTTTATCGCCAGTTTCCACATACATACCCGTAGAGTTTTGGGTATTGTGATAGGTGACAGCATCTGTTGCCGCATCCCCATTCTCAATCACAAGCCCTGTATCGCCATTTCCCGAGTAGGTGGGTTTGATATAAATCCCATACCCATCAATATCATCCGCATAGGGATTCTGTAATGACAGGTCTATTCCCGCCGTATTTTTGATCGTGATTTTTCCGGCATACACGCCTAACGCTGCTGCTCTTTTAGGAGTTGTATTATTGACGGTCAGACCTGCGCTCAGATGATGCTGACCCATATCGATGGTCGTATCACTGCCATTGGCAAAAATAGCGGCTGCTGTCGTATAGTATCCTTGACCACCAGTATTCACAGCCGAGGACTTGACGGAAAGCTGTGCATCCTCTTTGAATGCATAGGTTCCATCATCGCGTACTCCTTTACCATCCCAGTAGGTACGATTGCTCTCAAGATCCTCATTGATCTGCTGATCATAGGTCGCCGCCATCGCAGTCGTCCCGCTGAAGAGAGCAGTCATCACAGCCATCGTCAGCCATGCATATTTCCTTTTATTCCATAATTTCATGACATATCTCCTGTCTATCAAAATAGAATCTCTAAAAAGAAACCTCTTTGCTCCTCCTTTTTGCTACCAAAGACGAAGAAGGATTCCATTTTCCTCGTTTTTATGGAAATGTATGAAAAAAGGAAGGAACTACAATAAAGCTTGCATGATTTGCAATCCCTTCCTGAAAACAGACTAGAATCTGAGCTTCATGCCCATGGTCAAGCTTCTCCCCGGCATGGAGTACCAAGACTCGGGACCACCCTGCCAGATGACATTGGTGCGGTCTGCCCACAGCTTATTGAAAAGGTTATCCACTTTAAGGTAGAAGGTCGTCTCCTTGTTCGCCGCGTAATTCAAGGACAGATTGAAGATAGCGTATTTATCGGAAGGCCAAGCTTTCGGCACTTTGACATTTCTTGTATCTCTGATGAAGTAGAAGCCATCCAGTGCAGCACTGAATTTGTCTTTGCTGTAATCGATACCGAATGTAGCTTTATCTTTCGGCGCGTAACCCAAGTCATATGTTCCGCCATCGTCATAGAACAGATGCGACCAGCCAAGACGAGCCGACCAGTTATCATTCATCTGCACATGGTACTCTGCATTCCAACCACGGGAAATACCGTTTTTATAATTGACAAAGGTATTATCTTCCGTATCATCATTGCTCTTGTATCCGATACCTACTTCTGTTTCAGTCTTGAACCAATTCAAGGTCAGGTAGCTGCGATCACTGAACTTTCTGTTGTAACCGATACTGGTCGTCCTGCCATACGAAGCTTCCAAAGATTGGTTACCATATTTCGGATCAAAGAGCTGATCCATCCCCGGCAAGATATAGAAATCACTGCGACCTGCATAGATGGTATCCTTCTCAGTCATATCCCAACTGAGTTTATAGCTTTCTGAGCGATGATTCTTCACCTGACTAAGTCCCGCTGCCGATTCCGGACGATCCCAACGGATACCGCCTGACAGTGTCAGTTTCGGCAGGATTTCCCAGTCATCCTGCATATAGTAAGATGTACTCTTGAGCCATTTATCAGAAGCGGTGCGTCCGGTCCCCGTATTAGAAGAGCCGCCTTTCGCCTTTGTATAGTCGACACCGAAGACGAGGCTGTGTTTCCCGCTCTGATAATGCAGCGCATCCGAGAAGAAGGTGTACTTGTAGCTGGAAGCTGCTGTATATGGACTACCAATAGTCCCATGTATATCGCCTTCTCCAAGCGGCTTGTTATAAGAGTCCTGCACCTCGCTTCTTCTATATGTCAGGCTGTTATGCCAAAGATCCGACAATTTCCAGTCATCGGTGAGTGACCACATTTTGGAACGATAAAAGCCATGGTATGGTCCGATATAGATATAATCCTGCCCACTGTAATGGGTGTGTGTTTCATCATAGTTAAGCGTAACGGAATGGTTCGCATTGAAGTCATACGAAATCTTTGCACCGGAACTTCTGGTATTGGTATGCCCTTCCCACAGCTTTCCAGCTCCATCTTTTGTGCTTCCGATGATGGATCTGTCAGAATAGACGTTGTATCCCAGCTTTCCTTTGCGCCCTTGGGTGTTCAGATTATAGATTTCTTTCCCGAAGCTGCCTCGGCCGATATCGATCGTAGATGCCGTCTGGTCGATCTTTCTGGTGATGATATTGATGACACCGCCTTTAGCCCCGCTGCCATACGTCACACCAGCCGCGCCTTTCAGGACCTCGATATGATCGATATTATCCATATTATTCAGAAGCGAAGCGTACATATAACCACTGTTTCCCGGGCCCTGCATGGCGGTGACTCGCACGCCATCGACAAGGATGACTACATCCGAGCTGCCATTGATACGGATACCAGACAGATTCGCATTCACGCCATTGGCCCCATAATTCAGGAACTGTACGCCGGGCACCGTACGAAGAGCAGACTCAATGGTATCAATATGCATCTCTTCGATTTCTTTGCGGGAAACAATGCTCAGATCTGCTTTTGCCTCCAAGATCGGCTGCGGTACACGATTCGCCGTGACGACCACCGGTCCTAATGTAAAGACCGGCGTGCCATCATGATCTCCCTCATAGGAAACGGAAGCTGAGCTGTACGTTTCTACAGAAGCCTCTTCATACGGCGTCTTTCTTGATGCTGTGTTTTCTTCAGTACTCTTGGCAGCTGTCTTTGTTGTAACAGCGGTATTCGATACCAGGTTTATCTTTTTCAAAGGTGCTGTCTCTGCCGCTGAAGCAGCCGCAGTCCCTTGATTGCCTTTACTCTCATCTTTGGCTGCTTCCAGCGTCTTTTGCAGCATCGCTTTTTTCTCTTTTGCCCCCGGTGTTACGCCGCTTCCTACTGCAAAGCGGACGCCGCCATTGACTTTCCATTCCTGCTCATATTCGCCACCGAAGGTACGCGATACATCAAAGTAAGCTGTCCCGTTCTCACCAAGCTGAAGTGTGGTCCCCATGGTGGCTTCGATCCAGGTATCCTTCATAGATACCTCAGTCTGTTTCAATCCGCCATCATCGGCATAGTAAGTCCCGCGAACGGCACCATTGAACTCATGTGCCAGATCGAGCTTCCCATAGAACGTACCGTACTTTCCATTTCTGCCAGCTTCGACTCCGATACGTCCTACCGCACTGTCAAAACTGCCCTGCCCGATCTGCAGTTCTTCCTCTCCGCTATGTGCTGTAAAGCGATTGGCATCGACATGAGACCACGTCATCTGCATCTGTGGTTCGATATATTTCTTGTCGCTGCCGAATCTCTTTCCATACCGAGAAGAAATGCTATAAGCTCGATTTCTGTAGTTTCCTTTCAGTTCATTGCCGATACCGTTATAGACGGTGAAGTCATTTCCTACACTGCCAGCCTTGACCGTCAGGTCGAAATGATCCTGATTTCCAAGATCTTTGGATCCATACAGCCCGATACTATACACTTTCGACTTACCGGTATTTCCAGTCACAGTACCAAAGTCTTCATCCTGATAGGTGTAATTGGAATCACCGGTCTGGTAATCGATGGCCGCTCCGGCGATCACGCCTTCCGGATAGACCTTGTCATAGCCGACCTGCACACCCCAGTACTGGTTTGTGATGTCGATCCCTGTCGCATCATAGCTATCTTTTCCTCCATAGGTACGTGCCCAGAGACCATCTTCTTCCATATTCCGGCGCAGGAGATCACCTCGATAGATGAGGTCGTCGGCATTCGCACGCCACGACATGAGAGAGCTGGTGATCGCAGCCCTTGCCCCTTTCATGATAGCGGTCTCAAAATCACCGCTGATATTGATCAGATGTCCGTTATATTGCCCTTTTCCATCCTGCTCAGTACCGAAAGTCATATCCCCCATGAAGCGTGACAGGCTGGAAGATGTCAGCCCGGAAGCGATAAGCATCTTCCCTGTGAGATTGCCATCCCCGCTTTCGTAGTAGAATTTCTGCGCCAGCGCACGGAATGCATTCTCTACGGCGTCCTGACTGCTCGTCTGGATGCCTTTGCTGTCTGTAGCCGCGATGACCATGGATCCTCTCTCTGCCGCTTTGATATGGGTATCTCCGCCCTTGTAGTCATTGACGTCGGTTCCATGATTATCATGTGCGTAGCTAATGATGTGCGTGCCGCTGTAGTTATTGATTGTCAGCCTGCCAGCATTTTCACCCATAGAAATGAAGCCATTCACGGGGATTTCTTTCGAGCTGTTGTCTGATGGATCCACATACTGGATGGTCTTTAGTGTCTTACTGCCAGACAGACTATCAAGCACCGCTTCCCCTGTGCTGGTATTTATCCAAGAGCCACCGTCCAACTTCAGATGGACTGCAGCATCGGCATTGTTCTGGCCGCCTTTCCAAGTCGCTTTATCTGTCACAGTGAGATCGACTTTACCATCATCTCCAAGAGCCATGAGAGTGATGCCCTCCGGAGCCATCTTTGTGATATTTCCTGTAAACGCATTTCCATTTCCTGCAACAGCCAAATCGATAGTGCCGCCATTCGCTACAGACAGGTCGCCCGTGACGGAAGATGCCTTTTTCTCCTGGTTGATGGAAATCTGGCTATTCTTACTAATGATCTGCCCTTTGATGGTGCCGCTTCCCAGAGTGACTTTGCCACCATTTTCTGCATGAATGGCTTTCTTATCTGCCAGTACATCGACATCGCCCGCTATCGTGACGCTTCCACCATTCGCCAGAATGCCATTTTCTACATGATTCGTTTCTACGCCGACAGCCAATTTTTTCGCATCAATGGACACCGCATGGCCATTGGTCTCGATCCCGGTTTTGGCATTCAGCTGCAGCGTCGTATCTTTGGCATCGATATTCACTTTGTCTTTGGCTGCAATGGCCGTCCCATTTTCTACGGTGATCGTAGTCGGATCCAGCGTGAACTTGTAAGTACCGTCATCCTTGCGAATATTGGCATTAGTGTAGGCTGTATCACCGGTCGTTCCCGTGATCCCTCCCTGAATGCGATTCGTATTCTGCTCGCCCTCTTGTGGCTTTACATAGGTGCCTGCGCCAGTTTTTTTATCAAAGGTAATCATACCGCTGACATCGGCCTTTACGCTCGATGCCGTCAATCCGGAAGCAATGATAACAGTCCCTGACAGGTTGGATTCCCCATTCACATAATTCGAATAAATGAGTTTGCTCGCCAGGGCATTCAGCACTTTGGCAACGGCATTGCTATCATTGACATCGACCCCATTATTTCCCGTCGCAAGCGTGATATTAGAACCAGTGGCAGCATGAACGATCGTGGTATCCCCGCCGATGTAATCTGACTTTTCCATGCCGCTGCCATTATGCTGATAAATGACAGTGGAATAGCCGCTATAGTTATCAATATGAATCTGTGACTCATGATTCTGCGTCAGATAGCCTGTCTTTTCAGCAGACGTTCCCCCATAGAAATTATGAATATATGATACATTATCATAGAGTCCATAATTCGGTCTGCTGTAGTTTGGCATATTGGCCGCATCCATGCCATTGGTGCGGGAAGCGGCTTCATGCTGCCACTTGGCACCATTCTGCAGCCATACATTGACCTCACCTGCCTGCTCTTTGCTGAAGTTATCTACAACGCCTTTCCAGTAAGAATCTTTTGTTGTCAGTGCTACATTGATACGGCCGTCCTGATATACATCACTGGCACTAGTCCCTGCAGAACGCTTGGAGGCGATCACATTACCGATCATATATACATCGCCGTTCTGTGCCTCACCATTTTTTACATTCACATTGACCGTACCCCCGAAGCTTGCCAGTGAGTAGTACGCCTCCTTGAAGCTGCCATCCGCCTTTCTTTCATCATCCGGTGTCACAATGCGGATGGATGATCCATTCAGTGTGATCGTGGACAAATCATATGGATCCACATCCGCACCGTTATAGGTATTTGTCAATACCGCTGTACCTCGGACAGCAATGTCTACATCGCCATCGACTGTGATATTACCGCGAGATTCTCCTACATAAAAGCCGGATGGCTGCCATCTGGCGCCCGTGTAGTTGAATCCATCGTTGGTCACATAACCCCCTGGACCATAATTACCATGTACATTATTTGTCACCACGCCCCAGGGATTTTCTGCGTCATCTTTACGCATTTTCACATTGCCATCAATAATCAGCGTGCCATTCCCCCCGACCTGCACACCTTGTGTCAGATAATCTGCCTTCGTTTGAATATCGAGATCGCTGTGGATCGTTGTCGTACCTGAACCTATATTCAAGCCAGTGGCTCCGCCAAAAGCATTGGGAATCGTATTTTGTACCCGAAGCGTAATGGTTCCTTTATTTCCATTTGATGAGTCAACGTTATTTACGATAAAATGATTTCCCGACTGTGAAAAGGAAATCACGTTTTGATTGACGACAGAAAACGACTGATCCCGACCGCCAAAATCATAGATGATTTCATTTCCCTGTTTCTTGACCGAGCTGCCATCCCCTTTGACAAGTTTATTGTCTGATCTATAAGCACCCGTAAGTCCCGTTGTATAGTCCGCCGCCTGCACCACACCACTCAAACCAGTGGTGAGCACCAATGCGGCCAATAATGTACTCCATTTCCCTGTCTTACTCTTTTTCATATTGACTACTCTCTCCTTTTGCATTGAACCATACAAAAAAGCAAGTGACTGGCACACCAAAAAACTGATCCGACCCATATCACTTGCAGGTTTGATTTCTGTAACAAAAACAGGCGGCACCCCGACTCAGTTCTTCGCTTCTCCACTCCTCTGAGAAAGGCTTACAGTGGATAAGCTCCCTACACGGTTGCAAGACAGCTCCGGATTTTCACCGAATTTCCCGCACGCAGTCCTATAGACTTCTGTTCCTTGTATTTAATTGTTTTCATTTTAATCCGTATGATTATCATACGGTCAAGGAAAAATAATTATTTTCTCTATTTTTTCCAATCTATCAGCCTTCTTTTACACAGACGAAAAGCTCCCGCGAAACAGGGGATCGTACCCATCTATGTTTCGCAGGAGCTTTTTTGTCCGTTTCTCTTTCTTGCCGGGTCATCGGATGAAACCAGCACCATGCCAGTTAGTTATCCACTGCCGATTCGAAAAACCTATCAGAATCTGAGGCGGATGCCGGCATTCAGCTTCCACTTTCTCTGGAAGTCGC
>OLNN01002935.1_pt1 | contig 11364 bp, 19 predicted proteins | sample 1672141 | NCBI WGS metagenome assembly OLNN01 (sample SAMEA3136652, study PRJEB25190) | human gut metagenome | biome: human gut; feature: human-associated habitat; material: faeces | place: Austria | collected 2013 | reverse complement strand
CCGAAAAAGTGTATAGGGGAGCTGTGTGGGGAAAAGTGGTAGATTGTGGAAGAGGAGAGGAGTTGGTGGGCAACGTTTTGCCCCCTTTTGTCAACACTTTTTCCAAATTTTTGCTCATTTTGACTTGATTTTTGCCAGCTTTTGGGTTTATTATTATATTGTAAATGAAAAACAAAGACATTTACACGACAATATAATACTTTACTACATCTTTTGAAGTCTTTTTGCAAAAAATTGCTCAAAAGAGTTGCAATTTGGGTGCAAAGTGTTATATAATATATATAGAAATAAAGAAAAAGTATTATTTCTAAAGGTGATGATATGAGTAAAGTTAAACTTACTGGGTATGATTATGATTACTACATAACCGATACAGGACGAGTTTATAAGAATGGGAGGCTTTTATCTCCTGCGAATAATGGTTTAGGTTATCTTGATATTAAACTATGGAAGAATGGTAGGAGGGTACATCATTATGTGCATAGACTTGTATGGCAAACCTTTGTAGGTGAAATTCCAACAGGGTATGAAATAAATCATAAAGACCATAATAAAGCCAATAACAACCTGAGCAATTTAGAGTTAGTAACTCATTCAGTAAACCTAAGGAAGGCTGTAGAAAAATATGGTAAGTTTGGTTTTCTTAAATAAACATCGCGGGGTAGTGAAGTGGTCATCACGTGAGTCTCATAAACTCAAGATCGTGGGTTCAAATCCCACTCCCGCAACCAATTAGGGTTGCTAATGATAGCTACTAAAAAATTGCAAAAAAAATTAAAAAAGACTTGCAGTAAGGTAGCAACTCATATTATAATATATATGTAATAAAGAAAAAGAATAAATAAAAAAGACTTCCCTTTCTTCCCCTTAGTATTCGCAACATACTCTGGTTTAGTTGGAAGCACAAAATATTTTATAGAGAAAGGGTATCCAATTGGCTGCTATAAGGTTGGATATTAGGGTGAATATTATGGCTAAAGAAAGATTTAATGTAATGGGAAAAGAATTAACTGCAAATGAAAAAGCAGTATATGAATTCGTTCGTGATAATGGAGTTGTAGACTACAAACAAGTTGCTGAAAAGTTAGAAATCTCTCCTAAGAGTGCATCAAGCACTTTAGCAAGATTACAAGCAACTCATAAACTTTTAAAGAAAAACGCTCCACAAGTTGCAACTACTTACGAAATTGATGACGAAGTAGAAGCAGATGAAGACTCAGCTGAAGACGCTGAGTAGTCTTCTGCATAAATATGGACTTAGTGGTATAGGTATAGGTATAGAGTAGAGAAATCTACTCTTTTTTATTTAAAATAATTTTAGACTTGACAAACAGTACCTTCATATGATAAATAAATTTTATAAACTTTTGCTCAAAAAAGACTTGACGACATGCTCGAATTTGTAGTAAAATAATTATAATGGGGGAGTATTATTATAAAAAAAGAAAAATTTATGGAGATGATGTTATGTCATATGGAAAAAGATATAAATCCGGTGTATATTATATTGTATCTTTATATAATGATAAGATATATATTGGTTCTAGTAAAAGTATAGATAGTAGAATAAAGATACATGCAAGATTACTTAGAAATAATATGCATCCAATAACAAGGATGCAACTAGACTATAATATTTACCCCAAAGGTTTTATATGGGGTGTTTTAGAATACACGGACAATTATAAGCAACAGGAGAAGTATTATATAAACTTATTAGGAGCAAACGATGTAGCTTTTGGATATAATACTAATATCTAATTTTCCAGCTCCCATAGCCACCTATACCAAAGGTATGGGGTCCAGCTCCCTTTGGGGGCTATATTAGGGGCTATATTTTTTTCCAGCTCCCTAAGCTTTGCTGGCACTGAGAGCTTTTTCAGCTCCATTTTGCTGGCAAAATTAGGTGGTCACCATAGCAATTGGTAACCCACCAAAAAAAGGACAGACTCCCCCCTTCTCTCAGTAAGCCCCACGTCTTTACTCTACTCAGACAATGTCTGGTGCGTGCCTTAATGCCAATCTTAAATTTTTCTTTTTCCTCCTTTCTTTATTTTATATATTTATTATAAATCTTTCAGCTCCCAGAAGTCAATTCTTTTTTGCAAAATTTTTCCAACTTTTGCAGCTCCCACTAAGGCTTACCTGGGGGTGCAGCTCCCAGCTTTTGGGGGGGTGGGCAAGAGCAAGCGCTTTTGCTGGCATTTTTTACTACCAAAAAAAAGGGTAGATTCTCCCCTCCCCTTCTTCTGGCAGTTAGATCTCATTACACGGCTCGGGTCTAACTATTGCCCAATATTTAATTTTTATTTTTCTCCTTTCTTATATTATAATTATATAATATTTTACCAGAAGAAGTCAACTATTTTTTTAAATTTTTTCCAGCTCCCAATTGCCAGCTCCTATAGAGCCCAAGTACCAGCTCCCATCCAGCTCCAATTAGGTGGCACCGGAAGGTGGCTGCACCACCTTGATCTACCATGACCTGATCACTTTGTCAAGTAGAAACTTTTTGAAAAAATTTTTCTAAAAGACTTGAAATCTGGTCTATAATCTGTTATAATATATACAGAAAATAAAAAAAGAAAGGAATGATGCAAAAATGAGAGAAAAGATTGTTAAAAGACTACATCAATTACAAATGATGATTCTAACTGCCAATGATAAGGAGTTAGATAAAATTGCTATTGAATTAGTGGAAATTGAAAAGAAACTTATCTCACTAGAAATTAGCAAAAAAAATTAAAAAAGACTTGAAATCTGGTGCAACTTGTGTTATAATTAATATGTAAGATGAAGAAAGAAAAGAACAAAAATTTTAATAAAAAAATTAAAAAAGTTCTTGACTTTCACCCCCATCTTATGATATAATAAATATATAAAGAAAGGGAGAGAACAAAGTTCTCTAAAGGTGAAAAATTATGGCTAAAGCAAAAGAAACATTCAAAGTAAGAGGAGTAGAACTAACTGCTCACGAAAAAACTGTATATGAAAAAGTAGTTGAACTTGGAAAAGTTGACTACAATGCAATCGCAACTGCAACTGGTATTAGTGCAAAAAGTGCAATCGCAACTCTTGCAAGACTAGAAAAAACTCACGGATTGCTAAGAAAAAATGAACCTGTAAAGGTTACAACTTACGAAGTAGCAACTGATGTAAATGAAGATGTCGAATAGACATCTTTTTTTGTCAACTTTACATACGAACATATGTTCGCTTTACACTAAAAAATTTCTAAAAAATTTTTGCAAAAATACTTGACTTTTCTCAGCTCCCTGTGGTATAATAAAAGGTTGGGGGGTAGGGGGGACTGGCGTCCCCTATATTTTTTTTGATCTAAACCCTCTCTTCTATTATATCATATCCTGAAGCAAAAGTCAATAAAAATTGAGAAAATTTTTTTAAAAAATTTTTCAAAAAATACTTGACTTTCGGAGGCAAAATGTGGTATAATAAAAGGGGGAGAAGTATTTTTTTTTTTTTTTTTTTTTTTTTTTACTGGTCGCAGCTCGCTCAGCTCCCAGCTCCCAGCTCCGATACGCCCGGGTGCGTTGTCCCGGCCCGCCGGGCGGGACTTTTGCCCGTCCCCTCTTGATCTTTGCTCGGGGCGAACAAATGTTCGGTTTGATACACGTGGGTGCGTTGTCTTTCCTTATTATATATAAAAAAAAGTAAAAAGTTTTTTGAAAAGTTGTTAAAAAATGCTTGACTTTATTTTTTATATTTGATATACTTGTATTGTCAATGAAAGACAAGGCAAAAAATTATTTCAAAAAGTTTTTAAAAAGTGCTTGACTTTTAAAAAATGATTTGATATAATTAAGATGTCATTAAGAAAGGAAAGTGATTAGAAATGACACCAGCAAAAAGAAAAGAAACTCGTAAAAAATACGAAGAAATGCAAAAAGCAAGAAAAAATGAAAGATTAGGACTTGCTAAAAAGCAAACTACAAAAAAGAAAAGAAAATAAAAAAACTTTTCAAAAAGTAGTTGACAATGAAAATTATATTTGATATAATTAAGTTGTCATTAGGAAATAAGAAATTATTTCTTAATGAGTGCTTAATTAAGCACAAAGTAGTTATAAAAAGTGGCAACCCCACTAAAGAAAGGAAAGTGATATATTATGGCTACAAAAAAAGTTTTATTTAATGTAAAGGGTGTTGAAATGACACAAAATGAAAAAAATGTTTTTGAAAAGGTAGTGGAAATGGCAAAGCCTGTAAATTATAAAGAAATTGCTATTGCTTGTAATATTACCGAAAAACAAAGCATTGGAACATTGGCAAGATTAGAAAGTCAAAAAGGTGTTCTAAAAAAGAACGAACCTAAAAAAGGAACTTTCTACAAGAAAAATAATGCAATGTTAGAAAGTGTGGACTTGTCAAAGATTACAGACAAAGAAAAAAGTGTTTTGGATATTGTTAAGACACTAGAAAATACTTTCAATTATAAAGATATTGCTATTGATAGTATGAACGATAAAGCAAAAATTGCTACATTAGCAAGACTTAATACTACTTATGGAGTTATTGACAAAGTAGTTGAAAATGGCTTGACTACTTATGAATTAGAAGAAAACGGGGAATAAAACCCCTTTTTTTTATGCTCTAAAATACGAACAAATGTTCGTAAAAAATTTTTTTAAGAAATTGCTAAAAAATGCTTGACCACTACTTGATTTTATGCTAAAATAATGTTAGAGGTGGAAAAGGCGACCTTATATAAAAAATGCCCCCTAAAACTTTTTTAAAAAACTTTCAAAAAGTGCTTGACTTGTTTTTTATTATTTGATATACTTTAGATAGTTAGGAAAGGAAAGTGAAAAAATGAAATTAACTTTTAAAGAAATATCATTGATTAAAAGTGTATTATTATTTGTAAATAAAAAATATACAAATGTCAGTGGAATTGATATTGATATTTTAATAAAAAAACTAGATAATTTACAACTTGAAAAAAAATAAAAAAAGTTTAAAAAAACTATTGACTTAATGAAAATTATTTGATACAATTAGTATGTCATTAAAGAAAGGGACTTAATCCCTATATGAAAGGAAAGTGAAAAGAAATGACACAAAAAATTGATAAAAGAAAAAAATATGTTTTAGTTTTAGATACTGAAACAACAAACAACATTTTTACACAAAAAGAAAATGATGGCTTAGTTTATGATTTAGGGTTTGGGGTATATGATAAACAAGGCAATGAATACGAAAGTTATTCACTTGTTATCACTGATATTTTTGACAATGAAAAAGCACTAATGGAAACGGCTTATTATAAAGAAAAGTTGCCACAATATTATGAAGAACTAGAAAATGGAACTAGACAAAGAAAAAGTATTTTTCAAGCAAAAAAACTTGTTAGAGAAGTAATGGAAAAATACAACATAAAAGAAGTATATGCTTATAATATGGCTTTTGATTATACTACACTTAACAACACTTTAAGATATGTTAGTAAATCAAAAATAAGATATTTCTTCCCATTTGGAACAAAAGTTTGTTGTATTTGGAATATGGCTTGTCAAGTGTTAGCAACACAAAAAACATTTTTAAAAGAAAATGTTATCAATGAAAAAGGTAATTATATTACCAATGCCGAAAGACTTTATCACTACATTACAAAAGACCTAGACTTTAAAGAAAAGCACACTGGACTTGAAGATGTAAGAATTGAAAGTCAAATAATGGCTAAATGCTTTAGACAACATAAGAAAATGGCAAAAAATATATATCGTGCTTGTTGGAATATTCCAAACAAAGCAAAACAAGAACTTTTACAAGTTGCGTAAAAGTTTTTTTATTTTTTGTTAAAAAATGCTTGACTTATTGTGTCAATATGATATAATTATAATGGGGGTGGACGACGACTCTAAAACAAACGTTCGTATTTAAAACTTTTTTAAAAACTTTTCAAAAAATGCTTGACTTTATATTTGTATATGATATAATGGTATTGTCAAGTGATAAGACACTCACTTGATATATGAAAGGAAAGTGATTAAAAGTGTCAATTCAATTAGAAGATATGTTTAAAAAGTATGTAGTGTATGCTATTATAGATGATGATAACAAAAAAGCATATATAGGACAAACAAGTGATAAACTATTAACAAGAGTAGGACAACACCTAGACAAGACCAAAACCGTTAAAAAATACATAGAAAAGGAAAAGCCAAAAAACCTACAAATCAAAGTCTTATATAACTATAAAAGAAAGCATACAAACATTAAAAAACTACTAGAAAATAAAGAAAACTATTTTATGAAAGAATATAGCAAAAAAGGTTATGAACTTATAAACATATCTAAAATGAAAAAATTAGGACTTGCTTAAAAAATTAAAAAAGTTGACAAAAAAGTGTTGACTTTTTTTGTTAAAGTGTTATAATTATAATGGGGGTGGATGATGATGATAGAACAAATGTTCGGTTTTTGCCACTTTCAAAAAAAACTTTTAGAAAATGTTAAAAAAGTATTGACATTAAAACTCATTATGGTATAATGGTATTAGTTAAGGGAAAAACCTTACTGAAATAGTTATAAAAAAATATTTTAAAAAAATGTTAAAAAGTTGTTGACATTAAAAAAAATATTTGATATAATTAAGACAGTTAAGGAAAGCCAAACCTTAACATAGGAAAGGAAAGTGATAAAATATGGCTACTAAAAAAGATATGAAAAATTGGAACGGAGTTGAACTTACTGAAACACTATTTGATGTAATGGAAAGTGTCAACGAACTAAAAGGAAAAGTTAGTGCTGATCAAGTAGTTGACCACCTAGCAAGTAAAGGAAAGACTTACACAAAGAAAAGTGTTGTTGCTAGTCTTGCTAGGTTAGATACTCATTGTGGGTTATTAAGAAAACACGAACCCGTAAAAGTTACAACTTACGAACTAGCAAACAAAGAAGAAGAAAACTAATTCTTCTTTTTTTTGTTTATTTTACACTAGAAAAAACTTTTTAAAAAACTTTTAAAAAAGTGGTTGACTTTAAAAAATATCTATGGTATATTAGTATTGTCATTAGGAAAGGAAAGTGATATAAAATGACAAAAAAAAGAAAATTAAAAAAGTGGGTTAAGGTTGTTATTGGTGGAATTGTTGGAATTGTATTGTTAAGTATTTTAATTAGTGCAATAAACAACTTACAAGAACAAGCAAGACAAGAAGAACAACAAAGAATACAAGAGTATAAAACTTGTATAATGGAACAAAGCAAAACTCAAGGTTGGATAATTAGAAGTGAATGTTCTAAAGATTACAAAGAACTTGATAAAAAGGCAAATATAGAATACGAGCAAGTCGGTTATGACTTGTTCGTAAAATAAGAAAGGAAAGTGATATAATATGAATAGAACACAAGAAAATATTTTAAAATATGCTAACATTATGAAAGACACAAAGGAAATCGCAAACTTAACAAAGTCAAGCGAAATGGTAGTGCAAAGCACTATTCTAAATGGTGCAAGAAAAAACCTATTTTCAAAGGAAAGAGCAAAACAACTATTGAAAGATACTAAAATGGTAAAATGGATTGACCTACCTATTAAGAGTGGACTATCAAAGCCACTACCAAACACAAATGAAAGGGTAAAGACTATCAAAGCATAGTCTAACCCTAAAATATGAAAGGAAATAAAAAAGATATGATAAACGAACTAAAAGACCTAAAAGGCAAAAAATGGGTGCTAGATATGGACGACACCCTAGCACACTTTAATAAAGAAAAAAATGCACTTGAAAGATTTTCAAGTGAAAAAAGTTTCTTCTCAAAATTAGAACCTAGTAAACTATTACTACATATTCAAATTGCTATAACTACAAAAGTTATTGATATAAACAATATCTATATTGTTAGTGCTTCACCAAACGAACAAGCCGACAAAGACAAACAAGAGTGGTTAAACAAATACCTAAAAGCACTACCAAAAGAAAATATTACTTTTACAAGACTAGGACAAAACAAAGCCGACCACTTTATAAAAAAATACCACCTAGACAATAAAGACCTATCTAATTATATTTTAATTGATGACTACACAAAAAACTTAATAGAGTGGCAAAAATTAGGTGGCAAAGTGTTAAAATATATCAATGAATATAACAACACTAAACAAACATACAAACAATACAACATTAAAGCATTACAACTTGACTAAAGACTAACTAATACATAACTAATATATAAATAAATAAAAAGACTAAACTATACACAAATACAAAGCAAAGTGTTAAAAGTGTATAGAAAAGTCTTTTTTAATTAGTCAATACTTATATTATACTTAAATAGCCACTAAAAGCCCCGTTATAGACACGAAAGCATTAAAATAATATAAATATATAAGAAAATAATAAAAGTGTCTTAAAACGCCTAAAAATGACCTTATAGAGTGTATAAAGCATAAAGCCATATAATAGGTATGTGAATAGATAACAAATAAAAATAATAAAATAAAAGTATATAAAATTTTTTATATTGTTTTTGCTTTCAGTTAGCACAAAGCAACACAAAGTGCTACACACGAACAAGTGTTCGATATCACACCCACCCTATGAGTGCTAACACACACGAACAAATGTTCGGGTAGTGGGGGGTGGGGTTAAGTAAGTTTGGGGCGAATACGGGGCAAATGTACGTGTAGGACCATATCAAATATACATAACTATTTTTCAGTATATCGAATATACATAATTACTTTTTACCACACCAAATATACATAATTACTTTTCATGATTAGTAGAATCCTCTCCGTCATCGTCATCTCCACAGATTTTAAGAACCAAGAAAAGGACTAAGGCACCAACAAGTAAATATGGTAGGACATAAATAACTATTACTCCGATACACAGAAGTATAAATAACCCAAGTAAACTTTCAGTGTCTTTTTTATTTATCTTTTTCATAGAATACCGCTTCTTTCAAGAATTTTTTCCATTTGTTCTTTGACTAATTTTTCAATAGGCGTATTCGTTGGTAATTCATCATAGATTCGAATTATTTTAGATGCTATGCCCAGGTTAGCTATTTCTATTTCATTATCGTCATCCCCTACAAGAACAATCTTGCCGTTTTTGTTTATTCTTGTTTTAAGGTTTCCGTCGGATATAAGATCCTTTTTATTACCTGCAACATCTTCTATGTTTATATGCATACGAACTCTTGTTGCATAATTCCAATCTGTTGCAGAAAAAGTTGTATAAAGATTATTATCATGGGTATGTATTTGTTGAGCTTCGGGACCAAATCTTTGCCACATTTCTTCATTCATTAGTGTTCACCGCCTTCTATTAAAATTTTCTTTATTTGCTCTTTGACGAATGTTTCTGAAATATTTTCACTTGGAGAGTTTATATAATTCCATAACCTGCGGATAGACTCATTGCCATAAATATCAATCATGTCTTTGGTACTTGCTATTCTATTCCACTTACGTCCGCTGGCTTCTTTAAATATAATTCCATCCGTGTCTATTATTAGCTCTCCGCTCGTTGTTATGTTAAAATCATTTATATTATTAGTTATCATAATAATATTTCCCCTTTCTCTCGGCATTTCGGGACCATAAGGTGCTCCTCTTTCTCCAATATTTACCCCAAGCGGAACAAGATAAGGATTGTTATCCCCACTTCTAATATCTATTTGATATAATGAAAATTGTTTAACACATCTACCGTCATCATCATATAATACTATATATCCCCAACGGTCATGGGCTAAGCCTCTTACTATATCTAGTTCTTTGTGCATTGCCATCCACCAATTTGCAATATTTATATTTGTGCACAATTCTGGATTGTTTACTGGATAAACTTTCCATTCGTCATTTTCTAACACTATTACATACTCACTTTTATCAACAACTATTCCTTCGACCTGGACCGTGGGTCTGTAACTTCCTTGAAACATTTGTTGCAGAACAAGATACTTATTTTGATTGAAGTGAAATTCTATAAAATCTGCACTACCTCTCATTCTTTTTTACCTGCCCTAAGTGTTGGAATTTTTTCTAATCCCCACATATGTCGCATAAACTTAATAATCAAATAGTTTACATCTATATAAGTTGCATTAGGATTTTCTTCTTTATATTCTCGCCACAATTTAGATAATCCAATACTAAAAACTAACATATTTAATAGCGTTTCTTCATCTTCACTATATCTATACTCTTTAGCATTAAAACATTTTTGTTCTTCGGCTAAGTCAAATATTTCATTAACCGTAAGCTCTAAAACATCTTCTTTTACATCAATTTTGCCTATTAAATCTTTAATTATGGCATCCATTTCATTTTTTAATGTTTCTCTAACTTGCATAATAATCTCCTCTCTTTAACGCAAGAAAGCCCGCTTATTCAGCAGGCTTATCTTGATTGGCATTTTTTGAGTCAAATTCGGCTTTGAACTCAGGGTCTAATAAGCAAAGTAAATTTGCATAAGAATTAGCGTAGCCGCTCTCAAAGCCTTTTTGGAAATTGTCGAATGATGAAATATTTTCATCTTCTTTACTGAATAAATCTTCTTCACTTATATTAGCACGAAGATAATTAGCTAAATCTCGAAGATTTTCTATTTTTTCCATCTTTGCCTCCTGGTCTACCGACCAACAAAAATTACTAAATCTATATACTAAACAGGAGTATTAAGCCTGTAAAGTTCTATTATTGCTCGTATCTGGCTAATGACACGAGCGTAAGAAAGGGGTGAGTGTCTGAAAAACAGACAGATGGTATACCATCATACCCACAATTTTGTTTATTTGTATGTGGGACGGACGAAACAAGCCGTCAAGTTAATTTATATTATTAACATTTTTTCTTTTTTCATTTTACATTTATATTATAATACTAATTGCAACATAAAATCAAGTCTTTTGAGCATTTTTTTTATTTTTTTAATTATTTTAGCTCATCTCTAAATAACATTTGTCTATAAGTAATGTTACATTTATCCAAAATCATTCTTGATGCCTTGCTGCTATCTGTATCATGATACTTATCTGATGAATATATTACTTCTTTTATTCCTGATTGCACTAATTCTTTAGCACATTCATTACAAGGAAATTCGGTAACATAAATTTTTGCATCTTCAAAAGATTTTCTATTGCCTTGAAAATTCAATATTGCATTTCTTTCTGCGTGAACTACAAAAGCATATTTAGTATTTAGAAATTCTCCTTCTCGTTGCCATGGGAATTCTTTATCATCAAAACCATTTGGGGCTCCATTATATCCTATTGATAATATTCTATTGTTTTTATCTACAATACATGCTCCAACTTTTGTATTTGGGTCTTTGCTTCTTTTTGAACTTAAATAAGCAAGAGCCATAAAATATTCATCCCATGTCAA
>OLNN01002927.1_pt1 | contig 11397 bp, 7 predicted proteins | sample 1672141 | NCBI WGS metagenome assembly OLNN01 (sample SAMEA3136652, study PRJEB25190) | human gut metagenome | biome: human gut; feature: human-associated habitat; material: faeces | place: Austria | collected 2013 | reverse complement strand
ATTGCACTCGGATACATACCCGTTTCATTTTCATTCGGTATGCTTGCCGTACAAAACGGAATACCCGCTTGGGCGGCAATAGTAATTTCAATGACTAACCTTACTTCTGCCGGACAATTTGCCGGTATGAACATAATTTCCGCCGCCGGCGGTATGTGGGAAATGGCAATTACGACATTTGTGATAAATCTTCGATATATGCTTATGTCGCTTTCCCTGTCGCAAAAAATCGGTAAAATGTCGCTTGCAAAACGGCTTATAACAGCATTCGGCATAACCGACGAAGTATTCGCCGTTGCGTCAACAACACCGATTGCCATTACATTTCCGTTTATGCTCGGACTGATTGCAATACCGTACATCGGCTGGACACTCGGCACAGTGCTCGGTGCTTTTATAAACAATCTGCTGCCGACATCACTTGCGGACGCAATGGGAATAACATTATACGCAATGTTTATCGCAATAATTATCCCTGCGTCAAGGAGAGATAAAAACGTACTTTTTGTACTTATCGCCGCAGTTATATTGAGTTGCGTGCTGTATTTCGCACTTCCTTTTATATCATCGGGCTGGGCCGTTATCATAACGGCAGTGTTGGCGTCGTCATTCGGTGCGACGTTCTTCCCGCATAATGAGGAGGGCGAAAAATGAAAATGATTGCTTTAATGGCAGTTATGGCAATAGTGACGTACATAATTCGTGCGTTGCCTATAACGCTTTTCAGAAAAGAAATAAAATCAAAATGGCTTAAATCGTTTTTATATTACATACCGTATGCCGTACTCGGCGCTATGACGTTTCCGGCTATATTTTTCTCGACAGGCTCGGTTTTCTCCGCCTCGCTCGGATTGGTCGGTGCTATGCTTATGTCCTTTTTCGACAAGGGGCTTATGGCTGCCGCTGTTACGTCTGTCGTAATTGCATTTGTGAGCGGATTTTTTGTGTAATATACCACCTAAATTTACATATTATATTATCAGAAAGGAACGGATGTTATGAGCTACGATATTGATTATCTGACACTGCTTTCACAGCAGTATCCGACAGTTAAAGCCGCGTCAACCGAAATTATTCGATTGCAGTCAAGGCAAAAACTGCCGAAACTTACAGAGCATTTTATGAGTGATATTCACGGTGAATACGAATCTTTTTTGCACATATTAAAAAATGCCTCCGGTGTAATCAAGGACAAGATTACGCAAATTTACGGTCGTACGTTGTCCGAACGTGACAGACAAGTTCTCGCCACTCTTATTTATTATCCGGAGCAAAAACTTGAATATATCAAGGACGAAGTGGACGATATTAACGATTGGTACAAAATCACTTTATATCGCCTTATAGAAATATGTCGCGTTGTTGCATCAAAATACACACGTGCAAAAATCAGAGAATTTTTGCCGGAGGCTTTCGGCAGTACAATAGATGAACTTATACACGCAAATACCGATTACGGCTCGGACAAGGAAACATATTATAACGAATCTATTTCAACAATCGTTGAACTCGGACAAGCCGATGATTTTATTGTGGAAATTTCAACGCTTATCCAAACGCTTGCAATCGGTCGTCTGCATATTATAGGCGATATTTTTGACCGTGGTCCGCGAGCCGATATAATTCTTGACACACTGACGAAGTACCACAGTGTCGATATTCAATGGGGCAACCATGATGTTCAGTGGATGGGTGCCGCAGCGGGTAGTTTGGCTTGTATTGCAAATGTGCTTGCTATTTCCACCAAGTATTCAAACTTTGACTGTCTTGAGGACGGTTACGGAATTAATATGCGTCCGCTTACGGTATTTGCACTTGAAACTTATGCGGACGATCCGTGCGAATGCTTTATACCGCGAAATCCGAATATGGTTTATATTTCTCAGCATGACGAAAACTTTTGGGCGAAGGTACATAAAGCTATATCTGTAATTCAGTTTAAGTTAGAAGGACAAATTATAAAACGTCACCCTGAATTTAATATGGACAACCACCTTATGCTTGACAAAATCAATTACGAAAACGGAACAATTATGCTTGAGGGTAAAGAATACAAGTTGAAAGATACCAACTTCCCTACAATCAATCCCGAAAATCCGTTTGAACTTACAGACGCCGAAAAAGAGCTTATGAATTTATTGCGTTCATCGTTTTTACGCAGTGAAAAACTTCAAAATCACGTCAAATTCTTATACGAAAAAGGCAGTATATATCTGACATTCAACAACAATTTGTTGTATCACGGCTGTATACCGATGAACAGTGACGGTACTTTTACGGAAGTTACACTTTTCGGTGAAACAGTAAGCGGCAAATCGCTCATGGACAAAGCCGAACAGCTTGCACGTGACGGTTATTTTGCCAAAAACGGTTCCGAAGAAAAAGAATACGGCAAAGATTTTCTGTGGTTTTTATGGTGCGGTTGCTACTCCCCTGTTTACGGCAAAAATAAAATGACTTCGTTTGAACGATATTTTATTGATGATGAAAGTACATGGGTGGAAATTAAAGACGAATATTATCACCTTATTGAAAAACCGAGCGTATGCAACAAAATTTTATGCGAGTTCGGAATTGACCCGAACAATTTTTCTCATATTATAAACGGTCATGTTCCAGTAAAAATAAAAAAAGGCGAAAGCCCGATTAAATCAAACGGCAAACTTTTAGTCATAGACGGCGGTCTTTCAAAGGCATATCAGAAAGTTACCGGACTTGCCGGTTACACATTGCTGTTCAATTCACACGGTTTGCTTTTAAGTGCGCATGACGCATTTGAATCTATCGAAAGTGCCATAAAAGAAGAAAAAGATATTCACTCAACGCTTGACGTTGTTGAACTTGCTCCGAATCGTTTACTTGTTGAGGACACTGACGCGGGTAAATCGTTATCGAAAAAAATCACCGACTTAAAAGCACTTGTTGACGCATATTTAAAAGGAAAAATAAAAACACATTAAATAAAGAGAGGAAATCCACAAATGAATTACGAAAAAGAACCACTGCATATTTCAACATCCGTACCCAACGGTACTTATGAAGTAACTGTCACAGTTACCGCACACGAAGATATTGTTTTCACAATACTTTCGCAGTCACGCCGTTTTATGGCACAAGATATAAATCTTGGCAAAGGAGAAAGCACAGACATTACTTTCAACGTCAGCGTATGTGACTACCACAAAAACAACGAAGATTACACAAACGTAAACGGAGTTGAAATTGATATTATGTGCGACGGTGATTTTACCGCACTTTCCGCAGTATCGCCTGTCAATATTCCGACAGTTTACATCGCCGGTGACTCAACCGTCACAGACCAGCCTGCCGAATATCCGTACAACGCTACCTCTACATACTGCGGTTGGGGTCAAATGTTTCCGCAATTTTTTAACACGGGCATTGCGGTTGAAAACCACGCTCAATCAGGTTCTACAACCGAAGATTTTAAAAATGTGAATTTCACCGCATTCAAAGACAAAATCAAAAAGGGTGATTTCCTGATTATCGAGTTCGGTCACAACGACCAAAAAATAGATACTCTTGACGCGTTCGGCGGATACACGGAGAACTTAAAATATTTTGTAAACTTTGTCCGCGAAAAAGGTGCAAATCCGATAATATGTTCACCAATTAACAGAATTATATTCCAAGAGGACGGAACACTTCTTAACTTGCTCGGTGATTACAGAACAGCAGTTAAAAACGTATGTGACGAAATGAATGTACCGTTTATCGACTTGTGGTCACGCACAACCGAATTTTTTGAGGCAGCAGGAGCGGTAAAAGCTTGGGATTATTTCTGGGGCAACGGCACTGACCGCGATTACACCCACACAAACGACATCGGCGGCAACATCGTTGCACGATTTGTTGCAAACGAAATGATTAAAAACAACGTTCAGCCGATAGCAGACTTAATCAAAAAAGATATGATTAACGTCGAAATGCCGAAACACGATTCAAGTGTCAAACCGCAAAATTCAAAAGAAATCGAACACTTAAAAACAATCGGTCTTGTCAACGTTCCGAAAGCGTCCGAGCTTGCCGACCTTGACAAAGACATCACCAATATCTAATACAGAGGCTGTCGACATAATGTCGCCAGCCAAAAATCACATCTTGCGATGTAATTTTTGAGTATTTTTTGTGAAAAAATCTAAAGTTCCTCCACAGTCGAAACTTTAGATTTTAAGCCATTTCTGCCGCACATGTCGTCAGAAATGATTTCCAATGAGGTTAGCACCTCATACTCCAAAAAACAAAGCAGACAAAACCATAACGGTTTTGTCTGCTAAATAACAAAAACTGCATTTTGAATAAAATCAAAATGCAGTTTTTTATATCTTATCTTAATTGAGCACCGATTTGATTTTCAAGATTTTTAACAACCTTATCAAATACTTTCTGTACTTCATCACCTGTCAAACTTCTGTCTGCGCTTCTGTATATAGCACTGTATGCAACGCTCTTTTTGCCCTCAGGTATCTGTTTACCCTCGTAAACGTCAAACAACTGCAAGCTTTCAAGCATTTTACCCGATGCCTTTTTGATTACATTTTCAATATCCGCAACAGGAACTGTCTTATCAACAAGCATTGCTATATCACGAGTTACGGCAGGATACTTAGGAAGTTCCTTAAACTTAATATCAGTCTTAATATTAAGGAATACATTCTCAAAATCCAATTCGGCAATATATACAGGAGTTTCAATTCCGTATTTTCTGCTTACTGCAGGGTGAATTTCACCGATTATGCCGATTACCTTATTGCCGGCACTTATCTTTGCACATCTTCCCGGGTGGAATGTCGGGTTATCTGTTACGGCCTCATACTTAACATTCTTTACGTTAAGTTGTGCAAACATTGTTTCGCATATACCCTTAATGTCATAGAAATCTACGTTATCGCCGTACATACCCATTGTGATTTTAACAGGTTCGTTCGGAAGTTCACCGTCCGTTGTCGGAATAAATATCTTTCCTATTTCAAACAACTTGGCAGACGGATTTCTGTAATTATAGTTTCTTGACAATATATCCATCATACTTGCGATAGTAGTTGTACGCATTACCGATGTGTCCTCGCCAAGCGGATTTGTAATTTTTACAACGTTTCTCATTTCACTGTCTTTCGGAATATTCAGTTTATCGAATATTGACGGACTTGTGAATGTGTATGTGTAAATTTCGTACATACCTTGTGCTGTAAGAAGTTCGTTCACTCTGTCCTGTACCTGCTGACGTTCTGTTTTCATTCCGCAAGTAGCCTCGCCCGAAAGAAGTGTTACAGGTATTTTATCGTAACCGTAGAAACGTGCAACTTCTTCCGCAATATCCGCCTCACCTTCAAGGTCAGGTCTGAATGACGGAGGAGTTACAGTCATCTTGTCAAGGTCAACCTTAATTTCAAGTGCGTCAAAATACTTAACCATATCCTCTGTCGAAATGTCTGTTCCAAGGAACGCATTAATTTTATCAGGTCTGAAAGCAAGCGGCTGCATATCTGTTACGTTACCCATAACGTCAATCATTCCGCCGACATTTTCACCGCAGCCAAGTTCTTCTACAAGCTGACACGCTCTTTCAACGGCAGGAACTGTATTGTTATAGTCAAGTCCCTTTTCATATCTTGATGATGATTCTGTTCTAAGACCGACTCTTTGTGCTGTAAGTCTTACAGACGCACCGTCAAATGTAGCCGATTCAAAAATAACAGTTGTTGTATCGTCCTTAACTTCACTGTTAAATCCGCCCATAACACCTGCAATAGCAACAGCTCTGCCGCCGTCTGCGATTACAAGGTCGTTTGAAGTAAGTGTTCTGTCCTGTTCATCAAGAGTCTTTATAACTTCACCGTCATTTGCACGTCTTACGATAATTTTGTTATCCTGTAAATCTCTCAAATCAAATGCGTGCATAGGCTGACCGTATTCAAGAAGTACATAGTTTGTTATATCGACAATATTGTTGATAGGTCTTACACCGCACGCACGAAGTCTTTCCTGCATCCAACTCGGTGACGGACCGATTTTAACGTTTTTAACCATTCTTGCACAGTATCTCTTACACTTATCCTTGTCCTGTACATCAACGCTGATTGTATCGGCAATATTTTCACTGTTTTCATTAAACTTAACTTCAGGAATAGTGAACTTTTTATTAAATGATGCCGCTGTTTCACGTGCAAGACCGATTATGCTGAAACAATCAGGTCTGTTTGAAGTGATTTCAAATTCAACGACAGTTTCATTCATACCGAATATATCCTTAATATCCGTACCGATTTTTGTATCGTCCGGAAGAATAAGAATACCGTATTCAGGTTCATAACCAAGCATATCCTCTGTTATACCAAGTTCATCATGTGAGCAAAGCATACCGTAAGATTCAACGCCTCTAAGCTTGCCTTTTTTAATTTTTCCGTCAGGAAGTACCGCACCGACAAGTGCAACGGGAACGATTATACCCGCTTTTACATTCGGCGCACCACAGACAATCTGCAAAATCTCGCCTGTTCCCGCGTCAACCGTACACACATGAAGATGGTCACTGTCAGGGTGATCTTCACAGGTAAGCACCTTACCCGCAACTACATTCTGAACAGATTCGCCCATATTCTCCCAACCCTCAACTTTAGAGCCTGTCATTGTAAGTCTGTCTGAATATTCTTTCGGCGTAACGTCTATATCCATATAGTCATTAAGCCAACTCATAGGTAAATTCATTATATTTCATTCCTTTCAATTTCCGAATAATATATTAAAACTGGTCTAAGAATCTCAAATCATTTTCAAAGAAAAGTCTAAGGTCGTTAATATCATACTTACCCATTGCAATTCTTTCAAGACCGATACCGAAAGCAAAGCCCGAATATACTTCAGGGTCAATACCGCAGTTTGCAAGTACCTTAGGGTGTACCATACCGCAGCCCAAAACTTCAATCCAGCCCTCGCCTTTACATACGCTGCAGCCTTTACCACCGCAAGCGAAACACGAAACGTCAACTTCGGCTGACGGCTCTGTAAACGGGAAATGGTGAGGTCTGAAACGTACTTTTGTATTTTCGCCGTAAAGACGGTGGATAAACATTTCAAGAGTACCCTTTAAATCTGCCATTGTAACACCCTTGTCAACTACAAGTCCTTCGATTTGGTGGAATACAGGTGAGTGAGTTGCGTCAACCGCGTCACTTCTGTAAACTCTTCCGGGTGCTATAATTCTGATAGGCGGTTTCTTCTTTTCCATAACACGAACTTGGATAGGTGAAGTTTGTGTTCTCAAAACCGTATTTTCGTTTATATAGAATGTGTCCTGAGTATCACGCGCAGGGTGATTCGGTGGAATGTTAAGTGCCTCAAAGTTGTAGTAGTCAAGCTCAACTTCCGGACCTTCCGCGATTTCAAAACCCATTCCGATAAATGTGTCTTTAATGTTGTTCATTACTTTTGTAAGCGGATGAAGTTTACCTGTTTTTTGTGCCTTACCCGGCATTGTAACGTCGATTACTTCGCTCTTTAGCTTGATTTCTTCAAGCTTTTCTGAAATTTCCGCTTTCTTCGTATCTATATGGTTTTCGATTACACCGCGAATTTCGTTTGCAAGCGCACCGATTTGCGGTCTTTCTTCTTTGCTTAACTGTCCCATACCTTTTAGTACGGCAGTAAGTTCACCCTTTTTACCGAGAAACTTTATTCTTGCTTCTTCAAGAGCATCAATGTCAGTTGCTTTTTGAAGTACATCAAGGGCATTTTTTTTGATTTCTTCTAACTTTTCTCTCATTTCAAAATTCCTTTCAATATAAATTAAAAAACACTCCGTCCCATAAGGGACGAAGTGTGTAAATTCAAACTCCGCGGTACCACCCGACTTCCGATAAAATATCGGCACTCAATTATGTATAACGGCACTACCCGTCACAGACTACTTGCAAACCGCTTTCACCTATGCAGCTCCGGAATGAAATTTCAAATAAATCCTTACCGTATCGGCTCACAGCTCAATAACCGATACTCTCTTTAGGCGGTATATACCTTACTTTGTTCCATCATTACTTTTAATATTCAATAATAAAGTATTATATCACCTTTTTTTTATTTTGTCAATCAATAACACAAAATTATTTAAAAGGATTGATTTTTTTAACAAAAAATTATATAATTTATCCCGAAAGGGTTGATTTGAATTGAAAGAAGAAATTTTAGATATATTAAAAAATGCAGACGGATATATTTCAGGCGAACGCATAAGCGAAATGCTGAACGTTTCAAGAACGGCAATATGGAAACATATTAAATCATTGCGTGAAAGCGGTTACAAAATCGAATCGGTCACAAACAAAGGCTACCGCCTTATTTCCTCGCCTGACATCATAACCGAAAGTGGCATCAAAAGCGAACTTACCACCGATTTTATCGGTCACAGCTTATTTATATATGATGAAACCGACACGACAAACAATCGTGCAAAGGAAAGCAATACCTCGCCCGACGGCAGTGTATTTATCGCCGAAGTGCAAACGCACGGCAAAGGCAGTCGCGGACGCGGTTGGACTTCTCCAAGAGGGATAGGCATTTGGCATTCAATCCTTTTAAAGCCCGAAATCTCCCCGCTTGAAGTTTCGCAAATAACGCTCGTTGCAGGTCTTGCTGTCTGCAAGGCTATCGGTCTTAATTCAATGATTAAATGGCCTAACGACATTGTTATTAACGGTAAAAAAATCTGCGGTATTCTAACCGAAATGTCTGCTGAGATAAATATGGTCAACTACGTTGTATGCGGTATCGGTGTAAATGTAAACACAGAATCATTCGATGACGATATCGCCGACAAGGCTACTTCAATGTTTATCGAAAGCGGTCACAAATATGTGCGAAACGAATTAATCGCAAAATTGTTAAACGAATTTGAATATTATTATAAGAAGTTTCTCGACGGCGGACTCAGTGCAATTCTTGATGAATACAAAAAGTGTTGCGTCACGCTCGGCAGAGAAGTAAACGTCATTTTCAAAAATGAAACAGTTCGCGGAACTGCCGTTGACGTTGACGAAAACGGCTCACTCGCCGTACAAACCGAAAACGGTATTATTCACGTCACTTCCGGTGAAGTTTCAGTCAGAGGTATCTACGGTTACATCTAAAATCGGATATATTATGAATAAATTGTAAATTGTTAGCACTCACATCTGTTGAGTGCTAATTTTGTATTGACAAATCTTACTTTGAGTATTAATATATATTATGTAAATTAATTAAACTTCAAGGAGTGATTTATATGGCAAAAGGTAATATTTCAGTTGACAGTGAAAATCTTTTCCCTATTATAAAAAAATGGCTTTATTCCGATAAGGATATTTTCCTTAGAGAACTTGTTTCAAACGGTTGTGACGCGGTCACAAAATTAAAGAAACTTGCAAGTATCGGTGAAGCTCAAATTGACGAAAACGAAAAATTCAAAGTTACCGTATCAATATTTAAGGACGCTAAAAAGCTTGTCATCAGTGATAACGGTATCGGCATGACTGCCGAAGAAATCGACAAGTACATCAATCAAATCGCATTTTCGGGTGCAAGCGACTTCCTTTCAAAGTACAAAGAGGAGGACGACAAAGGTTCTCAAATTATCGGTCATTTCGGACTTGGTTTTTACAGTGCGTTTATGGTTGCCGACAGTGTTGAAATTGATTCGCTTTCATATCAAGACGGTGCAAAAGCCGCAAAATGGACTTGTGACGGAAGTATGGAATTTGACTTAACAGACGGTGACAGAACAGAAAGAGGTACTACAATAACTCTTAACATCGCCGAAGATTCGAAAGAATTTCTTGAAGAAAGCACAATCCGTCAAATTCTTCATAAGTATTGTGCATTCCTACCTATTGAAATATATGTTGAAGTTCCTGAGGACAAACACGAGGACCACTGCGACTGCGGTCACGATCATGATCATGAACACGAGGACGGTACACCGTCAGAGCCAAAGCCTATCAACAACACAACACCGCTTTGGATGAAAAAGCCGTCGGAGTGTACAGACGAAGAATACAAGGAATTTTACAGAAACGTATTTATGGACTTCAACGAACCGCTTTTCTGGATTCACCTTAACGTAGACTATCCGTTCAACTTAAAAGGTATTTTGTACTTCCCTAAAATCAATCATGAATTTGCAGGTCAAGAGGGACAGATAAAGTTATACAACAATCAAGTATTTGTTGCCGACAACGTAAAGGAAGTTATTCCCGAATTTCTAATGCTTTTGAAGGGTGTTATCGACTGTCCTGACTTGCCGCTTAACGTATCAAGAAGTTTCTTGCAGAATGACGGTTATGTTAAGAAAATTTCTTCACATATCACAAAGAAAGTTGCGGACAAGCTTACAAGTATTTATAATAACGAACGTGAAAACTATGAAAAGTATTGGGATTATATCAATATATTCATTAAATACGGCTGTTTAAGAGATGAAAAATTCTATGAAAAAGTTAAGGACGTAATTATTTATAAGGATATTGACGGTAAATATTTGACGTTGGACGAGTACCTTGACGGCAAAGAAGAAAAAGACGTTTATTACGTTTCCGATCCGCAAACTCAATCGCAGTATATCAATATGTTCAAAAATCAAGGACTTAATGCCGTTGTACTTCCGTCAATGATGGATACACATTTTATTTCACTTGTTGAAATGAAACAGACGGGCGTTAAATTCAAACGTATTGATTCCGCCATAAATGACATTTCGGACAACACAGAAAAAGACGATTCAGCTAAAGAACAAGAAGAAAAGTTGATTGAAAAGTTCAAGAATGAAATCAAGGACGATACACTGAAAATCGAAGTGCAGTCACTTAAAGACGATTCAATCCCTGCCGTAATTTTGCTTGGTGAGCAGTCAAGACGTATGCAGGAGATGTATAAGGCTTACGGTCAGCAGATGGCAGGTATGGCTGATATGTTCCACGATGAATTTACACTTGTACTAAATTCAAACAACTCACTTATCAAGAAAATAGATACATTAAATGACGAGGACGCAAATCTTGTTATTGACCATGTTTACGACTTAGCGAAAATAAGCCACAGTCCTTTGCCGGCAGAACAAATGACAAAGTTTATCGAACGCTCCAATAAATTGCTTGAAAAGCTGTTTTAATTAACAGTTTTTTCTTCCATCGTCAAAGAGGGACACTAAATTTCAGTTTAGTGTCCCTCTTTTAATATGTTTAATAATTCTTCTATTGTATCCACAGTATAATCCGGCACTTCAAATTCATTTTTAGGTGTGTTTAACTTGTGAATACCCTGTTTTACGCATACGGTTTTCATACCCAACTTTTTAGCCGGTGCAACGTCATTATCCACCCTGTCACCGACCATCACAGCATTTTCACC
>OLNN01002919.1_pt1 | contig 11418 bp, 8 predicted proteins | sample 1672141 | NCBI WGS metagenome assembly OLNN01 (sample SAMEA3136652, study PRJEB25190) | human gut metagenome | biome: human gut; feature: human-associated habitat; material: faeces | place: Austria | collected 2013 | reverse complement strand
AATCCGATGGCTTGCTTGCAAGCCACAAATTAACGGAGTTAATTTGTTCTGAATAGTGAATCTGAAAGATAAATCCGATGGCTTGCTTGCAAGCCACAAATTAACGGAGTTAATTTGTTCTGAATATTATATTACTTCTGGAATAATTTCTTAAATCTTCTCATAGCTTCTTCTGTATTAGCCTTGTTGTTAAATGAAGTAAGACGGAAGTAGTTGTCACCGTTTGTACCGAAACCAGCACCTGGAGTACCTACAACCTGAATTTCATTTAAGAGCTTATCGAAGAAGTCCCAACTGTACATACCGTCTGGGCATTGTAACCAAATGTATGGAGAGTTTACACCACCGAAGTACTTGATACCAAGTTCGTCCATAGTGTCAGCAATAATCTTTGCGTTTACTCTGTATACATCAATCATAGCCTTAGCTTCTTCCATACCCTTTACAGAGAATACAGTAGCAGCAGCTCTCTGAACAATATAAGGAACACCGTTGAACTTAGTAGTCTGGCGTCTGTTCCACATCTTATTAAGGTTCATTTCTGTACCGTTAGATGCCTTTGTAGTAATTGCCTTAGGAACTACTGTGTAACCACATCTTGTACCTGTGAAACCTGCTGTTTTAGAAAGAGAACAGAATTCAACAGCACACTTCTTAGAACCTTCAATAGCAAAGATACTGCGTGGAAGGTCTGGTTCAGTAATGAAACATTCGTAAGCAGAGTCAAAAAGGATAATAGCATCGTTTGCAAGAGCATAATCTACCCAAGCCTTTAACTGTTCCTTGTTATATACAGCACCTGTTGGGTTGTTAGGAGAGCAAAGGTAAATAATGTCTGCGTGAACATCTGGATTTGGCATAGCGAGGAAACCATTTTCTTCGTTAGCATCCATATAAATTATTTTTCTGCCGTTCATAGTGTTTGTATCAACATAAACAGGATAAACTGGGTCAGGAATGAGAACTGTGTTGTCTACAGAGAAAAGGTCAGTAATGTTACCAGTATCACTCTTAGCACCATCAGAAACAAAAATTTCGTCAGCGTCAATTTCAACACCGTTTCTCTTGTAGTAATCCTGAATAGCATTTCTTAAAAAGTCATAACCCTGTTCTGGACCATAACCCTTGAAAGTTTCAGCATTACCCATTTCATCAACAGCAGAATGTAAGCTTTCAATAACACTTTTGCTAAGTGGCAAAGTTACATCGCCAATACCAAGACGGATAACTGGCTTGTCTGGGTTAGCCTGTTCAAAAGCACTTACTCTCTTAGCAATTTCGCTAAAAAGGTAGCTCTGCTTAACATTAAGATAATTTTCATTAAATTTTGCCATTTTTATATCTCCTTAGTTATTTTTTAATTTATTATTTACTGCTGCAAGTTTTACACATACACAGAAAATATCCATAGCCTGAATTAAATCTTCGCAAGTTGGATAAGATGGAGCAACTCTGATATTGCTGTCGTTAGGGTCCATTCCATGAGGGTAAGTAGCACCTGCATTTGTTAAAATAAGTCCACATTCTTTTGCAAGGCGTACAGTTTCCTTAGCACAACCATTCTGAGTGAAAACACTAATAAAGTAACCACCCATAGGCTTATGCCACTTTAAGTAGTCTGTACCTTCAAATTCTGCATCAAGTTTATTGAGAACAATATCAAATTTTTCTCTTAATAATGCACCAAGACGCTTCATATGAAGTTTAACTCCGTCAGCAGTCTTGAAGAAATTGTATGTTCTAAGCATATTGATTTTGTTATGACCAATAGTCTGTACACCAAAATGCTTCTTTATTTCTTCTATATAGTTATCGCCTGCTGCAAGAAGGGCAACACCTGAACCAGGGAATGTAATTTTAGATGTAGAGAAGAAGAAAAGTATTCTATCAAGAGTATTGTACTTTCTACATACATCAAAAATGTTTAATAATTCAACTTCCTTATATACATGGTGGATAGCATAAGCATTGTCCCAGAAAATCTTGAAATCTTCTGCTGCAGTTTCCATCTTTGCAAGTCTTTCAACGGTTTCATCGCTGTAGCAAATACCGTCAGGATTTGAATAAAGAGGAACACAAATGATACCCTTTACAGTAGGGTCATTTTTAACAAGGTCTTCTACTATATCCATATCAACACCTGTTTCAGTCATAGGAACAGGAACCATTTCAAAACCAAATTCATCACAGATAGAAAAATGTCTGTCATAACCTGGTACAGGACAAAGTATTTTAACCTTATCTAATTTGCCCCAAGGTGTAGAACCGAGAGCACCAAATATATAAAGTCTAGCAAAAGAATCATATATAAGATTAAGAGAGGAATTTCCACCTACAATAATATTTTTTGTTGGAATATTAAGTAAGTCTGAAAAAAGACCCTTGAGTTCGGCAATACCGTCAAGTATACCGTAATTTCTTACATCAATACCTTCAGAAGTGATGTAGTTATTAAGGGGCATAGTTAAAATATCATTAGATAAATTAAGCTGTGCTCCAGCAGGCTTACCTCTGGACATATCCAAGTTAAGGTTTAATCCTTTTAATTTATCGTATTCAGCCTGTAAATCTTTCTGTAACTGTAGAAGCTCGACTTGAGACATTTCGTCCAAAGTAGCCATACTTATCTCCTCCTAGTAATACAAGTTAAAAAAATAAAACTTCATATTAAAATTCTTGCTTATTCCTGTTCATTATACAAGTTTTTGCACCTTGCTGTCAAGTATTATGAATAATATAGTCATTAAAATCTTCAAAAATTTATTTCACACTACTACATATTAGAAAAATATAAAATAAAATGCAGGATTAGTTGGTCATAAATTTAAAAACTAGAGAATATCTATTGTGTGTGGATAAAATAATAAAAAATAAAATGAATTTAGGAGGTATAAAAAGTGAGAAATTTTTTTTATTAAAAAGTTATAAAAATATAAAAAAATGCAAGTTAAAAAACTAAAAATTGCATAAATATTAAGAAATTATAAAAAAGGTCTTGCATTTTTTTTAACTTTGGAATATAATCCAACTATCAAGCGAGGGAGCTGGATATGACAGAGTTCATTATCCGGCTCCTTTTTTTATACAATTAAGGAGGGGTCGTTATGGACGCTAGTACATTTAATGCTTTTGACACAATATGGCTTATCTTAGGTGCTATATTGGTATTCTGGATGCAGGCAGGTTTCGCAATGGTTGAAACAGGCTTCACTAGAGCAAAGAATGCAGGTAATATCATTATGAAAAACTTAATGGATTATGCCTTTGGTTCTATTGTATTCTGGATTATCGGTTACAGCCTTATGTTTGGTGGCGATGGTCCAATCGTAGGTTCTTTTGATTTATTTGCTACAGGAAACTACGATACAGGTTCAGTACCTATGTGGGTACACTTTATGTTTAATACTGTTTTCTGTGCTACAGCAGCTACAATCGTTTCAGGTGCTATGGCAGAAAGAACTAAGTTCAAGTCTTACTTAGTATATTCAGTTGTTATTTCAGCTGTTATTTATCCTATTGAAGCTCATTGGACTTGGGGCGGTGGCTGGTTATCACAGTTCAGCTTTGGTTCTTGGACAGGTGGTTTCACAGACTATGCCGGTTCTACTATTGTACATATGGTAGGTGGTATCTCAGCTCTTATCGGTGCTACAATTCTTGGACCTCGTATTGGTAAGTATGACAAGAATGGTAAGTCTAAGGCTATTCCAGGTCACAGTTTAACACTTGGTGCTTTAGGTGTATTCATTCTTTGGATGGGTTGGTTCGGTTTCAACCCTGCATCTAGCTACGGTCTTTCTTCTTTTGAACAGGGAATGGATGTTGGTAATGTATTTATGACAACTAATATTGCAGCAGCCGTTTCAACAGTAGCTACAATGGTATTTACTTGGGTTAAGTATGGTAAGCCTGATGTTTCAATGACATTAAACGGCTCTCTTGCAGGTCTTGTTGCTATTACAGCAGGTTGTTCAGCAGTTGACCCTTGGGCAGCAGCTATTATTGGTCTTGTTGCAGGTATTCTTGTAGTAGTAGTTATTGAATTTATTGACCAGAAGTTAAAGATTGATGACCCAGTTGGTGCTGTTGGTGTTCATGGTGCTTGTGGTTTATTTGGTACAATTTGTGTAGGTCTTTTCGGTAGAGATGGTGGCTTATTCACTACAGGTTCTATTGACAGAACAGTAGTACAGCTCGTTGGTGTATTTTCAGTAGCTCTTTTCGTTATTGTTACAATGACTATTGTATTCTTACTTATTAAGGCTACAATCGGCTTAAGAGTAACAACAGAAGAAGAAGTTATTGGTCTTGATGCTCTTGAACATGGTCTTGTAGCCGGTTCTTATGCAGACTTTATGCCATCTTTAGGTTCTGTTCCTAATCCTACAATGCCATCTGCTGTTGCAGTTGGTACAGTATCTTCTGATGAAGCAGTTCCTGTTCAGGTTGTTACTGACAAGAGTGGTGTACCTGCTAGTGATGTAGCAATGTCTAAGGTTGAAATCATCTGTAAGATGGATAAGTTTGAAGATTTAAAGGCATCTCTTGAGGCTGTAGGCATTACAGGTATGACAGTTGTTAATGTAATGGGTTGTGGTGTTCAGAAAGGTAATACTAAGTATTATCGTGGTGCTGAAGTTGAAGTTAATCTTCTTCCTAAGATTAAGGTTGAAGTTGTTGTTTGTGCAGTTCCTGTTTCAGCAGTAATTGAGGCTGCTAAGAAGGCTCTTTACACAGGTAATATCGGCGACGGTAAGATTTTCGTTTATGGTATTGACGAAGTAGTAAAGGTTAGAACAGGGGAAACAAATGCAGCAGCACTTCAGGGCGTTGACCAGTTCTAAAATAATGATATTATTCAAATTCCGGAGAGGGTTAAACCTCTCTGGGAGTTTCCTCTTTCCTGATACGAAATTTTCATATTAAATTATTAAACCGTTGTCTTACTATTGACAGCGGTTTTTTGTAGGTTTACAATAATAGCTGATTTTTATATTTTATATATAAATTAGGAGGAATTATTTTATGAAAGAAACTAATGAAAAAAGTGGTTTGCCTGTTTTTAGTGGAGAGATAGCACTTATTATTGCAGTTATAATAAATAGCTGTGGTGTTGCTTTAATGCTCCATTCAGGTGCAGGTATATCTGCTATTTCTAGTGTTCCATTTGCTTTTTCTGAGCTTTTTCCACAGCTTACTTTAGGTACTTGGACTTATATTTTTCAGGGCGTTTTAGTATTTAGTCTTATGGTTTTGCGTAAAAGATTTATACCATCTTATTTATTTAGCTTTGTTGTAGGCTTTGCTTTTGGCGAAATGCTTGATGTACATCAGCTATGGATAACTACATTACCACAGACTATACCTCTTAGAGTGATTTATTTTATAATAAGTTATTTAATTATTTGCATTGGTATAGCTATTTCCAATAGATGTGGTTTGCCAATTATACCAACAGATTTATTCCCTCGAGAATTAGAAGATATTACAAAAGTGAAATACTCTAAAATAAAAATAGCCTATGATGTAATTTGTCTTACAATTACAGCAATACTTACAGGCTTTGGCTTAGGTCATATTGATGGACTTGGCATAGGTACTGTACTTGCAGCATTTACTATGGGTAAGGTTGTAGGTCTTATAGGAGAATTAATGGATAAGCACATTAATATTGAGCCTTTGTTAGTAAAGAAAATAATGAAGAAGAAAACAGCATAAATTAGGAAAAACAGAAAAGCTATTCCAAAGTGATTTTCGGAATAGCTTTTTGTATAATAATTAGAATATAGTTTCGATTTTAAATCTATCTTCTTCTTTAGGTCCGTTTTCTTCTATAATCTTGAAACCGGCAAGTTTAGCAAGTTCTCTGATACTTTCAATAGAAACCTTCTTATCCTTATAATCAATAAGATTTTCTGATTGACCTGTAAAAATATCTCTAGCTTCATATTTTTTAAGAACAATCATATCCCCACTTGTGAAAATTTCTAAAGCGTCGTTTTCAACAATGTGAAACTTTTCTCTTAACTCACTAGGAAGAACAAAGCGACCGAGCTTATCAACCTTTCTTATTATACCTGTAGAAATCACAACAAAAACCTCCTTAAATAAAATATATTCGTAATTCACAAGGTAATATTAACATGGTTGGTAAAAAATGTCAATACTTTTTAAGAAGAATAATATTTTTGTAATAATTTGTCTTCTTAAATGTTTTATTTTAAATTCTTGGAAATATTGAAAATATAAGTGCCTTATGTTATAATTTAGCCTTGTGAGGTGATAGAAATGATAGCAATAATCGGATTGGGAAATCCAGGTAGAGAATATAATTGGACAAGACATAATATTGGTTTTGAGGTTATAGGAAAGCTTGCCTATGACAATAATATAAATATGAACAAAGAAAAGTATAAGGCTATTGTTGGCGAGGGAAGAATAGGTAACGAAAAGGTTCTTCTTATACAGCCTTTAACATATATGAATTTAAGTGGAGATAGTGTAAGAGAGTTTGTTAATTTCTATAAACTTTCTCCTGAAGAAATTATTGTAGTATGTGATGACATTAATCTTCCTGTAGGCGGTATCAGGATACGCAAAAAGGGAAGTGACGGTGGTCAAAAGGGTCTTAGAAGTATTATAGGACAGCTTGGCTATGATAATTTTACTAGAGTTAGAGTAGGTGTAGGCGAAAAGCCTGCCGGTTGGGATTTAGCAAAGCATGTTCTCAGCAAGTTTACTGATGATGAAAAAGACGATATAATTTCTGGTATTACTGATGCTGCTGAGGCTGTTTCTATTATTGTTAAAACTGGCGATGTTGATAAGGCTATGAATAAATTTAACAAAAAAGGTCAAGGAAAACAGTAAAAACAAGAAAATAGTTGTTTTATACACCCCCAAATAAAAAGTTTGGGGGTAAAAGTGTTTTGCAGGAGGTGGAAGTGTGAATATATTTTATGATTTTTTAGACAGCAATAAAAATTATGACAGATTAAGAGATAGCATAAAAGAAAATAAAACTCCTGTTCTTGCCACAGGTGTTGTAGACGGTCAGAAAACTCATTTAATTGCCGGAATAACAAATGATGTTCATAAGTCAAATTTGGTCATTACACATTCAGAATTAAAGGCTAAAGAAATATATAATGATTTAAAATTCTTTTTAAAGGATAAAGTAGTTCTTTATCCGGCTAAGGATATAATTTTCTATTGGGCTGATGTAAAGTCTATGGATATTATAAAAGAAAGATTTAACATAATTTCAAGGCTTATAAATAATGAAGAAATAACAGTAGTTGTTACTGTTGAGGCTCTTTTTGACAGACTTGTATCTAAAAATATATTTGAAGATTTTGTTTTTGACATAAAGGTTGGAGATACCTACGATATAGATGAGCTATGTAAAAAGTTAGTTTTTATGGGCTATGAGCATAGTGATGTTGTAGAAGGTCAGGGTCAGTTTGCAAGGCGTGGTGGTATAGTTGATATATATTCAGCTGTAAATGAAAACCCTATACGATTGGACTTTTTTGATGAAGATGTAGATGCAATTAAAACTCTTGATGCCAAAACTCAAAGGTCTTTAGGCAATATTAGTGAGGCTAAAATTTATCCAATGAGAGAATTGGTATATAATGAGGAACAAGTAGAAATTGCTATAAAAAACATTGAAAAGGACTTAAATTCCTTTAAAAATAAAACAGACAAAATAAAAATGCTTACTGATGAGGTAATAGAAAAATTAAGGGAGCAAAAGAGTTTTTCTGGAGTAGATAGATATATACAATATTTCTACGATAAAACAGCAAGCCTTATAGACTATTTTCCAAAGGACAGTTGTTTCTATATTGATGAACCAAACAGAGTTAGAGAGCATGGAGATTTTATAATAAGAGAGTTTACCAATTCTATTGAAAATAGAATAGATAAAGGCTATATGTTGCCTAAACAGATAGAATTGGTATTTTCTTATGATGATTTGTTAAAACAGCTTAGCAAAAAGAATACGATACTTTTAAGCAATATTACCTATACATTAAAGGACTACAAGCCAAAAGAACTTGTAGAGTTTGCTGTCCGTTCAACTTCAATAGCCAAAAATGACCCAGATATGATGGCTGAGGATTTAATTTATATGTGCCAAAGACAGTACAAAATTATATTCCTTGCAGGTGGTCATACCAGAAGTGAAAGAATATTAAAAGAGCTTTTGGATAGAAATGTAAATGCTGTTTATGTTGAAAATATAGACGGTGTAGAGCTTTCAGCTGGTATTGTTTATATTACAAGAGGTAGTTTAACCCATGGATTTGAATATCCGGAAGATAAATTGGCTATTGTAAGTGATAATGAGCTTTTTACACAGGAAAAGAAAAAGAAGAAAAAGAAAAAATCTAAAAATGGCAAGCCTATTGAAAGTTTTACAGACTTAAAAGTGGGAGATTATGTAGTTCACGAAAACCATGGTATTGGTGTGTATAGAGGTATTGAACAGATAATAGCTGATGGTGTAAGCAAGGACTATATGAAAGTTGGCTATGCAAATGACGGTGTTATATATGTTTCAATAGACCAGATGAGCCTTGTGCAAAAATATATTGGTGGCGATGCTGCAAAGCCTAAATTAAACAAATTAGGTACAGTATCTTGGGAAAAGGCTAAAACTAAGGCAAGAAATGCCGTTAAAATTCTTGCACAGGATTTAGTGGACTTATATGCTCAAAGACAGTCAGCAAGAGGTTATCAGTATTCGGCAGATACTGTATGGCAAAATGAATTTGAGGAGGCTTTTCCTTATGAGGAAACAGATGACCAGTTAAATGCTATTGCCGATTGTAAGAGAGATATGGAAAGTGGAAAGGTAATGGATAGACTTGTTTGTGGCGATGTTGGTTTTGGTAAAACAGAAGTAGCCATAAGAGCTGCTTTTAAAACTGTTCAAGACGGAAAACAGGTTGCATTCCTAGTTCCAACTACCATATTGGCAAAACAACACTATAGCACATTTGCGTCAAGAATGGCCGATTTTCCTATTAATGTGGATATGCTAAGTAGATTTAGAACACCTAAACAGCAGAGAGAAACTATTGCCGGTATTGAAAACGGTAGCGTTGATATAGTTGTTGGTACTCATAGACTTTTAAGCAAGGATATTAAGTTTAAAGATTTAGGTATGGTTATTGTTGATGAGGAACAGCGATTTGGTGTTGCACATAAAGAAAAGTTAAAAGCACTTAGAAAAAATGTAAATGTACTTACACTTTCAGCAACTCCAATACCTAGAACACTTCATATGTCTATGACAGGTATAAGAGATATGAGCCTTTTGGAAGAAGCTCCTAATGACAGACTTCCTATACAGACTTATGTTATGGAATACAATCCGGAGTTTGTAAAAGACGCAATATTGAGAGAGCTTGCAAGAAATGGACAGGTTTATTATCTTTACAACAGAGTGAGTAATATTGACGAGGTTGCAGCACAGATACAGGCTCTTGTACCAGAGGCAAATGTAGGTTTTGCTCATGGACAAATGAGTGAGAGAGAACTTGAAAATATTATGATGGAATTTTTGGATAATGAAATAAATGTTTTGGTATGTACTACAATTATTGAAACAGGTCTTGATATTTCAAATGCCAATACTATTATAATACAAGATGCCGACTGTATGGGACTTAGTCAGCTTTATCAGTTAAGAGGTAGAGTAGGGCGTTCTACAAGAACAAGTTATGCCTATTTAATGTATAGACAGGATAAGGTGTTGCACGAAGTTTCAGAAAAAAGACTTCAGACAATAAAAGAATTTACTGAATTTGGTTCTGGTTTTAAAATTGCTATGAGAGATTTGGAAATCAGAGGTGCTGGTAATCTTTTAGGTGCTGAACAGCATGGTCATATGGATACAGTAGGTTATGAAATGTACTGTAAACTTTTAGATGAGGCTGTTAGAGAGTTAAAGGGCGAAAAGATTGAAGAAGATTTTGAAACCCTTATTGAAATTAAGATTAATGCCTATATTCCTAATTCATATATTTCAAGCGAGTTCCAAAAACTTGAAATGTATAAGAAAATTTCACTTATAAATAATGAAAATGACTACTATGATGTACAAGACGAGCTTTTGGATAGATATGGAGATTTACCTAGAGCTGTACAAAATCTTTTGGATATTGCTCTTGTAAAATCTAGTGTTCATACTTTGGGTGGCACTTCTATAGCACAGAGAAATGGCAAGGTGCTTATTAAGTTTAGAACGAAAAATAGTGTAAATGCTGAAAAGACAATGGCTCTTGTGGCTGAAAGCAAAGGTAAAATTATGGTTACAAGTGCCGGAGGAGATACAACTCTTTCTTATACAATTAAAAATGAAAATAATATTTTAAGTGAAATTAAAGATTTAGTAAAACAGATTATGTAATAAAACAGCCGATACTGAAAAGGGTATCGGCTGTTTTGAAATAAATGTAAGAAAAAGGAAAACACAAAATAAATAAAAGAAAAAATTATAAAAATGATTATAATGACATTCTCTAAAGAACAATTATCTTTCTTTAACATTAATAAAAAAACCAAATAAATTCCCAAAGCCATGTATAAGTATAAAGCAAAATTTGCCGCAAGATGACCAAATATTTTCCCCACAATTGCTGCAGGAAGCCAAAACAAAAAATAATAACACATTATTGAATCTATTTTGGGATAATATACGGGCCAACTATAATTAATCAAATCAGTAAATATCGCATTTCGCCAATGTGAATCATCTGTTTGTGAAAAATAACCTCCAACACCAGTAAATATGGTAAAAAATAGGATTAATATAATTGAAACTATCAGAGTTTTTTTTGAAATTTGTAGTGTCTCAATATTTTTGGTGTTTCTCAAATAAGAGCTTGATGCAAGAAAAAGTAAAATACTAAGACATACTGCTATAATGGGTTTTGTCCAACCAAAAAAGAATAAATACAGTGGTATTGTAATATACAATACAATAAAAAATTTAATTTGCTTACTTGATATATTAATCATAAATTTCTCCTTACATAATATTTATATTTGTGGATATCAGTCCTAATAAATAGATAAATGAAGATAATGATGACATTGATAAATTATATAAAACAAATATTTCTTGATAAAGTGTTCCATTTTTCAACACTACACTAACTATCCTATAAATACTTACATTAAATAGAAATATTATTGGAAAAGACATTGTTACAAAAATATTATATGATAAAAAGGATTGCAAAAATATTAATAATAATATATATGAAAAATACCATATATGTTTTCTTTCAATCTTCTTAAAAACAAATAGAAAAAGCAAATAAAAAACAAAACTAAATACAATAAAATATAAGTTTTTAATAGAATGAAAAAAATAATTAACAGTTAATTTTTTACATAAAA